>Ga0210036_1003087_pt1 | contig 16788 bp, 11 predicted proteins | sample CryGeymeta201515_FD_185469 | JGI IMG/M metagenome (GOLD analysis project Ga0210036, IMG submission 185469) | Groundwater microbial communities from Crystal Geyser aquifers in Utah, USA - Crystal Geyser metaG 2015-15 (SPAdes) (version 2) | ecosystem: Environmental > Aquatic > Deep subsurface >...
ATGAGTGCTATTCTCCTGCAAATTGTGTGAAATCAGAATAAAGTCAAGAGATTTAGGAGGGAACAGACTTACTCCAATTTGCACGAGAATAGCACTCCGACTAAATTTTTTATCAAAACATTTGATCGAAGACATGCTTTATCCTTGGTTAGTGACTGCTTTTGACCAAATTTTGAAGCAAAAGTTATTCTAATCCCTATTCTGTCAAGTTAGTGGATGCTCTAACCAGTTCAATTAACCCTGGTTTGGTCGCAAATAATATGCTTATTTAGGGGATTGACACAAGTAGTCATTGGTATGGTACTAACCACCCTGTCATTATTGTTTCTTTCAAGGGTTGCTTTCTTTTCGCGAGATGAAAAATAAATAAATAACGGTACCGTAATAAAAGTTTGTACTGGTACTAGTGGCAGTCTACGTAGTACTACTAGCTAGATAGTACTGTTAGACTAGTTCACTACCAGGTACCAGGTACACTACTTGGCTGAAACTGATTCGATTACTGGGTGAATTCCACGATCGGTAGTCATTCTTTTCATGGGGGCCCTTATTGCGAAATCAATAATGACCAGATTAAGTCATTGGTCCAAGCTGGGGAAGCAAAAAGACATCCAATTCCCGGTCTTGTGACTGCCTTCTCTAAGTACGATACCGGTACCTAGTAGTACTACAGTACTAGTACTACTACTACCGCCGTAGAGTATTCGAATAATAGCTAGTACCAGTTACCACTACTGGCTAGTAGGGAGAGTCTCTAGTAGTAGTCTACCTAGTAGACTAGTCAATCGATGAGTAGTAGTAGTTGAATTCCTCATAACTCAAAAACAACGAAGTTATCCTTACACCGTTTAAAACTAAGAACGATAAGAATTTACAAACGATCATAATCAAGATGAAGTTTCTCACTGCCACCACTTTCCTACTCGCATTCGGAGCAGTCATGGCCACACCTGCTCTGCGAAAGTTGGACGATTGCGCTGCCTCCCAAGTTGCCGGGGGCGAGGTTTGCTTTACCTTTGCTCCCTACGGATACGAAGAATTTCCAGAAAATCCTTTCGCGCGTCCTGAAGAAGGTTGGAATGAAATGACTTCTGGTTTCGTCTGTGTAAGCAAGTCAGAGACATCCGACGAGCTGGTTGTCACCTTCAATACCGAAGGATCAGCCTACCGTGAAATCTGGTACCCTCGCCTTTATGTCGGATCGGACCCACCCACAGAAACTGATCCTGAGAACTTCCCCTACAAGTCAGAAGTCAAATCGGCGACGGAATACAGTATCAATGTTGCATTGGATCCTGTAATGTGTGCCGCTGGTGGTTCGTACACTCTGAACTTGGCTGCCAAAGCTCTTACCGGCGAACCTTGCGACCCAAAGTATCTTGAACCTGGGCAAACGGCTGACGATTATATCGTTTTCTCAGAGTGGGATACATGGGCTGTTCCGACACCCACATACTATGAACAATTTCCCCACGACGAGGTCCCTCTTGTTGGGGTGACTGTTGAATGTAGTTGCCCTACTGCCGATCCCTTCCCTGGTCCTCCAAGGGATGATACTCCCACCACCACATCCCCACCAGGAACTAGGGGAGATCCTCATTTCAAGACTCATGGAGGAGAGATGTATGACTTCCAGTACGTTAACAGCTGTTGAATATTTGTTGTGTTTTTTCAGAATTCCTTGGTCGCCTTGCGGACTAACAAAGCTATCTTTCATAAACAGTGGTGGATGTGATCTTGTACTTGTAGACAATCCTGATTTCATGGATGGACTCGGAATGCTTGTGCACATTCGTACCAAGATTGAGACCTGGTGGTCTTATGTGGAATCATCTGTCCTCAAAGTTGGAGAGGACATTGTTGAGATTACCGGAAGCAGCAAGACTGAGTGGCTATTCATCAATGGTAAAGCAGTTGAACTTCCCCAAGTGAATGAGTGGTACACCACCCATTTCGGTGAGCTTAAATTGCGTTACCGTCATGATGGCTCGAATGGAGAGGCTCATCTCTACTTCGGAAACAGCAAGGCTGAAAAAATTGTCCTGAGGACTTTTAACGAATTTGTCAAGGTGGATGTTGGTAGGGCCCACCAGGAGGGTACTGACTATTACACCAAATCCCTTGGTCTCTTAGGACGCTTCCCAGACGGCGCCCGTGTTGGCCGAGATGGTCAGACTGTCATTGAAGATGTCAATGCCTTTGGCCAAGAATGGCAAGTCAAGGCTGATGAACCCAAACTCTTTCGTTCTTACGAAGGAGATTGGATTGTCCCAGCTGGCCAGAAATGTGCTATGCCTGTTGAAACTTCTGCCAAGAAGGCCTTGCGTCAGCGCCGTCTTGCTAATGGTATGCCAATGGAGGAGGCCGAGAAGGCCTGCGCTCATTTGGCCGATCAAGAAAAGAAGGCATGCATTTTTGATGTTATTGCAACACAAAATGTCAACATGGCTGCTGTTTGGTAAAAAAATCATGGATTTGATAATGTATTTTAAGAAAATGAAAGGCGTTTCATGAAAACAAAAACCAAAAAGCTGCCTTGTGCTTCTATTCGTGTATTATACATTCTCATCGACTCTGGGATGCACTATTACTAAACATCACAAAAAAATCGTGCTCATCATTGACAAATATTTTAGTCTTTTCTCCCCCATTGCATTTTTCAGCTGTGTTTGTCTGTGAATTAAGAGGCTCTTCTTCTGTATTCACATTACAAATGAAATTCACTGTGACCATTTCTCCAGAGCGTTCAGCATATCGTTGCTTTCCTGGACATGATCGACGGGTTGCAAAGCGTAGACACTGGTCTTAATTCGTTGCTCGTCATTCACCATCTCGCTTTTGACCTTACATTTAAAGATCCATTCGGTAAATTCGGCCCTTTTAAAAAGTGAGTCGTAGCCATCTTGATCTTGATTATGATCCATAAACTTTTCAAAGGCCATGTCGGCAGTCGTCTCGCCTCCCAGAAGCTGTTCTCCTTGGGCGTTGAAAAAGGATACCCACGTCGAACTCGTGTCATCTTCAACAGTAGCAGAGAATATCCAGCGACGGACAGGGTTGGGATATGTTCCTTGACACTTGTCGCAAAACCATTGCCCATCCGTGGTTTGAGTCATTTTGAACATATTCTTGCACGGGTCTCCAGCGTTGGCGCAGGCAGGATACCAAGCACCGCCTTCCTTATCTTTCTTAATGAAACTGACGATGCCCTTAAAGGTTAGCCAATCAGGCTTCTCGCCATGACCCATATGTTTACCCTTGATTGAAGCAATTGTTTGGCGTTCGCTAAAGGGCGCAACGCTACCACCGCCACTTGTAGAACTCAAACTTCTGGTACCAGCACCTGAACTGCCGCCATTTTTCCACCAATTCTGCAATCGCTGAACACCTTCAGCACAATCAGCTACTGGGTTTACTTCGGCACTCCCAGACAAAGACAGGGACCTACCACCGTAGTCACCGACTTTGGCCCGTCGAAAGGCTACGACAGGACAGCCAGCAAATCTTTGCGCAGCACTGTTGGCGCTTTCGGCACCCCAAAGCGTCATGGAAATTTCAACACCCGAGTCGTCAATCAATGTTAAGTTACACTTGACCAATTCGTTTCCCGACTTTTTGCTCATAATTGTAGTGGGTTCCGTAACCTCCTTGACAATGGCCAAGATATCGACCATTTTGCCGGGATCAACCTGTTCAATCTGTGCAATCGAAGGGATGAAGTCGTAACAGTTGTGCTGAATCTCACCTGTATCATCTTGCAAATGGATTTCGGAATTCTGGTCAAAAGTAATCTCAAAACCGCTTTTACAGGTATTGTACTGCATGTTGGCGACCTTGATACGACCTCCGGAAAAGGTGTAAACGGATCCAACTTGAAGAAGGGAATAAAACTTCTCTACGGCTTCCTTGAAAAAGGTTCCACGAATGTCAACGCCACTGGGATCAAGAACGTCGATACTAAACAACGACCCTTCACCTCGAGCGTTGCTCCAGGTTTTAATGTCGGTCTTGTTTGTCACGCGAGCGCGAATGGTCCACCGATTCTGATACATGTTCAGGTTCGAAATGGCCGTGTACGCGGAACCGCCGGGGGTGGTACGTTGAATGGGTGCACTGATGCTGCTGCCGCCACTGCCACTTCCGTAAGGATTGCTGCTGCGGCCACCAGAGTAGGGGTTGCTTCCGACACCTTCGGGCTTGGCGGGATTGTTGCTATTGTTGGGCTTGATGCCGTACATTCCCTGTGCAGCAGAGGAAGCTTGAGGATTCACATTTTCGGCGCCACTGGAGGTATTGGCGCTGGTCTGGACATCTTCCGGTTCTCCCAATTTGGCACCAGGGTTTGTCCCAACAACTTCGCAGTTCAAGATGACAACAATGTTACGTCCGGCCACGACGTTTTTGACAAACTTTGTCAATTTAAAAATAGAAAAATTCTGAATGATATCGTCGTATACCATTTGATTGACTTGCGTGGTGAGGAGGCCTTGAATGAAATTGGTTCCATCCGAAAAGATGACCTGCGGTATTCGGATAGATGAATGATTAGATTGATGACGTGGTTGATGACAAGAAATAATAATGAAATAAAAGAATGTGCGCATGAGTTGCAATATCATCGAGACGAAGGATAATAGCAAACGAACGCAAGAATGGAAGCGAACCCTCGATGCATGCCTTTATTGAAGGAAGTAACTCTAACCGTTCTACACACCCTAGCTTGCTGGATTACATCCAGGCAAAGACTTGCAAGACAGACTTTACTTACACGAAATCGATCCTGATTTCCGCTGTTGACCTTTTTCAGATTGATAATCTGCAATATAGGTTGGAAAGTAGAATCATCATCGCTCCCATTCATCCCAAAGATACGGGAGACGGCTCCTTGTGTCAATTGCTCCATGTTTTATATATTTATCTGTTTGTTTCAGATACTTCTCGTTTTTGTAAAATAGGAGAATGGGAAGGTTTTGCTGCAATAAACAGAATGAAGATATCTGGGCGTCTGCTAAATTGGGGTGGAAGTGGAAGTAGCATAGTACGAGTAGAATCTAGCTAGTCTACTGCCTACTAGCTAGTAGTACGAGTAGTAGGTTCTTAACATAAAATTGGAAAGATGTTCGTGTCATTTGCTGTTTATCGCATGCCGTCCAAAGCGCGCCTGGTTCTGTCCTTTTGGCGCTAACTTATTCAGTGAACACCTGAAACATGCGTGATCCAGGCCGAGTTCCCTGGAGCTCTTCATTAATATGGCTATTTTTGACGAATTGAATAGTAGGAATACGGTAGCTCTTATTGCAGTACTACGTACCTGGTAGCTAGACTACAAGACTACCAGGTACCAGGTACTCGGAGTAGCTGGCTATTGATAAAAAATCCTCGCAGGAGTGGATGGAAAACTTTTCGGAAGGGTCAGCTTTCCAATTGTCAGCGCAGCTCTAGCTACTACTACCTGTTAGTAGATACTAATAGTTACTGGCTGTAGTTGCTTGCTACTACCAGTATAGGTTTTAAACACTTCTACTACTAGTAGTAGTAGACTACAGTAAAGTGGCTACTAGCTAGTAGTAGTAGCTACTACCTGGTACTAGTACTACTAGTAGTGGCACCAGTAGTAGCTACTAGAGTACTCAGTAGTTATTACTAGTACTACGTAGTGTAGTCGCTTACCGATCTCCGTCACGCTATTTTTTAAGTGAGACCACCTGGAAAATATGTGCGTCTACATTTCATTTCGTTCAGTAGACAAAACATCACAAGAACATGAAAACAGTCCACAACAAAAAATCAATAATTAATACTCGAACACCGTAAAAGCAGAGAATAAGAGATAGACAACAAGTGACCACAGACAACGCACATAGTACCTACAGTAGAATGTCGGCCTCTTCATCCACCAGGAAGAAGCGTCTTCGCGTATTGGAGGATTCCGAAGAAGAAGAAGCAGAGTTGGGACCTAAAGTCCGAGGTTTTCACAGCACAACCTCGCACTCAACACCTCAAGCCAAACCCGTCCAGCACAAAAAGCTTGCTCCATCCTCGGCGACTTCAGAACCTACTGACAGCGGACAATCTATGTTTCGTCGTGTTCCAAGAGAGTCTATGAGAGAGAAAGCCAAAATAGGAAGGCCAACTGTGAGACAGAACTCACAGAAACAAGTTATTTCGAAAAACAACAATAAAAAGCCAACCTCTGATTTCAGATCTCGCTCTTGTTTAGCGTCACCGTCATCCTCGTCGTCGGAATCCTATGATTCTGACGTTTCAATTCCTAAAAGTCTCCGTAAGCGTCTCAATGATCGACAGAGCTTTTCTTTCGAAAAGGAAAAGTCCACCACGAGCAACACCATTGACATGTTGGACGATTCCACCGATTCCGATGGTGACTCATTCGTGAACGGCAAAATCTTTACTACTGCGAACAACAATCTTCAAAATCAACAACCCATGGTGACTCGGCACCAAATACAACAACGCAAAACAGTGGCCCAACGCAACCAAGAGCATGGCATTGATCCTTCCTTGTGTGTCCAACTAGACAATTCCGAAGATTCCGATTCCGACGGTTCTGTATTAATTTCTCCTGGTTTGAAGATTGTCACAACCTCGAGTGGGAAAACAAAGAAATTGGATAGAAAGAGATCTCCGTTCAAAGGCAACTCCCAGCAGGCACGCAGAAAACCACCAGCTCAACCCATTCAGCGCCATCCTCCGGTCCAACCCAAACGTAAGAGGGCAGTCAAGTCCAAAAAGAACCACCAACACAGTGACAGTGAAAATGATATCAGTAGCAGTGACGAATCTTCCAATCTCCGTCGAATGACTGCCAAATGCACCCGACAAGAGCCAGACCAACAACAGAAGGAAGCCTCTTTGTCTGTGACATCACATAATTATTTTGACATGACTGACGAAGCGTGTAATAATGATGATGATATTTCTACGACGGGCTCGACGGGAACGGTGGAGTTGTTGGAACGGATTGCAACAAATTTTCATCCAGACGTGGCGGCTGCCGCGATTGCATCATCGGGTTCTACTTTCGAGGCTTCATCACCAGCGGTTATTGTCACCACCAATACTACCACCCCATTTCGCACGGCTGCTGTTGCAATCAAAAACGTCACTACTTGTACTGGTGGCTCGGATGATAGCGATGAGAATTACAGCAATCCATTTACGCATACCGCCACCGCCAAAACTGAAGCCGAGACTGATGACGATTCTGTAGACACGGTAGAATTGAACCGGCGAATTAGATTGAATCTTGGATTGCCTGTCCATGAGGTCGAAGAGAAGGATCGCACATCATTGCAAGCAGAGATGTGGAAAACTGCCCAACAGTCGCCGATGAATGAGCAACACTTTGACGATGCCTCAACGACAATGGACTATCCCTACGGAGTTACGACGCAAAAGCAACAGCCTCGACAGGAAGGAGACTTTGTTCTTCCAGCATGTGATTCGTCGTCATCTTCTGATGATGACTCCAATGACGACGAATCGGGACGACTGAAGAAAGCATGTAATTTGCTTCAGTCCAATCGTACTGATTTTGCGTCAGGAATTGGAGTTCAAGTGAGGAAGACTGCTCAGAAAGCTGATGTATCACGGCAACGTAACAATAAAAATGAGGAGAAGTGTCAGCCACAGGCACTCAATCCGTATGCTCGTAGAGCTGCAGCGAATTCTCGAGGAATTATCACGGTCAGAACCTCTACAGCCATGCCATCAGACAGCCAAAAGAAGACCAGTAACCCCTACAGCAGGGATTATATTGCCAGCAAACCGCCAGCAGCAGCTCCAAGTCCAGTGGCACGAACTTCGTGCCAATCGCAGTCATTCAAACAGAGACAGGAGGATCCGGAGCCTCCACCTCAATATTGCAACGAGAGTCCTACTCGAGAAGATTTTGATGATATTTTCTTTTCATCAGAACCAAGTCCTCCCCAACAAAATATCTGCAAGTCCACGACCAGCTCATCTCGATATAGTAACAACATACCATCGCCACACCCACTCGAGGAACCACCTGTGAAAGATTTGGCGACAGCCTTCTTTAATACCAAGCAGCCTTTAAATCAAGACCCTCTCCCGGCCCCTTCTACTGCGGCTAGTCATAGGGCTCCGGACATTGTCGATCTTTGCCAAGATGACGAGGAGGAGGATGGCGAAAGCCTTTTTGTTACCAATCCTTCGAGCCGAAATGTTCACCAAGGACTCCGTATGCTACCGGCCAGTCCTGGGTTCAATCGCCGCGCTCGAGAATTTGGTAATGGAAGAAAGTCCTACAGCAACAATAATGGCAGCATTTCTACGGACGAGATCAACTACTTCTCTGACTCTGGCGATCGAGTAGGTGGGAATCGATCCAGACCGCGTCGAGTTACAGATATAACTCACAACTACCATCCCTCTAGACCTGTCAACAAGCTCCAAGCAACGGTATCGTCAACTCATTACGACCCTACCGCTGTAGCTAGGCTGCCCTCGACTCGCCCTGAAAATGGCATATTGCGCAGCAACAACGATCTCCGACAGCAGCTGCCCTTTTCCCGTCCCAGTCTGCCTCAAGAATGGACAGAGCAGCCGACTAGGCAGCGACGTATACGCGATGCTTCCAACAGTAATCCGTTTATGGCTCGTTCTGTGGTGCGCAAACCTCAGAATTCAACGCAGCAGAAGAATGCCCCTATTTTGCCCACTACCAACGAACATGTTTTTTATCGTCAAAATGCCCAACCAGCTCCTTCGTCTTTCTTTCATCAGACATCCATGAGAAACGATCTGGCAGGTGGCTCCGGTGTAGGCGCGGGAAACTATGCTTTAAACTACGGCCGTGGTGGGAACTACGAAGACGACATCGACCAATACGAGGACGACGGTCCAACTGTCCCACGTACGTCGACGAGAGGGCGGCGCAAGTCCGCAGCCTGTCGAGCAAAATCGCCGCGACGTAAATCAGGCAAGACTGGTACCAAGCATGGCAAAGGCAAGTCCAAAGGAGGTTGGGGACACGGCAAACGTGGTAGCTGGGGCGGAAAGCGAGGAGGAAGAGGAGGGGGGCGATCCAGCTACAATCGAGGATCGGTCATGGAGAGCCAGAGCGATGCATTTCTTGCCAATGTAGGCGGGGCTAGTATCACCTTCTAGAAAATTTACAAAAAGAAGCAACTGCAGTATGAACTTTAGCTACTGTACGCGTTTAGTTGATAGTAACCCTGGTTTCGCTCGCCCGATTGATAAGGCCTGCTTTCTTTTCCGGCAAAAGAGTAATTGGTTTCTTTGCTTTTGCTTCAACAGCAGCTGGGCTGCTGGCTTTTCGTTTTCTAGAACTAGCGTTAGTTCCTTGAGCTTTGATAGCCTGCTTTGCAATTTCCTTAGCTTTTCTCTTTGCCTCTCTTTGTTCTTCCAGTGCTTTCTGCCGTTTGTGTTTCTCATAATGCTGATTTTCCCTGTACGGGCTAGACAGCACATGATGGCAGTCAAAGTGCCGGCAAATGCGAAATTTGTATTCTCTCTTATGATTGAATTTAAACCGAATTTGTCGCTGGGCGAACCACTTGCTAATAAATGGACTCTTCCAAAGAGCTGCCGTCGCTTCTGTGGTTGCCTTTACAGTCTTGGTGTCATTCTCCTTGCTTTCGTCGTACCCCATCAACCCAAACCGTTTTTCGTACAACGGTTTCCAGAATCGATCTTCATCAGTAATTTCCTTCCAATCCCGGCATACTGTTCGAAGTTTGATAAGCTTCTTGTAGCCCAAAAAGGAAAAAATATTTCTCAGAACATCATTGTCCAAATACCTCAATGGCGGGGTACCAGGTGAAACATCTGGAGGTACAATGGCGTCTTCAGTTTTCGTTTCCGACCAGGGCACTTGCTTCTTGTCGTGGTTTATATTCGAAACTAGACGAGGATCGAGCTTGTACAAGGGACTGCCATCGTAGTCAAGACATGGTGCAACGGATATTGATGGCAAAAATGTCATGCGCTGGTAAGCCCGCCTGAGTCCTTTCGCATCTGGAAGGCTCAATGGTGGTAAAGCTGCTGACACGGCGTCGTCGTCGTCGTCCTCAATGCTTTCTTCACATTCGTCCCTTCTAATGTCCTCCGAGAGAATGGAAAATGCACTCACAATTCCCAGACTCTGCAGCGTACGTATTATTTGTTGCTCAGTTTCCGAGTCCACTGCTTCGGCCGTTGCCTCTGGCGACAAATTCCAGTCATTGAGCTCTCCAAAAGCCCAAGAAAGAAATTGTACGAACGAAGCAAATTCTTGATGAATGTCATCATTTTCGTTTGACCGCAAGAGTCTTTGTCGGCGCGACAGAATGTACCCCAAAAGGGGAAGCAATTTTGTGACCAAATTTGGAACTGGAGTATCTGTTAACGACTTGTGGTCGTCGTCTTGTTGGCATTGATTTTTCACGTAATGAACCAGTGGTTGCATTGCTTCCCAGCACTGTGCTCGTTCATCGCAGAAGGTAGATTCTACGATCAACTCAGCATACCAGGTATAGTAGTTGATGTCCTTCTGCTGGGCATGGTTCCACAAACTCGAGACAAGGTATCGGTAACCACGTGCGCCCAGCATGCCTGCTAATTGCAAGACACAAAGGCGACGATAAGGATTGTGAAAAGATTCGGAAAGCACAGCTTGAAGGAGGCAGTAGGGCTTGCGTTGAGGCATAAACTTTGTGGATTGAAAAGTTGAAATCATGAAATGAATGTATTTGTCTCGAAGTTGGTACCACTGTTTTAGCCTTGTCTCGTTCGATTTTGTAGCATCATGTGCTGCGGCGACATGCCGACAGTTTGGACAAGGTGCTGCATGAGAAGAGTCTTCGAAATAATGATCTCTGGCTTGAATCACCGATTTCAGTGTGACTGGTTTTCCGCAATGCAAGCTGCGTGGCCTCGGACGATCTTTCTCAGCATCCCCATTGTCATCATCTACTTCTCCGTGCAAAACGGCCATATCGGCACAAACCACTCGCTTTCTACGGTGTTCTGCTAATAATCGTAGTTCCTTGTTGATCCCGCAGGCATTACAATACCGATGGTAGGGTGTTTCGTCGTTCTCCGACGGTATCCATTCTTCGGATAAGAGACTTTGCATGATGGTCAACAGACAGGGCAACAAGGCCACTGTCGGGCAGTATCCATCGCGACACTTGATAGATTCCATTTCTTGAGTCAAATATTTGATCAAAGACAAAATTGAATTTCGAACGCGGAAAGTAGCATCTGTCTTGAAAAAATCTGCGTGATAGACACGGACAATAATAATTCCAAGCTCTTCCCGATACTGTCTTCGTTTCATAATGTGATGAACTGTCTGCAGGAGCAACGTTTCGGCATGATTCGATCGCGAGGGTGATGATGAATGCAGAAGGTACGCTCTTACAAGAACTTGCAGTACTGTTGAAGCCAATGCTGTAGGAAATGTTCTTGGGTCCGTCAACTGCCGCATCAACACTTGCAGAGGCGAACTAAAGTGTTGTAGATTGTTTTCCTCGTCGGTAGAACTTGTCGATTCCGATTGTGCATGACTGCTGTTATCATGATCTTGACAGATGGCTTGCCAATCAATAGCACGAGTCAAGACATGTGATATGTGAGCAGCATTGTAGAAAAAGACCCCTGCACTCTTCTGACCACACGCCTTGATTACATCGGAGAGACAGGTCCCCAACTTTTGACAGAATCCATCGGTAGACGACGATTCAAAGGCGACAGCGGACGATGCAGATCTCAACCTTTCTTGCAGTGAACAATCATTCATTGTCGTTTCTGAAACATTTGTGGGAGACCGTTCACTTTCGATTCATCAGGGGATGCAATAAAACTAAAAATTAAATGGGAATGAAGGGTAGGGTCCGTTTTTCGTTTTCTGTTTGTGTCGAGTTAGTTTAGGTTATGAGCAGTGATATCCAGTCGCGTTTCATTAGATGGGAAGGTCGCACACAAGATACAACCCGGAATGAAATTTTTCTGGCAAGAACAATTGATTTGATTTTTGTCGAGTTCATACGAGTTGAGCAATCTTGTCGAATGTACAGAAACAAAATGAATTAGCAGAAACAACTGGAGGATAAGTTATCAAAGAGATATTTTCAAAAGCGCCATTGCAAACTGGTATTCCGAAACACTTTTGCACCTCGAATATCAAACTAAACAACCATGGAGCACCTCTTTCGAAACTCTGCCTCTCGCAAGGCCCTAGATCCAGTTGCCGAATACATTGAAACGAGTACTGAAGAATGTCAATCTTCCAATTACAAGGTAGAAGCAAGCAGGAATCAATCGTGTGGAACTTCTGTCGAATTCAAGGCTAGTCCCTCCCACTTCTTTCCAACACCCCATCCGGCGAACGCCAACAAATCAGCGCACGGCTCAGAAGAGGAGGAGGAGGAGGAAGATTACACCGAACTAGCCGTCTCAAAAATGGTAGCTCGAATAGCAGGAGAGGTCAAATCAAAAATGTCAAAAACAGTTGCAACATCAGCTATTGAAGAAGTCGATACTTTGTCGAAATCTCTTTACGTCGACTACAAACCAAATGCAGTATGTCAATCCGATGACGCCACCTACTATTCGACCCCAATGGACGAACCTCCTCTCAGAAAACCAAACAGATTGGCAACCAACAAAGAGCAATCGCGTGCCTTGGCTCTTAAGAAATTAGAACCACATTCCGCAGCCGAAAGAAACTATTCCGATCCACCTGCTACTCTGATTATTCAGTCGCTTAAACCGTACAAACCAAGAAACGATTCTCGCGCTAGATACAAAACAGATCCTGCAGATGATAGGAGTAATACCAGGCCTGCCGTTTCCAGTATCGATCGACGCATGAACAGTAAAGGCAAAACTCACGATGCCAGTGATATATTGCTTGACGATCTCCTTGGTGAAAGCACAACGTCACCTACAGATCAGGCCACGATTGCGTCGACTGTGGACGAAAGCATCGTGGAGAACATCCGAAGAGAAGTTATGAGAAAGAAGAAACGCGACGACAAACAGCGATACACAACAGTGACAGATCCCGAGTTGGGAGAGGACGAAAGCGTTTTGAAGCATTTTGGAGAGGAACCAGAAAGAAAAAACTGCGCACATTGCAAATACACTATCTTGGTAATTTTCTTGACTCTCTTTGTGGTGTTTGCCTCTGGATTTCTCGTCGTTTATATAATTGACTACCTCAAGAGTGATCCTGGAGACACAGTGGTATTCCTCAATGATAGAAATCAAACATCGGGACCTGTCACTGACTTTATCGGGACCATGCAAAGCACACCCATGGACCCCTTTTTCGAAGACTGCAGTTTCAATAATTCCACACAGCCACATATTCGTGCTCAATGCACGTGCAACGGAGAGATTGCTGTGCTGACCAGCAGTGTTCGTGAAAAGTACTACGCTTTGAGAATGCTCTTTATCTCCATGGGTATATCCACTTCTTGGGATTTGCCAGAAGAAAGCTGTGACCCACGAAACCAAGCTATGGTCTGGTTAGCAACTACCTATTCTAAAGACCGTGCGGATCTAACCCAAAAGTATGTGCTAGCTTCATTTTTCTTGACAATGTCAGGCTTTCAGTGGGCGGATCAAACTGGATGGATGGATGGTAGCAATGTCTGCACGTGGACGGGCGTGGGATGCAGCGATGCAGGACTGGTGACGAGCATTTTTCTTGACGGAAAGGGTCTCAAGGGAACGTTGTCCAAGGACATTGCTCTCCTTAGTAGTCTTGAAAGCTTTTCACTACGAAACAATGGCATTGTAGGTACAATTCCAGAGAATATATTTACGCTTCCCAATTTGAGAGAGCTGGGTTTGTCAGTGAATAGTCTTTATGGCCAAATGCCCGAGGCCGTCGGCCAGGCCACTAAGCTAGAAGTTTTGCAAGTTGATATGAACAATCTGGATGGAACCATATCTACTGTTCTCGGAAAGGCTACATCGTTGAAGCGGCTCAACTTGGGATACAATGCCTTTGAAGGAAACATTCCATTGGAACTTTTTGAACTTGTGGATCTTAATGAGCTGAGTCTGGAAGCGAATACTGCAGTGACCGGTCGCCTGCCCGATGAATTGCGGCTCTTAAGCAATCTTTCCTACTTATCAGTTTCGAGCACAAGCATAAAGTCCAGAATACCCTCAGGAATTGAGTCTTTGACAAATATGCGTGTTTTAAAAATGGCGAGCACTCTCTTGTCTGGCGAAATTCCAGCAGAGATCGCTACTTTGACAAACCTCAACCATCTGGATCTCAGCAGCGCCAACTTTCGCCAAGCTCTGCCTTCATTCCTCAACAAACTCTCCGAACTGAGTAAGTATTTATTGCGTCACCGGGCTGTGTGGTGCGTTTTAAGGGTTTGAAGTGCATGTGCTGATATCATATGCTTTTCTCTTTTTCATAGCCTACCTCGCTTTGGACAATAATCAATTGTCGTCGACTATACCTACCGAGCTCGCCGGTCTGAACGACCTAGTTCACTTATCACTACACAACAACTGGCTAGAAGGAGAAATCCCTGAAGAGCTTGGCCGTCTCTCCATGCTGGACACGTTGACTCTACAAGGGAACAAGCTGACGGGACGAGCGCCTAGTGATGTGTGTTTGTTGCGGCGAAATGAACTGATCGTGTTTACGACAGATTGCTCAAACGGCACGCAGGGAGTGGTGTGCCCCACTCCAACTTGCTGCACAGAATGTCTCTAGAGCTGCTACTAGCCAGTGGCGATAATTTAGATTACTATGAATTCTATTGAATGGTGCTTTACGGTAGAGTACCATTTCTTCTACTTAGTAGCTATTGAGACTTTTGTGGTTGCCTCTCGCTCGCGGTTGCAAACACTCAATATGATGAAGCATAGCTAACCCGTAGGCATCTTCATCCCATGCCAGAGCACGCTGTCGTGCTTTCTTTCCCAATCGTTCCATCTCCCGAGAGTCTTTCAAGACCTTGACGATTTGTTCAACTGCGTCATCAGACATATCTTCATTGGTTTGGCTCATTTCCACTTCGATGGATGCGCCGTTGCCTACATGAACCGAAGCACCCACATGCCCTCCCGAGGCAATCACAGAAGGAACAGCTAGCGCAGCGCATTCCATAATTGTCATACCATAGGCATCGTACGAACAAGGATGTACATTGACAATCGAGCAGGACAAAATAGCTGCCAGTGATGATGGTGGCAAGAAGGAATCCAAAACGACGCATGCTTGATCGTCGTCACCGCATACAGCTCGCAACTCCTCTCGCACCGCCTTGGCATAATCCGGGTCCGAGGCCGATCCTGCCAACAGTGGAATCCATTCTCTTTGTTGCCAAAATGGTTCGGTCTTTTCAATGAATTTTGACAAATCGTCGTGCATTCTTCTCGGGCGACAACCGCACCACGCATGTAATAAAACACTTTCGAACATGGAATTTCGTAGCAATGCTATTATTGGAGCATTTATTGTTCAGCAGTATGGCATTCAGAGCAGCAGGAGGCATGTGCTCCACAAAGATATTGGTGGTCGCTGAGTGATCGGATAGTCTTCGTTGTTCTTGTGCTTGTTTGTGTTGCAATGCCAGATGTTCAATGTCACCCCGCAAGGGAGGAACCAAAATTTGAATTTTACCATCCTGTTGTTGTTGTTGCTGCTGCTGCTGCTGCTGCTGCTGCTGTTCCTCTGGTATTCGTTGTTGAAAGGTATGTATCATGACGATTCTCTCGAGAGATTCTTTATCTTTTTGACTCAAAGCCACAACCAGAGATGCTTCGTTCAAAGCCTTTGCTTCTCGTTCATCGTACCATCGTCGCTTAGGATGATCCGGAGCTATTCCCGAACTAAAGACACGAAAATTCAAATATATACATGGTGGTGATGCTAATGTTTGTAGAGAAGGAATGGTCGAGAATGCTCTGTGTCCTGTCCAGTCAATGTAAAGAACAGCTTGAGCTTCCAAAATGACATTGGTTAAAAGAGTTTGATCGGTCTGAGATAGACTTTTCCAGTCAAATCTCTTCCAAGACGAGGCATCGTCCAGACAGTACCATGAGTCAGTATTAGATAGACGTGTTGAAACAATTTTTAGTCGATCGTATTCGTCCGAGGACAGTTCGGGTGGTAGCAGTAGATGATCCTTGGTTTTATTATTATTTTCTTCGCTTGGCCGACAACACCACACAGTCACAGTGCAGCCATGCTTCAATAGCGATTTGACAAGACTTCGTGCCAGGATTCCATTGCCACTGAAGGTACCAAACGTAAATTCGTAAGTGATAAGGACTATCTGGCGTCGTGCCATGGCAGGGGTTTGGTTGGCATATAATTTATACTCGTAATTATTATTATTATTATTTTATTGGTATAATTTTCTTCCTTACTTTTTCGATTTAGGATTTTTCGTGTTGTGTATCCTTGTTAGGGTTGGAGCATATAATATTATGTTAGTGACGAATAATTCGTGACATGATCAAGAAGTTACCGAGCGTAGCGAGCACAACAGATGATGAAAACCAAACTACCACTCCTCCGTAAAAAGCTAGTGTGGAGACATAAGAGTAAATATGAATATTATGATAATAGGAGTAAACTAGACTAGTGTCTCTGTGTGGATAGGAAGCAGGCATAGGCACACGACCTAATAAAGAGAGACCTAACTCCTGAGTCCTATCATAGTCCCTAATAGGAGACAAGGTAAACTGCCGTAGTCCACCTGGGCTTAATTTGGTCCCCTTGATTCATATATCCAAGTCTTGGAGATAGGGATCACATCA
>Ga0210036_1003093_pt1 | contig 16763 bp, 20 predicted proteins | sample CryGeymeta201515_FD_185469 | JGI IMG/M metagenome (GOLD analysis project Ga0210036, IMG submission 185469) | Groundwater microbial communities from Crystal Geyser aquifers in Utah, USA - Crystal Geyser metaG 2015-15 (SPAdes) (version 2) | ecosystem: Environmental > Aquatic > Deep subsurface >...
ATAATAGATCAAACAGTAGTGATAGCCGATATTGGGGCTTTGTCCCTCGAAAAAATGTAGTAGGTAAAGCCTGGGTTGTTTTCTGGCCTTTAAATAAAATTAGATTACCGTGAAAATCTATAATAGTTACCTGGTTTGCCAGTTAGTCGATTTGCCAGTTTAATTTAGTCGCTAGTGAATAGTCGTTAGTAGAACAGGCGTCTCGCCTGTCTATTATAGCTGATTAGATTTTAGGATGAGAGGTAGGGGTCGGATTCATCCGACCCGAGTATTTTAGTGTGCTATTGCGGGTTCGATGAATCGAACCCCTACATATTACTCATCACAAATTACTTTTTACTATTATTTATATGTTTCAATAAATTTTTCAATCGAACGGTCGTAAGTTCTCTCTACCTCATTTTCCCCTCCAATATTTTCTATTTCATTTTTCTTATTCTAACAAAATTAAATTTGAAATACCCTATAATTTTTAATTTAGATTTGAATTTCAGGTTGTAAAATATTATAATAAAAGAAATTATTCAAACTATTTAATTAATAAAAATTTAAAAATAAAAAGGAGTGAAAAATATGAATTTAACTAAGAAGTTCGTCTTTATAAGTACAGTATTAATCATTATCTTAAGCAGTCTAATCCTATCTTCTTTTGCAATTGAAGAAAAAGATCATATTAATCAAGCTTTAAAATTCATTGATGAAGAGAAATATAATGAAGCAGTGGGAGAATTGGAAGAAGTCCTTACCTTAGTTAGAAGTAAGTCCAATTTAGAATTTGTTAATGTAGTATTTACTAATGAAGAAGCAGGTGGTTTCGGTCTGTATAATCAAAGAGAAAACGCCACCTTTGCTCCAAGAGAAACCATTTTTATCTATGGAGAGCCAAAAAATTATACCATTAAAGAGGTTAAAAATGATCTTTATGAAATATACCTCAAAGAAGACCTCTATATCTTAGATCAAGACAATAATGTATTACAAGGACAGGCAGATTATCTCGATTACCATATAACTTCCCATTCTAAAAATTCCGACCTTTTATTTACTGCTAATATTACGCAAACTACCCCCTTTCCGATTGGTAATTATAAATTTCATTTAGTTTTAAAAGACGTCTTTTCTCAAAAAACTACTGAAGCAATAATAGAGTTTACTGTTATAGAGTAAATGATTTAGCTTTCTAACCACCCAAATTCTAATAGATGTTTATAAAAATCTAGTAGTTCGTTTTCTAAATATCTTTACATTTTGTTCTGTCATTGCGAGGAGCAAAGTAAGCCTGCCCCTGTGAAAACAGGGGAAGCAATCCCTTTATTTGTAAGGACTTGAGATTGATTCGCTATCGCTCGCAATGACAAATCATTGTAACATTATTAAGGAAACGCTCTACTAGTAACCTGTAACCCGTTACTCATTACATATTACTTATTACTATTTTTTATAGGAATCAAACATAGAAATCTTAGAGTATCGGAGCCGGTGTTTTTAAACTGATGTTTCTCTTCAGGAGGAACATATACTACTGTTCCTTTTTTAATCTTGCATTCTTTTTTCCCATCAGTCACTACCCCTTCCCCCTCTAAAATAAATACTTCATGTTCCCATTTATGTGTATGTAAAGGGCTATAACCTTCTGGAGCAACTTCAAACATTCTCATCGCAAAGTTTGGGGCCTTATCTTTATCTGAAATTAGCCATCTTACTTTCACGCCTTTTGTCTCTTCAAAATCTACTGGTTCAGCTTTTATTTCTTTATAATCAGCTATTTTCATTTTTTTCTCCTTTTTGTTTTTTAATTTTTTCTTATCTAATAACTTATCTCATCAGGGCATTTTTAATAATAATATAAAAATCTTCTTCTCTCTCTATAACCAAAATATCTTGTTTCCGGGCCTCCTCTTTTTGAGTTTCAGTAGCATAGCTCCACCCAGCCAAAATTGCTTTTATTCCTAAGGGCTTAGTTTGAATTAAATGACTTACTTGATCGTCTACAAAATATATATCTTCAAAATTAACTTGATAGAATTTTACCATATGTCTCATCTGCTCAGATTTATCTTCTCCGAATCTCTTATCTAAAATATCTTTTGGGCCAATAGTAAAACCAAAATATTCAGGAGTAAAAGACTTCATAATTGCTTTTCTTCTATTAGAAGTAGCAATCACAATTTTAATTTCCTCCTCTAATAATTTCTTCATCCCCTGTATTATCTTGGGATATGATGGTTCCAAATTGAACCAGGCTCTATAATCTATATTTTGTAGTCTTTCTCTTTCTTTATAAAATTCTTTTTCGTAATCTTCAAAATCAAAATCAGTTGAGTTTCTATAATTGTCAAACTCTTCCTGGCTTTCGATAACTTTTTTTTCTTCCATCAATTTTTGAATTAAACCATAATCAGTAGCTCCACGAATATAAGGTCGCAAGGTCCGGTAATATTTTATTTCTTTTTGGTAATTTCTTTTAATTTTCTCCCAATTTTCAAAAGTAAAAAGTTCTCCACCGAAATTTTTCTTCACTTCCCGACCATAAAGTCTTAAGTAAGTATTGTGGCCAACAAAAAGCGAATCCAAAACGCTATCTACAATTACTCCATCAAAATCTAAAGCTAATATCTTCAAATCTTAGTATCTCCTTCTTTTTTGTTTTAATTTCATTTTTTAAAGATAGTCTTTTCTTAAGGGATACCAAACATCCAATACTTTAGTATCTGACTCTAAAGCTATCGCTTCGTGCTCAAGGTTAGTATGATGCATGATGGGGTCTCATTTTCCATTTTCATACTACAAACAGACAATTTCTGAGTTCAATATGGATTGAATCGATTTGACCATGGTTGTCGGTTTACCAACCTTCAACTTGTCTACCAGCTCAAAATATTCGAGACAGGTAGTACAGGCCAATATCTCAACACCCTGCTCTTCCAACCGTTTGAGATGGCCCAGAACATGCGAGTCTTCACAAACCAGACGGACTCCGGTATTCCAAAAAACCAGGGTCTCAGGTTTCTCTTTGCTCTCCCCGAGTAAGCGTAAAAAGTTGGCCATAAGCATTGTACCGAGCTGGTCATCACCTCTCCCCAACCCCTCAGATTGGATTAAGAAAACTTTAGACGGCATATTTAACCTCCATCATGATTTTAAGGGCTATTTATTGTTCCGTTTCTATTAATATTTAATCGATTTTTCCTTACCCTTCACGTTTAGCTAAAAGAGCGGCACCTAGAGCTCCTATAATTTGTGGCGAATCTGGACCTATCAGTTCCGTGCTTAATTTTTGGTTCAACAGCCTACTCAGGCACTTGTTAAGTGATGCCCCTCCGGCAAAAACTCCTTTTTCCTTTAAGCCAACTCTTCTTACCATAGTCACTATGCGGGTTACTATCGCCTCATGTAAGGCTAAGGCGATGTCGCCGGGCTTTTCTCCTTTTGCGATCAGGGAAACTACTTCGGATTCTGCGAATACGGTGCACAAGCTATTAATGGTGATTTTTTTAGTGGCGCTTAAAGCTAAATCCCCAATCTCAGCGATGCTTACCTCCAGATTATGGGCCATGACCTCCAAAAATTTACCGGATCCCGCCGCACAACGATCGTTCATCTCAAACTTGCGCACTTCTCCCTGGTCCGAAAGCAGGATAACTTTGCTATCCTGTCCACCGATATCGATCACCGTATAACACTCGGGGAATAGATAGTGAGAGCCGATGGCAAAAGCTTTAATCTCGGAGACCACTTCTCCCTGCAAAACCGGAGCGACCAGGTGGCGACCGTAACCGGTTACCACCAGTCGTTCATAGGATTTGCCAGAAATAAGTTGCAGGCAGCGTGATAAAGAATTCACCCCTGTTTCGATAATAAAGGATTCTTTGATCGCCGTATCAAAGGTTACCAGCTTAATCGTGCGGGATCCCACATCCAGTCCAGCGTACATCAGAGTTTTAGCATCTCCAAAAAAGCTTCAATTCTGGTCTTAAGTTGACCGGCATCCTCGTCGCTATAATCCGTCTCAATTCGTAATAAAGGAATCCCTTCTTTTTCCAAGCGCTGCTCTATTTTGATGGCTTCATTAGCATAGGTATGGCAGAACTGGAGATTATAATGCACCACACCATCCGCCTGGTATTCTTTAGCTAGTTTAACCACGTCGTCCAAACGTTCATCATTCGGAGTAAAGCAGGCGCAATGGATATTCATGTAACGGTCAGCGATTGCTTTAATCTGTTCGTCAAGATTGCCTGGAGTAGGTTTAACCAGATCGCTGAAGAAGCGGGTGCCAGTGCACGATTCCTCGCAAATTACCACTGCTCCGGCCGATTCGAGGATATGATGCAGTTTCCAATTGGGGATCGCCATGGGGCTGCCGGATATCAGGATACGAGGAGCACTGGCTGGGGCCACACCTTGACCCACAGCAACCCTTTTATCCAGTTCATCACAAAGGGCGTTCAACATCTGGGTATCTCGCTTAACATCATCATAGAAAGAAACCTGGGTGGCCAGTAAAGCATCCTTGCCGCTGACGGGTACCGGCCTAACTCTACGTAAGTTATAGAGTCGTTGCAGGGCAAGGCTGCGCTGGTTCACCATATCAATAGCCTGGCCGAGCTTTTCCGCTGTAATTTTATTGCCAGTCAATTTCTCAACAACATCCTTAAAGGCCAGGACTTCGCCCTGCCAGAGCTGGCGACTTCGCTCGGTCTTCTTATTTGGTACTTCCATCACATAGACCGGCTGGTACTGATTCAGAATCTCGAACATCTTCTTCTTACCATCGCAGGTAGTTTCGCCTACTATCAAGTGGCTGGACTGGACGTAAGGGCAGACACGTCCCAGTTTGAAGCCAAAGGAAGATTTAATAAGGGCACAGGTGTTGCGAGGGAGTACTGCCTCCGCCATGGGGACGGAGAATTGCGTCCCGGCGCACAGCCCCACCGGAATCCCATCGGCTGCCCAGACTAGTTCTTCTGGAACAAAGACGCAATAAGTCGCAACTATTTTACCGCCATTTTTAGCGTGTTCCCGGAGTTCTTTTATTCGGATGCCATGAATATCGCCTACCACAAAATCATAAAAACCCATTCCCGCTGGACGGTTTTTCTGGGAAAGATAGACCTCTTGAAAAATCGGCCCCAAAGCATTCAAAAGTATATCATGGGATTTTAGATTTATATTTAAATCGGCCCACATCTGGACATTATCGTTAGCCATTTAAAATCATCTCCTTCAAAATTCTTCTCAAAATAAAAAGCGATGGGCAGAGTCATTATGATCTAGATAACTTTTTTATCAAATTCCTGCACCTTTACTAAACTCCTCTTTACCTTTACTAAAAAACGCACTTTCTATTTCTTTTTTTCCTCTTATCTATGTGTTCGTCTATATGCCTTGTAATTCCTTCTAATGTTTCCAATTTTTTAATCCTTTCCTTTAGCTTCTCTTGCTCTTTCATAACAAAACGAATAGCATCAGCTATAGGGTCAGGTAGTTTGCCATGTTCTAATGCTTGAATTTCCTTGGCACTAAATCCCAAACCAATCCTACCAGGAACTCCTACTACTGTTGTATTGGGAGGGGCATCAGTAACCACCACCGAGCCCGCACCTATTCTTGCATTATCACCAATATTTATTGCACCCAAGACTATTGCTCCCGTACCAATCACAACATTATTTCCCAGAGTAGGATGACGTTTCTTTTTTTCTAAACTTGTTCCGCCTAAAACCACTCCTGAATACATCAAAACATCATCGCCAATTTCGGTTGTTTCACCTATCACTACACCCATACCATGGTCAATAAAAAATCTTCTTCCGATTTTGGCTCCGGGATGTATTTCAATATCAGTAATATGACGATTAATATGCGAAATTATGCGGGCAATGGTATACATTTTCTTTCTGTAAAACCAATGGGCAATTCGATGAAGCCATATTGCATGAAGCCCAGGATAACAAAGAACTACTTCTAATGTGTTCTTCGCTGCCGGATCTTTAGCAAATATATTTTGAATATCTTCTTTTAAAGTCTTGAACATTAATAATGAACCTCCATTGCCCTTAACGGACAGGCAGGTAGACATAATTCACATGCAATACATTTATTTTCGTAAAAATGAACTTTTCGGGTATGCGAGTCAAGAATAAGAGCTTGGGTCGGACAAACTGTTATACAAACACCACAATGAGTACATCTGGTACTATTTTGGATAATACCTTGTGACAGTGATTGAACTATTACCCCTAATTCTTTGAGATAATTTATTCCTTTATTATAGTTTCCCTCTTCCCCGGAAAGGCCTAATATAAGAAGCCCTTCTTCTTTAGGTATAATATATGCTTTTAGTATATTAAATTCTAAATCAAAGTATTTTACCAGGTTGCAAACAATGGGCTGGTCAGCTAACCGGTGAGGAAATTTCAAAACAATTCTTTTTGAAATCATTTACTTCTCCTATCTGAAGATGTAGGGCTATGGTTAGGAAAATAACTTTTCCTTTTAGCCCTACATCCTTTTTATCTGTTATTCAATTGGTCTTTCTTTTAGTAATTTAAAGGTCAGCCCTGACTCCGGTCCAGGCAGTGATGCCACAGGCTCAGTTAATAGAAACTGCCCCTGTTTAATCCAGTCTTTTAAAATTTCAGCAATCTCTACTGCTTTTGAATAACTGGAAAGCGATGCGGTGGGAACTTCTTTATCTTGAACAACGATCTTACCGCTTTTAAGCTCCTCATAAGAGACCTCGCCAAGCACCCCTGGTTTAACCTGCGGATATGCTTCGCTGTAATCAACAATTGGAGCATAGATATCTTTATCCTTAATTGCGGTATAGCGTAAGATTTCTTCATTCAAAATAGGGATAGGTATCCCCACTCCTACTGTGAGTGTTGTTCCATATCCCTGGAAACTCGTTCCCCGCAACCACTCAGGTTTCATCTGTTTTAGATCTCCAATCACAGCTAATGTACCTGCCAGAACACATGGAGTATCGTTATCCTTTCTTTTAGCTGTCGGATTATGCTGCGTTCCCTGCCAGGCCACATAACCCACTCCGCCGCCAAGAAATATCTTAGTTCCAAGTCCAATAGTTATATATAACGGATCATTCAATAGTGGAGAAAGTTGACCAGCACTACAATAGTTAGCATTACCTAATCCAGGCTTTAGGGCACCCATATAAGTATAGATGAGCTTATTAGAAAGATTAACTGCAACATTGTAGTTCTGATAAACATTCCTCGGATTAAAAAGCACAGCCTCATTAACATCTTTAATGTTTATCCAGGTTTCCAATTTTTTTCTTGGATAACAATCAGTACCATAGGCAGTGGCAGTAAGTTTTATATCCTTACCTGCGACAAACTCTTCAATTACATGTCCACCTCCGTATTCAAACTTGCCAGGATAAACTCTATTCCGAGGGTCATTATCAGGAAGTTGAGTACAGCCAAGATAGATATCCACCGCAGCAAAACCACAATAAGCCGGGACATCGTTTAAATAACAGGCCCCTCCTCCCAGTTTTATTCTTGGTTTTGCATGGCCAATATTGATATATGTCCCACTTGAACACATCGGGCCAAATGTCCCTGTAGTTACTACATCTATCTCTTGAGCTGCTTCTTCAACTCCTTTTTCCTCCACAATATTAATTATCTCTTCTGCCGTTACTACAACTACATCTCCCTTTGATATTTTTTCATTAATTTCAGTTATTGTTTTAGTCATTTTGATGTTTCCTTTCTTTTTTTACCACGAAAAATTACAATTACACTACCACATTTCTTTATACTCTTAACTTGCTCCTAAGAGCAGATTTTTCATTATTTATGCCCCAACCGGAGCCATCCATGATCCATAACATTTCCACCACGCCTCCTAAATACAAATTAGCACGGATATAAATGTCACATAAATGTATATCTTTATATTTGTATAATCGTATCATTGGAAAAGTTCAGTAGAAAGATAGCGATCACCTAAATCAGGAAGAATTACCACAATAAGTTTACCCTTGTTTTCTTTCCGTTTAGCTACCTCTATTGCTGCCCATACTGCTGCTCCTGAAGAAATGCCTGCAAATATCCCCTCTTCTTTAGCAAGTCGCCTAGCACAAATCATAGCTTCCTCATTAGTTACTTTGATTATTTCATCAATAATATCCCTGTTTAAAACACCTGGCACAAAGCCAGCACCAATCCCTTGAATCTTATGTGGACCAGGTTCTCCACCAGAAAGAACAGGAGAATTAGCAGGTTCAACAGCAATAGCTTTAAATGATGGTTTCCTCTTTTTTATTACTTCAGCTACACCTGTAATTGTCCCACCAGTTCCTACTCCAGAAACAAGAATATCCACTTTACCATCTGTATCTTCCCAGATTTCTAAAGCTGTAGTTTTCCGATGAATCTCAGGATTAGCAGGATTATTAAATTGTTGAGGCATAAATGCTTTACAATTCTTTTTCACAATTTCTTCTGCCTTTTTAATTGCTCCTTTCATTCCTTCACTACCTGGAGTTAAAACTATTTCAGCGCCAAATGCCTCAAGTATTTTCCTTCGCTCAATACTCATTGTATCAGGCATCGTAAGAACTAATCTATACCCCTTAACCGCACAAACAAAGGCTAAGGAAATGCCCGTATTTCCACTTGTTGGCTCAACAACTATAGAATCTTTTTTCAGAAGACCTTTTTTCTCTGCTTCTGTAATCATACTTACTCCAATTCGGTCCTTTACACTTCCAGTGGGATTAAAAAATTCAAGTTTTCCGACAATTTCTGCCTTTACATCCTTGGTTATTTTACTCAATTTTACTAATGGGGTATTTCCCATTAACTCAGTTATATTATTTGCAATTTTAGTCATTTTATTTCCTCCTTTTCCTTTTTAGTCATCAAATTTTCCATCAAATGTAATACATTCGATCTTTTTGCTTGGATAATTTCTTCTTTTGCATTTTAACCATATCTTTTAAGGTTACTGAATCAAGGACTTCTAACATTGCTTTTTTTAGTTTTTTCCAAATTTCGTAAGTGACACACGCATCAACCCGATTACATAGTTTTGGGTCATCAACACATGCCACCGGTGAAATTGACCCTTCCACGGCTTGAATTATCTGGCTCAATTTAATTTCTTTAGGCAATTTTACTAAACTGAATCCTCCGTGTGATCCCCGCGTACTCTGTACTAAACCTGCAGACAGGAGGACGATCATTATATGTTCAAGATATCTTTCTGAGATTTCTTGCCTTCTGGCTATATTCTTCAGTGACACAGACCCTTTTCCATAATTTAGTGCTAAATCCAACATTGCTCTCGAGGCATAACGCCCCCTGGTAGAAAGTTTCATTACCCCTCCAAGATTAGTATTATTATTATAAGAATATCTGATGTAGCAAAAAATTCATATTCCAACATACCTTGCATAAAGGGAGCGAGCCGCCTTCTCATCGTCTGTTCCCTTTATGATTGCCCTCCCATCCTTGAATAGCGATATCTCCTTGTCTCTTTCCTTAAAGACGAGTATAAAATTGTTGAACCTTACCTCACCTAATCGTTTCAATCTTTCTGCGAGTGATTTGAAGGAGATGTCTGCAGATTTTGCCGGTGTTATCTGGATGGCATTCCTCCCGCAGAGCGAAGTTATGATCTCTTTCTTTGCCGCATTCAAGAAATCGAACTTGTGCTCGACACAGCACCTGCATCTCTTATCTCGCATCACCGCAATCTTCTCGAAAGTGTTGTTCCAGACATCGTAAAATATCAAATTGCTCTCCGCATTTGTAGTCATATTCTCTTTAAGCAGTATCTTTATCGCTTCTGTGCTCTCGATCGATGCAATAATAACCGGTATGGTGTTAAGTACCCCAGCCGTATCGCAGGTTGGGAGTGAACCAGGCTCAGGTACATCGGGCAAGAAGCACCTGAAGCAAGGTGTCCTCCCTGGTACGATGGTCATCATCATCCCATAAGTTCCAACTGCAGCCGTGTATATCCAGGGAATCTGGCTTTTCACACAGACATCGTTGATTAAAAATCTTGTTTGCATGTTGTCTGTCCCATCTAATACGAGATCTACACCACTCATGATTTTCTCAGCGTTCAGATGGTTTAAATCCTTAACCATTGCCTCTATCTCCACATCAGAATTCACCCTCTTCAGCTTTTCAGCAGCGGCAACCGCTTTCGGAATACCTATGTCATCTTCGTCGAAGAGTATCTGTCGCTGGAGATTGTTTAATTCGACAAAATCTCGGTCTATAATTGATATTTTGCCCACTCCTGCCCGAACAAGATTATTTGCCACAACCGTTCCAAGAGCACCGCATCCGATGATGGCTATCTTACTTTTTAAAAGTGTTTTCTGCCCTTCTTCCCCGATATTCGGTAATATCACCTGTCTCGAGTATCTATCCTGCATATCCTCTTCCCATTCGTATATATATTCATTCTCCTTCCTCTCACAAACCCAACAGTCGTTAAACCCGTCTTCTCCGCAATCTCGATTGCCAAACTCGTTGTAGCGCCTCTCGATGCAATAATAGGAATGCTCGCGACCGAACACTTCAGTGCCATATCGAATGATATTCTTCCTGTGCATACCACAAAAGTCGTTTTAAAATCGACATTTTTGATCAATCCACAACCTATGACCTTATCAAGAGCGTTATGCCTCCCTAGGTCTTCTGATATGCATATTACAGCTTTTTTATGAAATAACCCAACTATATGCACCCCTCCCGTTATCCTGTGCAAATCAGAATTTAAGAAAGATTTTAAGCCACTAAATATATCACTAACATCAATTTTCAAGTTAGAACTTATCTTTGGTAGTTTCAATTCATCCAAGAAGGAAGATCCACCACCGCATCCGCTTACGATTAGTTTTTTTACTGATAATACTTTTAAAGGATTGTTAATTATTACTTTTGCAATATTCTTCTCTATCTGTAAAGATTCTATCTTCTTAATATTTTTTATAACTTTTTCTGAAAATAGATACCCTATAACAAACTCCCTTACCATTTGAGGGCTTATCATCGCGGTTACAAAATGCCTTCCATTGATAAAAATAGATAAGGGTAATTCTTCCACGACCTCGTGTTTAGATTTGATGAAATTATTCGCATTAAATTTGAGGCAGTTGAACTTTTTTAACACTTCACAATCTCCTTAACCGTCTCCAGAAACGTATCAACCTCCTCTTCTGTGTTGTATAGATACAAAGAAACCCTGACCACCCCTTCTTTAAGTCCAAAATATTTCATCAGTGGCATACAACACAGATGTCCAGAACGAACCATTATGTTGGAGGCTTCATCGAGCATCAATGCCACATCGTGGGGATTCAGGCCTTTAATATTAAAAGACACAATACCAATCCTTTCCTTTGAATTCAAGGAGCCATATATCTCTACTCTCTTCATCTCTAACAGTCCTTCCAATAACCTCTCTGTTAACTTCGCTTCATGGTCTTTTATTTTGTCCATACCTATCTTGTTCAGATAATCAATAGCTCTCCCAAACCCGATTACACCTGCAATATTCGGTGTTCCACCTTCAAATCGCTCATAACCTTTCGTCAGTTCATAACTATTTAGAGAGACATCATCAATCATTCCGCCACCAAAATTGAGTGGTTCAAGCCTATCAAAAAAATCTTCTTTCATCCAAAGAATACCAGTTCCCTTTGGTCCCAGCATTTTATGACCTGAAAAACAAAGAAAATTACATCCCAAATTTCTTACATCCACATGTATATGAGGGACAGACTGTGCACCATCGACAAGTAACAAAGCATTCTTCTTCTTACAAATCGCGGAAATCTCTTCTATTGGAGTTATCGTTCCTAAAACATTTGAGATATACGTTACCGCAACCAATCTCGTTTTATCGTCTATCATTTCTTCAAAATCTGATACATTAAATTTTCCATTTTTATCTGGCTTTACAATATCCAACGCAACTCCAAAACTTTTTAATCTCAACCAGGGAAGAAAATTAGAATGGTGCTCGAGCAGGGTTGTCACCACTTTATCTCCTTTTTTCCATCTCAATCCACTGGCAACCGTGTTTATCGCTTCAGTCGTGTTCTTCGTGAATATGACCTCTTCTTCATTCGCGCTGATAAAATCTGCAACTTTTCTGCGCGCATCCTTATATTTCTGCGATGCAATCTGGGATAATCGATGAACGCCTCGTCCCACGTTTGCGTTATATTCTCTATAGTATTTTAAAACTGCATTTAGAACAGGCTCTGGTGTCAAACTTGTAGACGCACTATCCATATAAATTATGTCTTTTAGAATTGGGAAATCTGTCTTTATTTCAGCAAAATTCATGTAGAGATTCCTCCAATTAGATATTTTTTAAATTCTTCTTTAATCGGCTCAATAAAAAGATTTTTTTTCCATCTTTCTCTGCAACCTATCCTAACTTCCGCTTTTCCTTTATAATTACTGTATCTAACACAAACCGATGCAGCCATTTTAATATCTCTTTTATCACAGCTATCCTTTAGAAGGGTTATCGGGCTTCCAAAGCCTACTACTTCCATCAACAAATCTTTTTCTTCAGCAAATCTGGATATTATCGAATTTTCCTCTTCATTTCTACCAACTATTACCCTGACACCACTTGGTAACCTAAAATGTCTCCCATATCTTAAAAGGATCATATCTCCTACACTATCTTCATTATGCTCAAATGCCTCTCTCACCTTTCTCGCAAATTGCAAGTCAGTTAGTCTACAACCACCGGCCGGGCATTGATAATCTTTTATGTTAAGTTCCTCTGCTAACTTCATCTGCGGCTTTCGCCAGCGTCCTCTTATCCCAAACAATTTCTCCCTATCTATCAATCCTTCTTTCTCTGGAATCGTTGGCTCCAAGAATTGAGCGGAGAGTGGTCTCAGTATCAAACCTTCCAGACCAGCTTCTTTCTCTATGAGAGCCATCGCCTCCCTCCGTTGGGACATTGGGCGCTGACCCAATACTTCTCCCGTGAATAAAAAAGATGCATTCATTTCTTCCATATATTCCTTTGCTTTCTTCAACATGAATATCCTGCAATCTATGCAGGGGTTTATATTCTTTCCATATCCATACTTTGGATTTTTTACCATCTTTATATAATCTTCTTTCACGGCGATTACTTTTATCTTAATTACAAACTCTTTTGCTATACGACTTGCTTCATGCCTACAACCCTTTTTGGTGCACGTACAAAAAGGAGTGATAAAATTCAAGGCTGTTACTTCAATGCCTTGATTCATCATTAACTTTACTGCTAATGTGCTGTCCAGCCCGCCTGATAACAAACCTATCGCCTTTGTCATATTTGTCATAATATCTCGTCCATACTCCCTGATCTGTATCCTTCCAAATCCAAGGTAATGTATTTGAAACCGACTTCTTTTAATCTTCTTACTATTTCTTTTCTAAAATTAATAGCCTTTTCTATTTCCTCTTTTTCTACTTCTATCCTCGCAACATCTTTATGACACCTTACTCTTACCTGCCTGAATCCTAAAAATAGAATAAATGATTCTGCTTCCTCGATTCTTTTCAATTTTTCGATAGTTATTGCTTCGCCATAGGGAATTCTGGATGACAGACAAGTTGTGGAAGGCAAATTGTAGTTTGATAATCCTAAAAACTTTGCCATTGCTTTGATATCTGACTTTTTAATTCTTGCCTCAACTAAAGGATGGATGATATTTTCTTCATCCAATGCCTTTATACCTGGCCTATGTTCATCAAAATCAGATAGATTTACGCCATCCGCGATATATTTTATTCTAATTTCATTTGCTATCTTTTTTAAAACTATAGCCTCCTCTTTCTTGCAATAGTAACATCTATTCTCAGGGTTCTTTATGAATTCATCGTTACCAAGTTCTGATGATTCTATAATCTCATGAGTAATACCAATTTCTTTTGCAATTATTTTTGCACTTTCTAATTCCCTTTTAGAAAAAGTATCTGAAGTCAAGGTTACTGCCAGTGCTTTTTTAGCTAATACCTCATATGCAATCTTTGCAACTAAAGAACTATCTACCCCTCCTGAAAATGCAATCATTAAACTATCCTTCTCTTTTATAATCTCTTTTAAATGTTCAAGTTTTTCTTTCATTGTTATATCCATTTTTCTATCACTCCACCACCAACTACTATATCTCCATCATAAAAAACTATCGCTTGCCCTGGAGTAATTGCCATTTGTGGTTCTCTAAATTTTACATAAATTTTTTCTTTATCCCAAGGAATTACTTCTACCTCAGCTTCCTTATGGCGGTATCTTATCTTTGCTTTTACTTTAATAGATTTCTCAAATTTCTTTATAGCTATCCAATTTAAATTAGAAGCTATAAGTTTGTCTCCCAGCAAATCTTCTTTTGTGCCTACCACAATGGCATTCCTTTCTGGGTCGATGGCAGTTACATATAACCGCTCCCCGTTTGATATTCCCAAACCTTTGCGTTGACCTATAGTGTAAAATGGAATTCCTTTATGTCTACCTAAAACCTTACCTTGCTTATTAAGAATAGGTCCAGATCGTTTTACTTTATTAAAGAGAAAGGAATAACCACCAGTGATAAAATCCTGACTCTCTGGCTTATCATTAATGCCAAGCTCCGAATCTCGTGCTATTTTTTTTACTTCTTCTTTAGTATAATCCCCAATGGGGAATAGAGTATGTCCAAGCTGCCCCTGCGATAGAGAGTAGAGGAAGTAAGACTGATCTTTTTTTAAGTCTTTGCCTTTTTTGAGAAGATACCGATGTTGTACCTTATCATATTCTAAGCGACTATAATGACCAGTAGCAAAATAATCAAACTCAATCCCACTGTCATAGATTTTTTTAACCATAGCGCCAAATTTTACCCGCTGGTTACACCTAATGCAGGGGTTGGGAGTCCTTCCGGAGAGGTACTCGTGAGAAGAGTAATCCAAAACATCAGTTTTGTATTCCTGTTTCAAGTCAACTATGTGAAAGGGTATTCCCAATATCTCCGCTACTTTTTGAGCATCTTTAATATCTTCTTCCTCGCCAGGACCATAACAAGCGTGGTGAGCACCTTCTTTGGAAATAATCCCTCCATCCCATATTTTCATAGTCACCCCTATAACCTCGTAACCTTCTTCTTTAAGTAAAGCAGCAGCAACAGATGAATCAACTCCGCCACTCATTCCTACAATAACTTTTTCTTTAGACATATTTCAACATCGCCGTTAATGCTTTTTGAGCAGATTTAATTATTTCTCCTGCCAGTTCGATAGGATAACGTTCCTCCTTTAGTGACAAATATACATCATTTAGTGTAGTTAGCTTCATATTTCGGCACATCTTCGCTGTACCTGCAGTATAAAACTCCTTCCCCGGATTTTCCTTTTTTAATCGGTAGATTAATCCTTCCTCTGTTCCTATCAAAAATCTTTTCTTATCCGATTTTTTGGCAAAGCTCAAGATCCCACTGGTCGATAACACCTCATCAGCAAGATCAATAACTGACGGCTTACACTCTGGGTGGACCAGAAGAAGAGCATCAGGAAGTTTTTCTTTAGCCAATCGTACTTCTTCTTCGGTTATTTTTTCGTGGACATGACAATATCCATCCCAGGGAATTACCTCCTTATCTGTAAATCTCTGACAATAGGCAGCAAGATTTTTATCGGGGGTAAAGATTATTTTCTTTACCCCAATATTCTTTACTACTTTTACCGCATTAGCCGAGGTACAACAAACATCCGATTCAGCCTTAACCTCTGCATTGGTGTTGACATAGGAAACTACTTTCGCATCAGGATGATTCTTTTTTAATCTCCTTAAATCCTCAGCAGTTATCATATCTGCCATGGGGCATCCTGCCTCTTTCCTGGGGAGAAGAACCATCTTTCCGGGAGAAAGTATCTTGGCAGTCTCTGCCATAAAACGTACACCACAAAAAACAATTATTCTGGCCTTTGTCTCTGCAGCTTGTTTTGCCAATCCTAACGAATCACCCAAAAAATCGGCAATATCTTGAATCTCTGGTCTCTGGTAATTATGGACTAGAATAATGGCATTTTTTTCTTTTTTTAGTTTATTAATTTCTTCTAAAATATTCATTTCTTTTCCTATTAATTTAATCTTTTAAATAAGGTACGGCAAGTTCTTCCTCTATTTCAACATATAAATTAAATCTTTTATCTGGTACCTGAGGATCGTTCGAATAAATATGGAGATGTTTTTCATCTTTTCCCACATAATCAGTAGTATCATAGGATACTTTAAGTTCAGCTGATTCTCCCGGTTGAACTATAGAATTAGAAATTGAAGCCTCTATGCAGGGGCAAGATTCTTTTAGTCCTCCAATAATTAACTCCCCTTCTCCCCCATTTTTTACCATAAAAATATGGGTGGGCTTTTCGCCTCGGGTTACCTTCCCAAAATCCCATTCTTCTTCTGACACCAGAAGCTTTGGTTGGAGTAAAGATTTGTTTTGAATATCGCTAGAAAGTTTGCTTGGAATATTGCTAAATACCAAAATACCTACCAATATAACTATAACTCCTACCAGAAAAAAAATTATTATACTTTTAACGGACATAATTTTCTCCTTTTTATTTATCTTTTTTGAGATAATTTTCTCCTTTTTATTTATCTTTTTTGAGATAAATTTTTATCAATAATATAAATCAGATTTCTCCTTTGGAACAATCTTCCCATCCTGGAGATGGATTACCCTTTGAGTAGCCTGAGCTAATTCTAAGTCA
>Ga0210036_1003105_pt1 | contig 16722 bp, 11 predicted proteins | sample CryGeymeta201515_FD_185469 | JGI IMG/M metagenome (GOLD analysis project Ga0210036, IMG submission 185469) | Groundwater microbial communities from Crystal Geyser aquifers in Utah, USA - Crystal Geyser metaG 2015-15 (SPAdes) (version 2) | ecosystem: Environmental > Aquatic > Deep subsurface >...
GAATGTTTTGTAAAATAGTGTTCTAATTCTGTATCTCTCCAAATATAGACAGATAACTACAACAGAGTGGTAGCTTGTATGTTTATAGATATTTGTCAACTTGTAAGTAATAGAATTGGTCTCTTATTGATGAAGATATGACTATGTTTGTCAAGGAAGGAGGGGTGTTGTTGTTGTTGAAAAAGACACACACTCTTTTTTTTTTTTTTTTTTTTGTTTGCGAGATTGTCTGTTGCATTCTTTTTTGCAAACAGCTGTACTCGTCGTCTACTAGCTACTCTAGCTACTCTCTCGAGTAGAGTATGGTACAGTAGTACGAGTACGAGTAGCTACTCTAGTAGCTAGAGAGTAGTCCTACAAGGTACCATGGTAGTAGTAGCAGCCAGGGAGTGGTACCAGGTATAGTAGGCATGTCTACTACTAGTAGTAGGTTGTAGCAGTCTCTACTTTGAAAAGGACGTACAGCAGAGCAGCAGTTCCAATCAAATAAATAATGCCAACATGCAAAGTCACTGTCGGATGGTGCTTCCATTGTAAAAACATTATTACGGGTCCGTTGAGCAATCGTGCTCGCGGTAAGAAGAAGTGTTGTACTGTACTAGCCCAATTTCCTACCAGGTACTACCTACTACTAGCTAGTAGTACTACTGCTACCAGGTACTACTACTAAACTAGCTACCAGGTAGTCTACCTGGTACTCTACTAGCAATGTCCCGCTGTCTGATATGCACAACCTTAATTTTCAATCGATGTTGTCAAACGAAAACCACACAGTCAACTGCAAACTTTTGTTGTTCCATTCCTAGGAATATTTACTCCGAGTTTTTTTCTTCTTCCTCTCCTCTCCGTAGCTTCGAACAAAGCCTGTGACTTTGTAATCAATCATCCATGTGTTGAAATTAAATGAAATTAAATTTCGCGTCTGTAACAATAATATTAAACGTCCATCTTTGTAAAACAACCCGCAAAAGGATTTCTACTACTTTGTACTAGAGAGGGATTCTCAATTCTCACAACATTACATTATTTTATTATTTGTCCTAAATTTCCGCCGGAAAGAAAGCACCCTGACTGCTTGCTCGCGCCTCCAGGTTTGTTCGATCTTGCTTCAATCGCAACCTAACCTGAAGCAGGTAGTAATTCAACTGAATTAACGAAGCATTATTATTTATTTTTGCTTTGACAAGTGGTGTCTGTCTGCCCAATAATAAAATTCCAGAAAACAATACACAAAGATGCGAGCATTACTGCATCACAATACACTGTCGCTGACGACAGCAACTGTGATCTACCTGTTATCAATATCTCCTGTCCGAGCGGATTGGGGTGACTACGCAGATACCAGCTTCCAGTGTCCTGCTTTAACTACGTGCGAAGCTGTCTGTGTTGCCAACATAACAGAGTGTCCCGAGGAATTGACTTGTGATTTGAATTCTACCAACAATCTGCTGTGCGAAAGCGGTCGGTATTGTGTGACCAATCTAGAAGAATGTCCAGACGAAGACAATCCCTGTGCCATGAATCCCTGCGATCAAACCTTTGCGTGTCTCCGAAGAATTGATCATTTGGAGGCCTGCGAAGTGTACGACCCATTTTACGAAACAGCTTGGGACTGCGGAGAAGATGATCCCAGGATTATAGGCAAGGGAGGGACGATGCACGATGGCGAAACCATTGGATGGACGACACCGTGGCACATTTTCTTCTATACCTGGATATGTGTCGTGACAGTACTACTGTTGGGATGGTGTGCCTACAATCAACGCATTAGTCCCAAGGGCCAAACAGTTCCCTTGCATGATTTTTCCATGGGCAAGCGACGCAGAAGCTCGTATTCCAGTATTGAGGGTGCCGATGAACCCGCCTTGTGGACACAGACAGGCTACAAAAAGACCTTTATGGGCACAGCCATTTATGCCATGGTCATGGCCACACTCTTGGGGTTTCATACCCTTTTATGCTTTGTAGTGGCATTCTATTACGCTCAGCAAAGAGGACACGGGCCCCTGTATCCATACTATAACGATGTCGAAGTACTCTATGCCTTCGAACTGACCTGGTTGGTCAGTTTCATTTGGACATTGATGCTCAAGTGGCCGGCATCGGTGGAGGCACTTTTCCTGAGGCGGTGTGAAATCCGCGAGGCAACCCACGTATCCATCTTTGCACCAGCAAAGCATACCGTCCGACAAAATAGAGACGCCGCATCAGCACAGCCAGAGTACATTGTTCGCATCCGGGAATGGACGGCTAAATTTTTTCGAGTGCTCAACACAATCTGCGCTTTCATTTTCAGCGAAGTCAATCTACCCAATGTTCCTGGGCGCTTTTACATTCACCAAGTGGACGAGGAAAGATCGTTTTCCTTTCGACTGCGACGCTACAATTTTGACGAAGTGACAGAAACCTTCGTACCCGGCATGATGACGATTGGACACTCGATCGAAGATATGCTGGTATATTCCAAGGATGGTCTCACGACCAGCCAAATAGAAGAACGTTTAAAGGCTGTAGGACCCAATGTGATTCCCATGAAAGAACCAACGGTGCTATCGGTCACCATGGCTGAAGGCTCCAAGATATTTTATGTCTACCAGGTTTATATCATTTGGTGGTGGTTTAATTTCTGGTATTATCAAATGGGGATGCTTTACTTTGGGATGTTTCTTCTCGGAGGTGCAGCAACAGTTTATGTCACGTACATGAACGAAGCTAAACTATTTAGACTGGGTGAAGTCAAGGGGAAAGCACGCGTCAAGCGAGATGGAGAGTACAAGGAAGTGTCGCAAAAAGACTTGGTGCCTGGCGATGTGATCTCGGTGGAGCCAGGTGTATGTCACTGTGACATGCTACTCTACCAAGCTGGTACTATTTTGGTCGACGAAAGTGGCATTACGGGTGAAGCAACGCCCGTGGCCAAGACAGCTGTCGACGCTGCTGCTGTAAGCGCTCTTTACTCGACAACCGACCATAAAAAGAATACGATTTCTGCTGGATCAATTGTCCTGGAAACTGGGGAAAATGGCGGAGAGGAAGCTTTGGCGGTCGTGACGCATACCGGGAGCTTCACGACCAAGGGGAATCTTCTCCGCGACATTCTTTTCTACGAGAGACATCAATTCAAATTTGATCACGAGGTACAGTGCTTACAATATTTATTTTTTGTCTATAAGTTTGTGCTCTGGTATCTAATGATTTCCTACTTGCTTTTTTTGGCGTAAACAGATCAAAATTGTCTTTTTTATTCTGATTCTTTATGCGATCGTAGGATTCACTCTGTGCCTTGTCTTCCTCAAAAAATCGCAGGCTGCTTACGCAATCTTCTATGGCATGTATGTTGTTGAGACTGCCATCCCTCCATTGATTCCGACTGGTATGCATATTTTGCTCTGCATCAAATTGAGTGACTAAATAATGGCCGCCGCCTACTTACATTTTCAATTCTTCCTTATAACTTTGCAGTTTTCTTGGTTTCTGTTGGAATTTCTGCGGAACGTCTCTTGTGGAAAAGAATTGCTTGTGCCGACAATCAAGAGATATTGGTCACAGGAAAGGTCAAGTCTGCTTTTTTCGACAAGACTGGAAGTAAGTTCTGTCCTGCCAGTTGATAGTTGTTCCGTTTTAACGCTTGCTCAACTCGTGTATACTTTTTCTCGAAAAAGCTTTGACAAACCAGGGTCTCGATTTTCTGGCGTGTCATCTTTTCCGGGATGGTAAAGAATCATCTGCGGACGAAGACTCGCGCATCATGGAGCGTGGCATGGCCATTTGTCACACCCTGACAAAGACGAAAGAGGGCTTGTATATTGGAACTTTCATAGACGAAGTCATGTTCAAAGCATCTGGGGCATCCATGACAAGCGTGACGGATGGCCCACCGGTAGTGAATACCAAAGACGGAGGAGAACTGAAGGTTCTGAAGCGCTTTGAATTTGATCATTCTATCATGACACAATCTGTGATTGTCCAGGACGAGAACGGAAATGTGCGCACGTATGTAAAAGGAAGTGCGGAAAGTGTCAAGAAAATATGCTTGCCTGAATCGTTGCCAGAGAATTATACTATAATGGCTGAAAATGCCTCGAGGGAAGGTATTTACCAGATTGCGCTGGCAACTGGAACTTCCCCAGCACCTGAAACGGGCGACAATGGCGAAACGTCGTACGCATTCGTCAATCGCCTGGATGTTGAAAAGGACCTGCGCTTTGCTGGCTTCATGAATTTCAAGAATTCGTTACGGGAAGACACACCTGCGACGATCGAACACCTCAAGGAAGGAGGCACCACTTGCACTATGGTCACCGGCGACAGCGTGTTCACCGGGATCAAGGTAGCATCGGAATGCGGTATATTTGGAAAAGATACTCGGGTTGTCCTTGGTCGCTCTTTTGACGCATTTGGCACAGTCGAATGGGTTGATGGTGTAACGGATGAAGCAACTAAACTGCCAACTTTAGATGAATTAGCAGCTGCCGACGCATCGGTCGCACTTGCTGTCACTGGAGAAGTATGGCAGCTTCTGCTAAGTCGGTGGGAAGAAGAGGCTTTTCTCCTGGCGCCCTATATCAAGGTCTTCGGTCGATGTACACCTAATGACAAGGTGTCCGTGGTAGCTCATTTTGTGAAGCGAGGTGACATCACCATGTTTACTGGCGATGGAGGAAACGACGTTGGAGCCTTGAAGACGGCTCACGTTGGAGTAGCTTTGAGTGACTCTGAGGCGAGTATTGTTTCTCCATTTACATCTCTCGACAAAGAGATCGGCTCAGTTGTCGAAATTCTCCGTGAAGGAAGATGCTGTCTGGCTTCCGCCTTCTCCTCGTACAAATTCATGATCATGTACGGCCAGTTGGAGACAATCCTCCAACTCGTTGCAGCGTGGTTCTCTGTTGGATTGTGAGTTTCCGAATCACGTGTACTGTATTGCTGGCTGCTTGTACGCGTCCACTAACAAGTTTCTATTTCAATGGGCTTCTTTCAGTGCTGAATGGAACTGGGTTTGGTTAGACGGAATCCTTGTAGTTCCATTGGCGTTCACTTTGCCTTTGTCCACTGCAGCAGCAAGGCTAGGACCTACACGGCCGACAGCATCCTTGCTTGGGCCGTACACCATGTCAAGTGTTTGCGGAGTATTGATAATCAATGTCATTTGCCTGATTATCGCATTGACTGTCCTGCGGTGTTCCGATTGTAAGTTTTCGCGTCATTAGAGTCACTACTGCTAACCACACTTGCTAGCACTCACAGGGATATTTTTTCAACTGTCTCCACAGGGTATCAATGCCGAAAGTGGCAGTCAACTGACATAAGCTTTATTTTGGCTTTGGGAGACAACTATGAGTCTAGTGCGACCTTTCTCATGATTGCGAGCCAATATGTCTACAGTGCTGCAGCGTTTAATTTTGGATTTAGCTACCGCAAGCCTTGGTACCGAAATTACCTACTCGTGGTGCTTGTACTGGGATTTATGTTCATCCACTATTGGGTTACGCTTGTGCCTGGTAAGCTGAGTTGTTGGCTGCGCATCAATTGCGTTAACGAGGACAACAATTCTGTTTCCCTCTACAATGGCGGCCCCGTACCAATCCAAAATCCTCTTAATACCACCCTAATGCCGAAAGAGTTTCGCATTTTCCTTGCAGTGCTCATGACTGCGAATCTGCTGTCTGTGCTTGGCTGGGAATACTTTATTGTGGGTCATGGCTATGGTAAAAAGATGTGGCGTCGTTTCACTGGATTGTTTTACAAGGAAGACGATGCTCCGGTTGAAACGCCGGTCCTTCTCAATGGCGAATCCAAGACTGGCATTTACAAAGACGACGAAAGTAGAACATTTGACGACCAGGACTCATAGCTAGCTAGCTCGAGATGGCAGATAAAATACCATCTACTACGAGATTTTATTATTTTACCATTTCAATTTATTTTTATACACTTTATTGAGCCAGCTCTGTTTCCAATGCGATTAGCGTCTTGCGCAGCATTTGCGCAGCTGGTGCTCCCATGTCACGTGGTGCACTTAGTCTTGCTGCTACCGTTCGTAGCGCACTCGCTGCCTCGGCGGCAACGTCCTTGTCATCCAGAAACAAGGATGGAGGTTTCTCCGTCAAGAGACTCTGGGCTACGGCACGTAACGCCAAATCAGCAATCTCTTCCTTTTGGGCACGGGGCAATTCTTTTTGAGATTTGGGATCGGGATTGATACAGTCTTTGACGACTGCCTTATGATTTCCAATTAGTTTGGCTGCTGCTTGGATTCGTGCCTGGGTTGTTTCGTCGTACTTGTTTGAGGAGGCAAACGTCTTGGTCAAGTCATTGGCCACCGCATCGGCACGATCAATGGTGGCTCGAGTTTCTTGTGACATGGTGCCATTTGGACCTGTCGCAAAGAACCGCAAAAACGTGCTGGCGACTGCCGTCCAGGAATAGGCATCTCCGGCAACTCGATTGGTGTACGGAGCATATCGATCCATGGCATTGTACCATTTGCACAAGTTGGGATACTTTTGTGTATCATAAATGGTCATATTGATTGTCAGTGGAAGCTGATACCTCCATCGTTCCATAATGGGAACCATTTCAATATCGACGCCGGATATGGACTCACCCAAGCAAAATCCACCCTTGGGCGATTGTTGGCTTTGTAGAAAATCATCTAGGCTTTTTAGAGCATTCTCAAAAGCTGTTCGTTTTTGTTGCTTTTCTTCATCCGACATTGTTTGATTGCGTCCACTATAGACAAACTGACCTCCTGCTGTAGTGGCGTTGCTCACAATCTCTCGGGCTCGCTGATAGTCTTCTTGGTCGTCCAAGATCAAACGGGGCGTATTAGGGAATTGCTCGTCGAGTGCCTTTAAAATATTCAGAGATTCCCATACCAATGTTCGCTCAGGAGTTGGTTTCTCTTGCTCGTCGTTGTCACTACTTTCTTCTTCTTCTTCTTCTTTTGAAGCCATGGCATCGGAATGAAACAGGACAGCTGGGACTAGACCAGTGGGTACCATTTGCTTAAACCACGACGGTTTGTCTTGTAGATTGATCAGTTGTTCCTCATAGGGAATTTGCTTGATTTCCAACGCCAACCACACGCGTTCGCAAAAGGGACACCAGCCATTGGTATCGCGGTACAGTGTCACCAGTGCAGCTTTGTTCTTTCTATTGTCGTTGCTAGCTTCTCCTTCTTCTTGAGCTTGGTGATCCAAACTTGCTTGCAAATCCTCCCAAGATGGTAAATTGGCTTCCTTCGTAGATGCCACTGTGTTTCCTTCCACAGCCGCGGCGGAGCTTCTCAATTCTAACAGAGATGATGTCTTGAACAGCGCCGTTTGTTGTGGCGCACCAATGGCAAAGGCACGAGTAGCTTTTACCATTGTGAAAAGCAACACTGCAATCACGAGCTGTAACCGCTGCTGACAAAAAACCTTCCTCGTCATTTCCTTCTTCGAGAGCAGAGACGAAAAAAAAAAAGGCAGAAGGAAAAAGAAAACCTACTAACTTGTGCTCGGGTACAGCTGTATTCTTTTATTGGTCAATTTCGATGACATTCAAGTACCACTCCAAGTATATCATGTTGTGGATTGCTGGATCTGTTCTATTATTATTACGATTTTGTTTACTGCTGTGAAGATTAGGGTATTATTATTACGTTTGTTTTTGAATTACTGACTCATCAGAAAATACTTTACTTTTACGGGTTTTATTGTTCCAACCGACGCGGGACTCTTCATCATTTTCTTGGCTTTATCACTACTACTGTACGAATGTAGCTACTCTACTAGAGTAGTAAATTAGCTAGCTAGTACTCGGAGGTCGTACTAGCCAGTAGTAGTAGAGCTCCGTCTTGTAGGTGTTTTCCATCGTGAATTTCATTGTACACTTCACCGTCAACTTCGTCGTGGAGGTGGCAGCTCATTCCCGCCAGAATAGATAGAATGGAGTAGCTTCGTCAAGCGTTGAACGACAGACACGCTGATCGTGGATGCACACAAACATAGCGTGTTTCATTTTTTCGGGTTCGGCCTGCCGTGAGCGAACTCCTTCTTTTCATATTATTTGCATCATACATTTCATTTCATTGAACTTTTTCCTTTGTTTTGCCTTTTACTAATTTTTATTTTTTGCCTTTAAAGCCATGACGAAATCTGGTCCTGATGCTGAAACGACGGAATTGTGGATGGGAAAAGAGGAAGAGATGGACAAAGAAATGATCAGCGACGCCGACAAAGGCACAAAGACCGACGATGACACAACCGTCAAGAAGCAAGGACCAAAACCCAAGAATAAACGCAAGTTCAAGATTGAAGTTCAGAAGAAGATCCTTGCATTCTTAGGCCAGAGTCTTCAAGTCGATCGTAAAAATGTTCCCAAGCAGGAAGTGGCATTGGGATGCGGCGTTCAGTCCGCACGCACGCACGGCTTCTTTTACGCCTGGCAGGACTTGGAAAAGAACAAGCACTGGATTGCAAAATCACAAACCGAAAAAGGAACCTTTTGTTTAACGGACGCTGGGAAAGACAATATCCCAAATGATGTTGTCCTTGTGGCTGTTCGAAACGACAATGCCGGAAAGCTAGAGCTGTTTCGTTCGACGCTTCTCAAACAATGTAAGGAGGCCAAGCCCGACAAGGTGGCAATCATCTTTGATATTCTAAAAGACGGAAAGCCCCATGCTTTGGGAGAACTTACCGAAGCCACTGGGTACGTCAATCTCAAGTCCAAGGGACTTGGGTACCCCTTGAGTTTCATGGAGAAGAAAATGAAAACCCTCGAAAAATTGGAAGGCAAACTGTACCAGTTCACGGACAAATGTTTTCCAGAAGGACGGCCTTGAATTCGACTTATTAGCGCTGAGACGTTTTACACTCTCTATTATTGTCCTGACTAATTTAATTTATTGAATTGTTACTCCTCTGGTATATCTGCGTTCACCAGCCTTCTATAACTTTAGCAAGTAAACCGATTACTGTTTCTGTTCCCTCCGCGCAAGGTACCACTACTACTTGCTCGTCATTTGAATCCTATCCCTAAACCTAAATTTCTCAAGCTTTCAGAGCCACAGCATCTTCTCATTTTTTGTTTGTTTGATAAGTCTATTCTACACGAGTACGAGCGAGTAGACTTAGCTTGTTAACTTGCGATTTATAACACTACAGTTACAACAACTCATCATCACAGCAGCACCAATTTTCTTAATGCACAGCAACAACATAAGAACTTCAGAGAGCGTGACAAATTGACAAACAATTCGCAATTATAGTATCATGTTTCTGTTACGACAGTTCAAACTGGCCAGAGCAAAAAATCGAAATCTCTGCCAATATCCAGGACGTCAAACATCATCATCTGGTAGCATCCTTCCAAAGCGCCGACGCCACTCATCACAGGCTGCAGCTAATGGCGGCAACTCGAAACGCATTCCAGATGATGGATTAACGCTGAGTGATTTTGTTGGAGGGCGTAGTACTGATCAAGGCGCCATGACGACTTTTCATTCTGGAGATATTTCTGATTGTACAACTCCTCCCCTCACGTTTCATTTAAAAACGTACGGCTGCCAGATGAATGTCAATGACTCGGACATTGTGAGAAGTTTGCTCCTGGACGCATCCTTTCAAGAGACTTCCAACGAAGCAGACGCTAGCATTTTGTTGACGAATACGTGTGCCATTCGAGAAGGAGCAGAAGAAAAAGTCTGGCACCGTATGCGAGAATTGAGAGGTAAATTCGATAAGCGACGTCCCAAGGGTCAGCGCAAAAAGGTAGTTGGAGTGTTGGGTTGCATGGCAGAAAGACTCAAGGAGGATTTATTTCACGACGGATTGGCAGATTTAGTCGTGGGCCCGGATGCGTATAGAGATTTGCCGTTGCTTTTGACAGAATTGGCGTCCAACAATACCGAGGTAGAAAAGGCTTGCTCTGTTCAACTGTCGTTGGAAGAAACGTACGCCGACATTACACCCGTTCGCAAAAACCCAGACGATGTTTCGGCCTTTGTAAGCATCCAACGCGGATGTGCGAATCGATGTAGCTTTTGCATTGTCCCCTTTACCAGAGGTCAGGAGCGAAGTCGGCCTTTTCAAAGTATTGTAGATGAAGTGCGTGCCCTGCATGACGAAGGAGTGAAGGAGATTACTTTGTTAGGCCAGAATGTCAATTCCTATCACGATCAAAGTCCTGATGCTCTTGCTGCAATGCCGGACAATGCTTACAAAATGTCCAATGATGGATTCAAGAGTCGAATACGCAGAAGTGGAGCAGGGTTCTTTTTCTCTGATTTAGTGGAAGCAGTGAGCGAAATCTCTCCTGAATTGCGAGTGCGATTCACTTCACCTCACCCCAAAGACTATCCTCCTGAACTTCTTACTCTCATGGCAGAAAGGCCAAACGTCTGCAAAAGTCTTCACATGCCAGCACAGTCGGGGAGTACGTCTGTCCTGAAAAGAATGAAGCGCGGCTATTCTCGAGAAACCTATTTGGAACTTATGGAAAACGTCCACTCGATCATCCCCGATGTTGCTGTCACTTCTGACTTTATCTCCGGATTCTGCGATGAGACGGAAGAGGAGCATGACGACACTATTTCTCTTTTGAAACAAGTACGGTACGATCAAGCATTCATGTTCGCATATAGTCTTCGTGAAAAGACGCACGCTCATAGAGTTATGGAGGACAATGTACCAGAGGAGGTTAAGCAGAGACGACTACGAGAGGTCATCGATACCTTTAGAGAGCAAGTGCAGCAGAAAAACGAAGAAAGGGAGCTCGGACGACTTCGATTGGTACTCATAGAAGGCGCGTCTAAACGCAGCAAACCAGGTGCTCGCTCCTATAGCGGTAGAACAGACCAAAACAAAAGAATTCTTTTCCCAGGCCACGACGATGGTTGCGTTACTTTGAGTGAATTGGCTTTGGACGAGGCACTGTCAGGCGCCAGAGCTGGTTTCATTCAACCCGTGAATCGATCTAACGCTACCCACGTCAACCTCAAGCCCGGTGACTATGCGATTGCCGAGGTCACTGAGGTGAAAGGCCATGGGCTTCGCGGTCGACTTCTCTGCCGCTCCTCTATAACTGCATTTGAGGAAAGCGGTATCTCTAAACCTGACGAACGAAGCCTCAGACTTGCCAGTGTCGTCAAAGAAGCCTTCGCTCTCAGCCCGGAGGAAAGAAGTGCTCATGCCTTTGTGTAAATAATGAAGCGTGATTACCAAAGCTATTCTCTACTGTTGGTATTTAGACTCCGATTCCACCTTTTCGTTGCGCTCTTCCTCTTTTAGATCCGGCTCCTCGCCAATATTGTCCTCCTCATCGTCGTCGTCATCTTCGTCCAACACAAGCTCTTTTCCAGTTTCTTCGTCAATGGTTGGCCACCACAATGGAAGATAGGGAAGGAATCGTAATTCGCCAGATCCCTCGCCAAGCTTTACTCGGTTCATTCTATCCCAAGCGTTATCTCCCAGCAATCCAACACGATCTAATCTCATCATAGCCAGCGCTACATTAGTTCCTTTCACAGGTGGGGCAATGATTTCTCCAATTTTTTTGCCATCCTTCAGATCTGTAATTTTAGCTCCTGCGGTAGCGTGCTCTTCCAACTCTGCCAACAATAATTTGGCTTCGTTCTGCAATTTTTTTAGTTCTTCCTTGGCCTCCGTTTCGTGCTCGGGGATATCAGGAGCAATGGAAGATGTCATCAGTCCTACCAAATTACCAACTCCCAGTACAGACAGTCTTGGCAATTTCGATGGCAGAGCTTTTAATTCTCGCTTGGTGAACTTTTTCATCTTGCGACCTTCTTGCAGTTGACTGGCCACAGTCCAGGGACCAGGAATTTCAGTATTAGTGCTCACCAAAAGAATTGGCATGATTCTTTTCCTCAAGACTCCGGTATGGTGCACACGGGCCGTCAGTTCTTGTCCCAAGTAACACCCTTTGTGATAAGAGATGGCATTCAAGAATTCTTGATTACACTCGGATCCCACTTTGCCTTGAATCTCGGCTCCTTCGGCCACTCCTGCTAGTCGTCGTACCAGATCGTAATTCCCTACACTATCGGGAAAAGTGGAACTCATCATTGTGGAAAATCGTTCCTTGTGTTGTTGGGCTGTTTCTTCATCCTTGGGTAACGACAAGACTCTCATTCCCAGCGATGGATGTCGCGGATCCATGGCTGCCATGAAACCATCGGGAGTAGCATCGGCGTTGAGTGTCCCAAAAACCACGTGGCTGGCCATACTCGACGATTTGTCTTCAACGGATGCCTTTGTCCGGCGTAATTTGAACTGTTTCAAATGATCCATCAACGTATCTGCAGTGTTACTGGGAACATCGATATAATATTGTTCTTCGTTGGCTTTCCAGAGAAGTGAATCTGTCACAACCCTTCCTTTGGCATCCAAAAAACACGTGGACCGACATTTTTGGGAAAAGAGAATCTTGGGCAGCGTTTCGTAATCGGCCGCGGTGCGCTGATACTCGTCGGGTATTCCTGGTTGTCGGTCATCGAGAGGTTCGGGACGTGGAGGTGTCGGTTCGGAAAGCAGATCGCTCGTAACAAGGCCCTGCAAGTAGTTCGTGGCGCCCATGCCAGAAACGGACAAGATGCGCCGTTTGTCCGACAAAAAAGTCTCGTGTCCTCTTCCCCAGAGACGCCCGAAGGATCCTACTACTTTAGACATTGTGCTATGTTGAAGTTTTATCACACCTGACGGATGGAAGCTTTTTTGTAGTTGTTGCTGTATTAGTTGCTTGAGCCAGCCTGACTAATACTTATTTCTCATTATCGATGAGTTGTTGCCCAGCTGAACGAAGATAGATGCGTGTGGAGATCTTATGATAGGAGATTATGACGTCAATGACATTGGGTCTTGCTTAAAGTCTATTTACGAAATGCCGTGACAAACTGTTATTATTAAAGGGCAATATTTCCTTGCTGTGCGCCTTGCGCATAACGCACAAAACAAGATCCTTTCCAATTTAAAAAACATTGCAGCTCTTTCTGTTTCTGGAAGGACAGCAAATTCAACGATGCTCGCAAAAGCAGGACTGCATCTACAAGCATTGCAACTATTTTTTGTAGTGGCTAGTACATGCTACGTTTTCAGACCAGTCGACAGTCTCAGTTTGAAAGGTGTGGAACGTCCAACAACCAAAACGGTTGTGCATGCTGTCAAATCTTTCAACAACGAGATTACGAGTAACAAAGCTAACAATGTACCGTTAGGGCGGCGCTCGCTCATTGTCACGGGACCGTGCGCTGCTGTAGTATCAATAGCAGGTGCTGTGGGGATTTCCCCCAATTCTGCCGTTTACGCTGTTCAAGCTACCACCACTAATACAACAGTGAGTCCTCCGTCGTTGACACAATCATACGAATTGGGCCGAGATGGAACGGCAGAGATAGTTTGGGATGTTAAGTCCACCGGTAGCTTTCCAATTGCCACTTTGTCTGCGGCTACTGCTACTACCAGAAAAAGCAGCGCTAACACTATCCAGACAAACGTTCCCAAAGGAAGTCAAGTCAAAATCTCCTTCCAATCACCACCGCCCACTTTCTTCAACAAACTCACGGTATATCAAAAAACGGGTACCGCTACAATCAAAACTTTACAGCTGGCTGCAAATGGCCGAATTCCTATTGGAAGAGCATTGGATATTGGGAATCGGATTGGAGAGGATCTCAAGGAAAACCTCCAACAATCAGTCATGGAATCTACCTCTATTCGATCGATACCCCTGGAAAAGAACAATGCAAATGTAAAGACATTACGAAACGATAGCAATGAGCAAATTTTATCACAGGATTACTACGAGTACAGCATGGTTATGCCATCAACTGGTTATCGATATCTTGTGGCAGCGACAATCCTTGATGAGCGACTTTACGTGTTACTACTGGAATGTAACCAGCGTCGATGGAATCAAGTAGGCAAGAAGAAGAAGAAGAAGAATGCGGATACGTTGCAACAAGCGAGGTCTAGCTTTCGGGTGGAATCATTGGTGCTATAATACTATAATATTATGCACTCGAGATGCTTTAGGTGAAGAATATAAAAACTATTATTCTTATTCAGCTCTTTATTAGCAGCCAAGAGCCTGCAATCCACTAAAATAGCTCTTTCATCACTGTTGTTGTATTCCCAAAGTTAATCTTAGGGTTCGGTTTATTCGCTCTCTTGAAAATTTAGTCCCACCCGGACACGTAAATCTTGGATGCTGGCGCGTTTCATAGAAACGAAACGCGGTTCACTTTTGGGCGATTTGCTACTGCTGTAGTACCACTACTCTAGCTAGTACTAGTAGCTACTACTCTAGTACATACTGCCAGCAAAAGATTTTGTGTGTATGTTCAAGCCACTGTCATAATATTATTATATTTGCCAAATCCCTAGAAGAATAGATTTATTCTAATAAACCCAGCCGACGACGGACGCTTCTTTTGGCACAACCGAAAGTGAGGAGCCTTCTTTGCTAGCTACTAGAGAGACGACTGAAAACGAATAGTTAAGAATATCCGAGTTAAGAGTTTCCCAGCACTTTTGTTGTCACTGTCACGGTTCACGGTCACACAACGACTTTTCCAACCAACGTGGCAGCTTATCAATTGGATTGAACGACGACGACAACAACAAGAAAACGAACAACGACAATATCAAGTCTAGTTTTCTGGAAGCGACGAGCAATTCTCATTCACAGCAGCAAGCAGCAAAACCACCCGGGAAACAATCTACAATATATTATAATATATATATCATCATCATCAATATTCAAATTTCAAGTTTCAAAATCATACCGTACATCAATCCTGCTCTGTTCTAGAACCACCATGGTACAAATATCAACCGCAAGCAATGCCAATAAACCAAGCAAAGCCAGTATTATACTGTGTATATACGTCTGGATACTGGTCTTTATCCTTGCAGTAAGAGTCTATCATCAACTCCGTCATGCACAATCAATACCTTCTTCAGTGTCCGCCACTTTCAACGAACAAGCAAACCCTGCCAGTGTCAAGGAAAGCTGGAGTGTTGTCAATGCCAATATTGGTGGTGGTGGTAATGATAATGGTAACGGTGGTGCTGGTGGGATCAATAAGAACAAACCAAAGCACAATGAGAAAAGTCCTACTACCACTGAGAAGAATTCCAAACCACTGGAACCTCCAATGATAAACAATTTACCCATTACGTCCGTAAACCATATTCAGGAATTTCGTGAAAATTTGGATCCAAATTACAAACCGAGCAGTTCTGAATTGTGTCTGCCGTGGGATGTAAATGGAGACGAATGGTGGACTCATCATCCCGAATGGGAACCAGGAGCCGAAAATGATACCCATTATTGCCTCCAACAGATCAAAAATCAAGAAAAAGCAACAATTTATAGGCAATTTTACGACATTCAGTTCCATGGCAACTGCAGTAATACCTTTACCAAGCGCATGTGGAATTCAGGATGGAGTGCAGGTATGTGTGTGTATGTGTGTATGTGTAAAAACGGCAAACAACACGGGATGATGTATAATAGAACGACCTATGCACCACACAAAAATAGACTGTAGTACCTTGGTATCTGACCTCTCTTTTTTGATTTCGTTTTCTTTTTTTTCTTCTCTTGGGCATATTATACTACTACTACTACTACTACTACTACTACTACTACTACTAGATTTTACCAACGTCGTTGATGGTCTGGAACATGCACTCCTGCGAAAACGTCCGGTTCAGATTGTAGAATTAAAGCCATGGCACTTTGCGTGGCCGGCACGTAAACCGACCAAAGATAACAAAAATGTTCCTCCCGCGTGTCCTCGAAAGAACATGTTTTGTTACTTTCTTCCCTTATCAAAGTGTCCAGCCGAAGAAGTCGGAAACAGAGCAGGATATCTGGAAGATAAGTTTTCGGGAACAGAAAAGTACCAAACCTACTATGAATATGCAACTCGCCGACAGACGTGGCTTCGGAAACGAATATACGATTATGCCAAAGCACAAAATATAATGCCCCCCTGTACAGCCATTCATGTACGACGGGGTGATGTTGTACTGCACGGAGGAGACTTGAAACGTCGGTATCATGCCATTTCGGAGTACATTCACGCCACGAACAATCTCGACAAGAACGTGTACATTATGACCGACGATCAAAACGCATTGAACGAAGCTAAAATTGAATTTCCCAACATTCATTGGATGTATATTGATCGTCCTCGGTACCGTGCCGCCGAGGGAGGATGGGAGAAGCAAATACCCAGCAATGATCCAACCTTTGAAGTCACGGCACTCCTGACAGAGTTTCAAGTGGCAAGAAAATGCACCCGTTTGATCCACTCTCGTAGTGGCTTTGCTACTCAGCTTTACTGGGAAATGAAATCAACCGGAAATGACATTGAACGAATTGATCTCGACACGCTGTCCGATGAACGCGTCCACGATGCAGGACACGGCGACACATTGAACATTTCCTTGGCTTACAGTGATGCTGCCGCTGCTGCTGCTGCTGCCAAACACAGGAGGTTGTCGTCATAGCTGGCATGATGCAGCCATAAAAATTTGAAACATTGTAGTAGTATGGCAAAATACTACTACTAGACTACGGGGGCCAGTGAAAAAGGTGTACTTGGGTGTACTTTTTTGGTGTACCAGTGAAAAAGGTGTACTAATTCTAACCCTAAACGGTGAAAAAGGTGTACTTTTTTTCTTTAACCAAAATAAAATGCTTTTA
>Ga0210036_1003107_pt1 | contig 16714 bp, 12 predicted proteins | sample CryGeymeta201515_FD_185469 | JGI IMG/M metagenome (GOLD analysis project Ga0210036, IMG submission 185469) | Groundwater microbial communities from Crystal Geyser aquifers in Utah, USA - Crystal Geyser metaG 2015-15 (SPAdes) (version 2) | ecosystem: Environmental > Aquatic > Deep subsurface >...
ATTAACAGTAGTTAACATGGTAAAAAATATTCAAGTTTTACTGCATAAGTACTAGTGAAAATTTAGAATCCCTTAAATGGTAACAGTCAGCCAACGTTAGCTAACAGTCAGCCTTACTCTACTGCCTACGCCGATTAAGTTGACACTCGTGCAACTGTCACCTTCGAAATATCAATCGAAATTTTCTACTGTAATTATCGTTTTTTGGTACTGGTACAGTCGTGGAATTGTTTAATGGAAATTCCTGCAATAATTCAATTAGACTCAAGAAGTTGTGTTTGCACTCTGTGTACGTACCTGGTGTACCTGGTATTTTAGATGGCAAAAGAGAACAGTACATCTTTGTACAGCCAAGTTGTCACGTCGAGTCGGTTTTCAGCCTATTTTCACTATTTGTCAAAAGCCTGCGTCCTGCAAAGAATACACTATTTTTATCTTTGTCATGAACCTTGCAAGTGGTCGCTTATCTGCGAGCCCTCGATCAGAACACTTGATATCGAACATATTTCCACTGTGAGATCAAGAGGTTCTCACAAGGATAGCAAAGCAGCGATCTCACAAAATAGATGACAGCGCCAATAAAGATGGCTTTTCAATACTTGAAAAGTCGCATGGCCCGGGGAGGACAATTTGTTGCGTTCGACAACGACAAATCCTCGACAAACAGCAAGTCAAGAAAGCTCGCTTGGCAGCAGAGCGATTCTAGAGATATCGTCCAGCAATTAATGAATAAATTAGATCTTACAGATGACACGACTCAGTCGTCGGCGTACCTCTTTCCTGCCGACGAGGCAGACAACGCCAGCGACCAAGAAAGCTGCAGTTCCCAGCAAGAAGATTGTACCGATTGTGGCGCTCCAGACCAACAAGATAGTACTTACGATAGAGGCGAAGAAGATCGGTCAAATGAATTTCATGAGTTTTCCACAGAGCATCCATTGTGGCTCAAGCGCCCCATGTTCGCGGACATTTGCTGCAATCATGCCCTTGTAAATGCCGAACGGCAATGGGCAAATCCTGACCTGCACCCTCTCAGGCGCAGCCGTCACCTCGACGAGGTCGCCAAGTGGCACGCCGAGGAAATGGCGAAGGCTCGCCGTGCCATTCACTCTGACCCCACAGAATTATGTGCCAAATTGTCCTCGCAGCCCCAGCGCCGACTAGGCCAGAATGTGGCCAAGGGCAAGAATCTGAGGGAACTACACACTCAAATGAAGGAGCATTCGTCTAACTATGCCAATATGATGGATGCACGCTACCAAGAGTTTGGCATGGCAACTGCCAAGGCTTCCAGTGGTGACTGGTACTTGTGCCAGATCTTCCTCGGTTAGCATGTACAAAACAGAATCTTGAGAGCCGATGAGTTAGTCACTTACTTTCTACATTTTACAAGTTATGCATTATTTAGCTCTATAAATTCATAACTTCGAAGTTTTTGTGTTTGCACACAATTTTTTCCACGCCACAAAGAAAGTACATGCTGTACTCCGAAAACATCCTTATCCATTAGTATTAAAGTGCTTTACGACACAATCAGTTCCACCCAGAAAAATCGAGGCTCGATTCTCCTTGTCGTTGCCAGTCGCGTACAGCCCATACGTAAGACACAGTCCCTTGTCCGTTTTACCGAGAGCTCGCACTGTGTGCAATGGAAGAGGCGAACGAATATCCCAAACTTTGACAGTTCCGTCGTGGCTGGTCGATGCCAATTGGTACGGATTATCGGGTGACCACTGAACCGAGGACACCCATGCTTTGTGACTGGGACGAAACGTCTTATCCGAAACGGCCATGGAATTTTCTTGCGAGGCGGTGCGCACGTCCCACAGCCGAATGCTGCAGTCAGGGTGACCTGTCGCCACAATGCCCTCCGAATGATGCGAAGTATCTAGACAAGCCACTACACGGGAACCATTCAAAGACAAGACATTTTCTTGTCGTTCCATATCCCACACTTTGATACTGTGGTCCCAACTCCCCGTCACCAAGGTGTGGTGATTCTGTGCTTCTGTGCCAGTTTTGTTGCGTTTGTGGAGATTGCCCCATGAAATTCCACTGATCTGAGATGCGTGGGCTTTTAATAGAGTGACCTGGGGAGTCAGTGATAGCATTTTGCTGCTGACTTTGTTGGATTTGGAACCTTTTCCTTTCTTATCCATCTTTGCTTTTTTACTGGCTTGACCCTCTCCTTCTTCGTCCATATCCGTGGCATCCTTGAGATTCCACACAGCCAATGTTCCATCCCAGTCTCCACTGGCCAAAACACTTGTAGGCCCAAAAAAGTCTAGACATCCTACGGCTGCCTTGTGGCCTCGATGGCACTTCATTTGCTTTTTCATCGATTTGGACTTTGGATCAAACGAGTGCACAAACAAAGTGTGATCCATGGACCCAGAGGCCAACAAGATACGGTTGTCATCCGCCATGGTTGCCAAACTTTTGATAGGGCCTTTGTGAGCTGCCTGTGTGGTAGCAATTGGATTCAGTACAACAGTCTTATCCTCGCTGTGCTCTTCTTGTGGTTTGTACACGCGGAGAGATCCGTCGTAAGCTGCAGCACACAAATAGGCATCCTCGCTGGAAGTAGTGACAGTGTACGACAAGCAGGATATCCAGTCTGGAACCGTTTCACTTTCGCTCTGCAATTCAGGGGCTTCTTGTGCAGGAAAATAAATAATCGCTAACGGCTTTTCAAGAGACAACCCGTATCGTCGGGCTTCCCGTTCGACTCCTGAACGCAGCAATCGATTGTTATCCTTCAAGACAAAGTCGAAGGATAGCGCGGGTAGCTTGTTATCTTCATCGTCGCTATCACTACGATTCTCGTCGTCGTTTTCGTTGTCCTCCGCCACTTTACGGTCCAATAAATGATTAATCACGGCCGCCAAACCCTTGCGACCGACCGAGGCTGGCACCGCGATGGCTTCGGAAGGAATTTCCAGAGATCGGTCAGTCACTTCCGACGCCAAAGTTAAGGAGACACGGATTTGCTCTCCTTGAGGTTCATCGTCGTCGCTAGAGTCACTCATTGTTTGATTTTACACGGTGTACATTTATTTATTACTCTAAGATGAATTTGATTTCTTGTTTGTCAACTTTCGCAAAGAAAAAATATGATAAAAATTGAAAGATCGGTGGTGGCAGTTGTGAGCTCAAAACCTGATCCAAATTGTTCAATCACGAATAAAGACTAACGTTGAGGCTCCAACGATCTTGGCTTCCTGCTTCCTACCTAGGAAGTGCCCATCCTCATGCCTACAGTGAGTAGGTAGCTAGTAGTAAAGCTAACAGTAGGAGTAGTCTAGCTGCTAGGTACCCACGAGGTATAGACTGAATTTTGTGAAATGTGTATTGTAGTAATGTAAATTACTATCTATGCTAAGAAGATTTCCCATATTTAGCCCTACTTTTCGTGCTAATATATTGTAGATTTCGTCGTCCACCTCAAGCAAGGAAGCAAAGAAAGAAATCCTTCTAGTAGACACGACGACCCGCCTGCATCAATTTCTCCACATCCGACAAAGGGGCCATTGTGGCCTTGCTCTTTACATGTTTGTTGCGTAGAATGCCATGTTCAATCATGAATTCGACGATTTCCGTGTCATTCTTGGTTCCAAACACACTGAGTTTCTCAGTGTTGGATGGTTTCACCAATTTTCCTTCGCTTCCAGGTGCATGGAACTTGGAAATTTCAAACGAGTGGACGAACTGAGCCAAGGGTATAGATTTGTCACCTTTGCGGTATTTCTGTAGCATCTCATCGTCCACCATCAATACCATGGTAACGGGATGATCGTTGGCGGTCGAGCCTTCTGGAGTGTAGGTTAGCATTTCCGCGCCCATAGTGTTTATTTGGAAGAGTATTACTTGAACTGAGAGGAATTATGATCTATATTTTTGTGCGATCAGGTGATGCTTTTCTAATAGTTGCTTTCTTTTATCGGGTCGAATATCATGTTAGAAACAAACAAAAAAACGGAAGCGAACAAAGCGAATTTGACTGCTGGACTAAGATGGTTTGTTTGATAGCTGCGAACCCTCCTGGATTGGCCGACGGGGACTCATTTTTTCAAGACACACCTGTCAACAGTGATGGCTTCTGATTTTTTTATTCCTCGTGATCGTACTTGCGATTACAACTTCTACTAGCTAGTACATTACTGCAGCATGCTGCTGATTCTTAATCTTCACATGTTTAGGTAGCACACTTTTTCTCAGCATACGTCAGTGTTGCAAGTCAGTACCTGGTACAATTGAAAACGGAACGCACTTTCATGTTCTTTTTTACAAGTACATTCCTTCTTGTCAGATCTATTATCTTAATGCTGCATCTTTTCACTCAATAACAGCAAGAACAACATAATATCATCGTCGGAATCGTCTCGTCATCCCACCACTCCATTTATTTGTTGTCGATACGACCAATTATAGCTTGTCGACTGAAGTCACGGAAGCTATCCAGAGTAAAAAAAAATCGAACATCTAATTTACGGGGATCACAACTATGGCGCCCGCAGGGCGCCAAGGTCACCCGAAGGTAACCATTGGCACCCCGAAGGGTGACATAGTTGATCACAACCGGACCACACCCTCCATGGAGGAGGATAGGATCTACTCGGAAGCTATCCAGAGTAGTCCAAGATCCGAACTTAAACGAGACGATGTAGATGATTCCGGTGCAGGTGACTCTGGAATGTAAGTCATGTTTCGGCAGTTCTATAAATATGTCACTAAATATCCAAATATATCAAGGTATTTCCTGTAGACGCTTGCTCTGCCTCGATAGATTACACATTTATTTCAAAAACACCGCAATCATCTAAGCTACAGTAAGTTCTATACGGACAACGCCCCTACAGCACAACGAAGGACTTCATAGCCAAGCATCATACAAGCTGCGATGGCAGGAAAGTATATCGGCTTGGGCGGTTGCTGCTGATCTTGTTCGCCTCCTTCGGTCGCTGTACTTGTTGTCGGGCGTCTCTTGGTAATTTCAAGAAGAATTGATAGCAGCATTTGCAGAGGAAGGAATGCTATTGCGGACCTCTTAGCTTTTCCCTGACCACTTGCTAGACCTTTGGCCCACAGGAGCACCATGGCCCACACACCCATTCCATGGAGCCTAGAATTTACTCGTTGGCTCTTGGTTACAGTGGATCTTACATCCTTTGAAATGCTTACGTCACTCACAATTGCAGATAATGCCAGGAGAAACGATGACAGCTGTAGAGGGAGCTTAGTCATTGATAGTTTTGCAGATTTGGAAGACACATCGAAAAGTATAGGCCAGTCGGTCCGAGGATCTCGTATGCCTCGTGTCCAAAAGCACGCCAAAACAGAGAATGATGCTCCCATGGCGAAAGGATAGATTGAGTGAATGACATTATTGGGATTCATTGATAGAGAAAAAAGTTTTGCTTGGATTAAATCCAATCCTTCGTCGATGTGAATTTTGCGTAGCACACTCCACAGATTTTTCGAAGAATACTTTTTCAAAAGCATTTGTCTGGCTGTGTCAAACATCGGAGAGTCCTGCATCGATTCTTGAAACGCTGTCTTGTTGAGTCTGTAGACAATGGATTCTGTGCTGGCTTCGATGGTAGCTTGTCTGGCCTGTCCCTTGAAAATTAATGCCAATTCTCCAAAATAGTCTCCTGGTTGATTGTAGGTTTTCAAAATAGTACTGTTATCTTTTGCTTCCAGCTCTCCCTTAACCAAAAAATACATGCAATCTCCTTGAACATCTCCTTGTTGGATTAGTACAGTGCCCCTGGCGACCTTGACTTCTTCCATGCTTGCACAAATTCGGTCGCGATCGGAGGGCCCGACTTCGGTAAATAAGGGACAAGACGACAGATATGACTTTTGTTGCTCTCGTTTCTGATATTCTTGAAAGGATAGGCCCAGAGAATCACTGTTAAGATATTCCAGCAATTCTTCTCGGTCCAATTCCTCCAATGATGTCGCAGAGGATAGCACAGTTTTTTCAAATGGGTGACCGACTCGATTTAGTAGCAGCGATTTTGACAGCCCACTTCTCATCGAAGTCGGTGATGGCAGGAAGCCCATTCCTTGGCTCCAGAGAGCAAAAAAGACAAGGAGCCAGCGCATGACGAGCAACAATAATATGTTGTTGCCTATTGTTTATGATAATTTATTTTGTTTAGCCTGGTTTATTTTAGGTGGAGTCGCAATCTGGCATCATCATCATCATAATAAATAAGATGAGATCTTATTATGATGGACATGGATGGACGGTATCTGGATGGCTAATTCAGTAAGCAAGACTGATTGTCCCCAGACAAGCTCTTTTCGTATTCGTATCTTACAACCAATTGCATGTACTATGGTAGACTGCTGTTGTTGTAATAGTTTTTAAAGTCTGTTATTACCCTAAACGACTGTAGATTGCACATTAGACCATACTTCCTTACCTGGAATTCTTAGTTACGTTCACTTTTTTGGCAATGCCGACTGAAATCCAGCATTGTCGCTGAACCATTTCTTGTTTGCCTCCTTGACACGATCCTTATTGGCATCGGGGTTCACGAGTTCCATACCCTGCGCCGGCGTAAATACCATGCTAGATGCCAATCCTGACGTCCCACCTGCCTTGTGCTGTGCCGCGATGGCATTCATTTGTGCCTGCTTTTTGCGAGCCGCCTTTGTATTGGATTGTCGCATCTTGCGCTTCTCGGTATTTTTGCGCATAGCGCCTCCGCTGACTTCCGCGGTATCGAGCAGTCCCATGGTCAGGCCCATGGCATCGTCGCCGTATTCTCCAGTCTTTGCCGAAAAACTTCTTGTATTAGCTTGCTTCATCAGGGCTGTTTCTTCGTACCTTTCTTTGATTCTACGCATACGTTTTCCTCCTCGGCGTTTTTTGACTGTCAAGTCGGGCCTGATTTATAAATAAATTGATTTGAAAATTGAAACAAACAGAAATAGTTAGAAAACATCTGTACTTCATAAAAACACGATAGGTTCCATCATTTGCAAGAGCACGATTGTTTGTGCCATTGGCCATCCTTCGCAAAAGTATCTTGATTTACTAGATATCAGCGAGGTTGACAGCGTGAGCAAAGCACCTTCTCCTTCAAATGCAAATTTTTAATGACATCTACCATCAACAAACAATGACACTAAACAACACATCGACAACTTACTTAGGAAGAGCCTTGAGCGTTTGAGCCTTATCGGGCTCGGCCCACTTCTGGACTTTGGTTTCGATTTCGTCACGAAATCTGGTACCGCTCGTCGCACTCCGAGTCCGCCCAGCATCGACGTTAACAAAATCACAGCGAGCAGCCAGCGCCAATTTGGCTGCTACTGTCTTGAGGACTTTGCGTTGCATGCTCTTGGGGACTCGTTGAACCAAATCACACTCCATCAGGACGCCCTGATGAGGACGGGTATTCAAATTGGACAAACCAGCTCGACTCGCACTGTTTCCTTTGACTTGTCCCAAAACTTGCAAATTGCATGAAGGAATTTTGGAAAGTTCCGCCAGACCTCCGGCGAGTCCTACCAATTTAGCCGCTACACCGGGTCCTACCAAGGCACAGACAGAGGGTGCCAGGCTTTCCATGCGAGATTCAACAAATTGGGTTAGTTCGGATTGAATTTGAACAATATCTTCCACGTAATTTAAAGCAGCATTTAATTCCTCCAATTCTTGCTCGTTTAATTGTCGTCCCGACGTGGTCGATCCTGCCACACTCAGAGTAATAATTTGATTGCTCGTCAAGATGGATTGCAAGTCGTCGGAGACTTTGGCAATGTCCAATTCATTACCAATGGCTCTAACGGCATTCTTGTATTGAATAGGATTGGGCAATAATTCTTCGAGTTCAGGAAATTTGGGTTTGTAACATTCCGCCGCTTGACCGTGTGCTTTGGTAAGTTCTTCCGCTAGTGCCGCCAAGTGTTTGTTGGAGGCCACAATCAAAAGGTGCTCCTCTTGCTGTTGTTCTTTGGTGGATGTTCCCGTGAGAAGAGTGGATTGTCGGATTTTGTCGAGATGTTGTTGAAGGCCAGCACTGTCCAAGTATCGTTTTTTTCTTGTTTTGTTGGTGGTGGCGGTAGTAGTAGTAGAAGTATTGGAAATATCTCGTTCATGTTGAGACGTGGAGGGAATGCTTTCCTCATTGGCTTCGTCGTCATCATCATCTTCTTCTTCTTCCTGCTCTCGCTCTTGTGGTTCGTCACCATCGGAAAGATCATCTAAATCATCCAAGAGAGAATCTGCGAGTGTTGCTCCTTCCATGCTTTCAGTCACTTTGTCTAGTAGAGCTGGTTTTGTTTGTTTGAAACTTTTTATATTATTATGTTTCGATTATTTGTTGATTACAGCTGTAGTTGTTGAACAGAAGTGTGATTTTTGTCGTTGTTTGTTTGCGTGAGTGCATTCAGTCTTGGTTGTGACGTCAAATTTTCTCCCGGTCTAAAAACAACAACTCAAAAAAGAACGATCATAAAGAACAACCATGGAAGAAACTTGCTTGTCGATTACGCTAAATTCTACGCATGAGCGAGGGGAAGTGCTTCATTCCGTCATTCGAAACCATTGCACCGTCAAACGCATAGACGTTCGTGATGAAAGCATCCTCAATGACAATGACAACTACGTAGACGTGATGATTTTGGTGGAAAAAATGTCACAGCTTCGCCGCGTACGTTACGATGGTGGGTGCTGTCACGGTTAGAGGCTTTCTCGATAAGACCTTTGTGCACGCTGACACTGGAAGATGTCAAAATCTAAAAATCTTGCTACTGTCATATCTCACAACTACGATGCCACAACAATGTCTCCAGTCGCTCCACATTAGCAACATTTAAGGCTCGAAGGCTCGAAACTTTGTCAATGTTTCATGTTTCATCCGACATTGGAGAGCATATGCATTCAAAACATTACACTCATCAAAGATTTGCCGGTCATGGTGACAGCTTTGGCAACAGTACCACGTCTCCGGCGAGCAAAATTTTCATACTCGTTGCCTTGGTTTCATTTGGATGATGCGAACGACAACCTCGCAAAAGCCTTCGGAAAGCTGTGTCAGTCACTGTCTCTGCTTGAATTAGACATAATTTCACTGAATTTGAAAATCATGGAAGTTCATACTGTAGTAAAGGCCGCAAATTATCTTCGAGATCAGGAGGAAGTGGAAGAAGAAGGAAAGAACCAACATCAAGATGGAGGCAACGAGGTGATCGTGTGGAATGAGTGGAACGAGGAAGGCGGAGAAGCTGATGACGATGATATTAGCATGGATGTTGTCTCTAACTATCTTTCCGTGAATGCTGTCATATCGAACGTCATTCTCGACATGACAAAAGACAATGAAGTCTTGCAACAACTTCGTTTGCCAAGCCATATGGATACGTTCCTGCACCCAACTTCTAAGTTTCATTTGGAATTGAATCGAGCAGGTCGATGCCATCTGCTTCACAACCCTTCGTGGCACGATAAGTGGATGCATGCCACCATTCGTTTTCGGCGCAATCCAAGTGTCTCTTTCTTTTTTCTTTCTCGCAACCCAGACTTAATTGTTGATTGCCAGGCTGCACCATCCTATACTGGGGCCTAGTTACAACAACCGCAAGCGAAGCAGAGCGTGCCTATGTGTAAAAGAAATTCAACATAATAAATAGTTTGTTTACTTAAGCAACAACCTTGTCTTTGTCAAGATGTATCTTTATTGGTTTTCCGATACGCTTCTTGTCTAACTTTAGCCTTCCTCCCTGCAGGACCCTTTGGTTTGCCTTGGAACGGAGTTTGCGCATCTTGTATTCCTTCATAGCTTTCGTTATGGTATATCGACCATCAACACTCAAGGGCTTAGCCCTCCTTCCGTCAGCTGTTATGATCCGATTGACTCCTACGTTACAAGTCCAATCTTCGGGTACCATACGTGTTCCTTCTACAATGTCACTCTTTGATACCACCAGCTCGTAATATTGCTCGCCAGAAGTGGTGCTCTTGAGAGCTTGCAATACACTCTCATCCACCAAAGCTTCTGCACAACAGCTCTGAAAAATATCCTCCATGATACGTGATCGCTTTGACCCAACTTCCAATTGTGTCTTACAGACGCCCAACAAGTTGGCGTACGTTTCCGAGTTTGGGCTCAGACCATAGACTGTTCTCAAGTCTTCCACAGCCCGTAAAGCATTCTGTAGAACTTCTTCACCAGTCATTCTGCTATTTCTCTCGTCGCTGCCCGCCTGATAGGACGCGCACACTTGGACAAAAGCATTGTGCACCCCTACCAGTGAATCCTCTAATCTTGCATTGTCCTCGGCAACCGTGGTAAGGTTTGCTTTGACGCGTTCCAGCACTTGCTTTGCCGATTCAATCTTATCGGGTCTCTTACTCTTTGAATGTACCAACATAAACCACTTATACGTATCGATGTTGGGTCGTATGTCGACCAATGCACTATCGCTATCTTCGTTAATAGCACTCTCCATTACATCCACTAACGTAGCGGCAATATCTCGAGATACAGCACGGTCACTGGCTGATAAGGCTTCCAAGACATCGTTGAAGTGTTCCGTTGTAGGACGGATCATGGCAAGTGCACTGCGTTGATGTGCTGTCGATAGCTCTTCCAATAACTCAACCGTTCGCGTCACATTGTGTTCACGGGTCATCCCGTAGAGCGGATTAAGGGCTGCATTTTTCCAAATTCGGATAGCCGCACCGTAACAGTCACCATCAGGAACAATTTGTCGCTGTTTGAGTTTGTTCAATATTTGATCAGCTAGCGGACCCTGTTCCGGTAACACTGCAGCCTTGGCGGATGCCTGTAGGAAATAGCGATAGCAAGTTTCATCGATAATGACACCACAATGCCTTTTAGATTCAGCGTACTCCATGATGCGTAACATACCCATAGCTTTCACCGGTGTATTTTTGTCTCTGTGTGAAGAAGAAAGGTGATTCTTTATTAGCGAGCAATAGAAGGGACTATGTTTTTCAACGAAAATAATACAATACTTCACAACTTACTCGGCGGTCGTCCAAGCTTTCATAACACGATGGTACGTCTCCAGTAGGTTCGGATCTCTTTCTTCTCGACTTTTCTCTAACCTTCGTAAATACTTCATTAAATGTCCCGTTGCTGTAAATGCCGATTTCCTTTGTTGACTGTGACACCATGCCTGAATGATCCAACGGTACGATTCACCATCTGGTTTGGCAATGGTTTTGTTCTTGGAACTTTGCTTTTTGGATTGTCCTAACCAATTTTGAAAAATATGTTCGGCCATCGTAGCGCGTAAATGTTCTCGACTCCAGGCCCAGGCTTCCAAGACACGATTGTATGATTCTGTCGTAGGTTGAAGTCCCACTACTACTCCGACGTTATTCCTGCTGCTGTTATCTCCGGCGGCGACCTGTAGCCGCTGCAGAACAAATGTAGCTCGTTGAGGTATTCCTTGTCGTGTTGTAGATACCTGTGATGCTCTTGCCCAAGCCAATAAAACAGAATTACATTGATGAAGCATATGGTCGGATGACAGTTGTCGACGCCTTTTTGTTACGGCAGAAATGGAAGAACCCAGTCCTCCCGGAATATCTTCCAGTACTGCTACATCTTCCGCTTTCATACTGGCCACAGAAACGGTTTTCGGGGCGTAAATCGCTCTTGCAGGACGTGACAAAAAGGGAACAATGTGTTCCAAAGCTTGATGAGCCTTATCAGCTGCATGGAATATCTGAACTTCTAATTTCTTTTGGTTGCTACTGCTCAAGGACACGGACGTGCTTGGTGTTGGTGGCGTTGGTGTAGCATGAACAGCATTGTTGTATTCTTCGAACAATTTAGATTGATGAGACATCCAGGCATCCAATATGGCGTCGTGACACTCCAGAAGAGTCTCGTCTGTCTCTGATTTGTTCGATTTGAGTATTTCCTCTAATTGATCGAGAATTTCTTGTGCTTTGATGGCATCTCCTTGGAGACAGGATTCTAAGACCCGTTTTTTGCCATCTTGAATAATACTAATGTCGGGCGTAGCCGGTGAAGTTGTACTTGTAGTTGATGAAGATGCATAAGTAGAAGCGATCATTTCATCGGTAGATATGGATCGAATGAGACTGCTGCTTCTAAGGAATGATGATCTTCTTGCAATGGACGAATTGATGCAAGAACAGGAACTGCCGCTGCTGCTGCTCGTCCACGAGGAAGTGTTGCTTGTGTAATTGCAAGCAGTTGTTGTTGTGTTGCGTGACGAGGCAGATTGCCATCGCTTTCGAGTTGCCTCGCGTGAAACTTTTCGTAGGACATTCATCGATTGGAGTTTGTATGTTGAGATGAGCTCAATGTTTTGCAGTGTCGTCGCTAGCGGGTGGTAGCAGGTAGCAGGTGGTGTATCATGGCCCAAGGTAGGGTAATAAACAAAACTAGTCTACTACTAGTAGTAGTAATAATCATGCTCTTCTTACTTGTGTTTGTGGTCAAAATTTGACAGTAAGATTGTAGTGTAGGGTGAAGGATAAAGAGTATCCAAGAGTAATTTTTATTTTACGGGCGTTCTCGTATGCAACTTATTACATTCCTTTCAGTCGATGCGAACTGAGAAGAAGGTCACAACCTGTCTACTACTACTTATTAGCAAACGCTAGGTACAAGTGGACTACTAGTACTGTCAACTACGAGAAATAAACGTAGTCGTCTACCATGCAAGAATTGATTAATATTCGGCAGCAAACCTTGCATTATCCACGAGTTAACTTCAGCATCTTTAATAATTGCAAACATACGAATTGATATCTTTGTCGTGCGAAAGGTAGCTGGCACATTACAGCCGCACCAATAGGAGCTGCCTATTTAATTAAGCAATCAAGCATTACATTAGATCTTGTGAAAGATCGCACCTCCCTCTGAGATCTTGGTTTCGAGTACGAATCACTCGTTGATTCAGAATTCAGAGAAAGAAGAAAAATGCAAGGTGCCACAAAATTGACAAAGCAGGCGCCAGAAACACATTCTCCAAAAGAAGAAAGTCCAAATCAAATTGAAGAAAAAGCACCCGCCATGATTGCTACTCGTCAGCTTTTGCCCAAGCATCTACACTCGTCATCATTACCTACATCATCTGCTCCATCATCGGAAATCATAGGAGGTGTGTGGATTGATGGAGGAAGCAGTAGTGAGGATGCGACAGTTATTTCAGAGATTACCTCTGATCATACCACTGTCATGACGTCTTGCAAAAATATGGACGATTTGCTTCAGATGCATCAAGACAAAAACAATTCGTCTGCAAGATCGACTATCCAAGGAAAAGCAACAGCCAATCCCACAACACCCAGTACAGTTCAAACTACCCCGAGCAGATCCAACAAATTGGAAAAGAACGCCCCTTCTCCAAAGCGTCGTATAGATGATGGCTTTCATACGGAACAGCCATCTTCCGTGGAGAGAAGCAGTGTGCTCAGCCATGCCACACCAGCTGTAAAAGAGGACGTCCCTGCGAAGAAAGCAGTCAAACCCACGGGAACGAAGAAGACAGCTGCAAAGCCAACATCTGCTGCCACCAAAACGAAGGTTTCAACCAAAAAGACAAAGGCGGACGTGTCGACATCTGCGACGGACCAAATAATGAAAGCAGCTACCGTCAGTCCAGAGCCTGCAAAGACAAAGACTGCAGCAGCAGCAGCAGCAGCACCTTCCAAGAAGAAAAAAATCCCTGCAAAGACAAATCTCAAGGCACCTCCTCCAGCAGCCGTAGTGACACCCACATCGACCAAAATTAAAAAGACAGCACCTCCGACACCTAAAAACGGCGGGGCAGGATTGTCCGAACTGTCCAAGCAGCTCCGAGTTCAACGTGCCAAGAACGAATGGCAACACAATGAAATTGCTCGTCTCGAACGACAGCTTCGTATTCTCAGTGATCTCAAGGGAGTGAGTGTGACCGACTTGCGTTTTAGTCTGGAATCGGCATGCGCGGAAGAAGCTCACGATGAACTTCGTAATCAAGTCATGAGTCTTCAGGCGCAATTGGAAGCCATTCGAGCTCAACGAGCGGCTACTATGCGTCGTGGCTCAGATGCCAACGAGGAAGCAACACTGGCCAAGATTGCGACACTCCAATTGAAGGTGGGAGAACTGGAAGAAGTTGACGAGGCCAAACGTGCCGAAATTCAAGACCTCTATAAAGAGTTAGAAGATCAGAGAGCCAGAGCTGCCAAGCTCGAGACGATAAATGCCCAGCAAGCGGATCAGATAGCCAAATTCGAAGACGTGGCACAAACCTACGTTCAAGACGTGAAAGAAATCAAGACAGAACGAGATGCTCTCAGGCAACAAATCCAAGATCTACAGCAACAACTTCAAAGTCAGCAGGTAGACCAGGATTTGGCCTTGGAAATGCGTCGCATTGAAGACCAAATTAAGGCGGAACAAGATCGCAAGCAAGAATATTTGGAGCAGGCGCGCCGTAAGAAAGGAATATTTGTGTCCGGTGGGGTATCGAATGACAACGCCGTCGTTCGCCGACTTTCCGACGATCAACTGGGGGCTATCCAAGGTGTCGTGGGACGACAGGCAGGTGGTACCAACGAAGCTGTCACCGACTTTAATACTCCAGATAATGAAAAGACATTGATCCCTACTGATATTTGTGAGACTACTGGCGTAACTGGTTCGGGAGACGAACTGGACTCGTCGGTCCATACTATTGATGTCCTCTTGATGCAAGGTTTGTCCGAAGATCAGGCCAAGGAAGCCCTTGCTAAAGACGCCAAGATTGCCAAGCTGTACGAAGACTTGCGTGAACAGACGACGAAGGCATCGCGCTTGCAGACCCTGTGTGCGAATCAAAAGGCCCAGATCGAAGCCTTTGCACGTACTCTGAATGATAAAGAAGAGGTCGTAAAGTCGACAGAGTCCAACTATGCTTTTGCCAAGGCGGAACATGATGCCATCTATAAGAAATTTTGTGAATTGGAGTTGCAGCTTAACCTAGAGCAAGAAAAGGTCGATGGCCTGGAACGCCAGTTGCATGCCAGGGCAAGCGAATTACATTTGCGGAATGATCAATTCACGTGTCGCTTCCAAGTCCAGAACGAACGCATCGCAGACTTGGAACAGCAACAATCGTCGTTGTATACTGCGTTTGAGTTGTTGCAGGAAGAAGTGAAGGACCAAGATAACGAGCAATCCAAGTTGAAGTCGAGTTTAAATATGGCTGATTCAGAAGTAGCGCGTCATCTTCGAATGGCAGAAAAGAAGCAGCGCAAGGGAAGAAGAAAGTCTAGCGGGTCTCTGATGGATGACTCTTCTAACAGAAACCCCATGGACGATTTCTCTCGGGGAAGTCAAATAATGGATGAGTCATCTCGCAGAAGCTACATGGCGGATGAGTCCTCCCGAAGTTTCGCACTGGATGTCCCCGTGCCAACAGCAACAGCTTCCGCTGTCTCGGGTAACGCCCTTCTCATAACGGATCAGGAGCAGTCCATGCGTTCGCTCCAACAGCCATCAGAGCAACTCGCGCGGCATTATGGAATTCAATATCCTATTCAAATGTTTGGGTACCTCTGGAAGCTCCACAAAATCAAAGGCTGGAAGAAACGCTTCTTTATGCTGTTTGGAGATGACGGTGTTTATCATCTATCCTATTCGGAAGGTCCCCAGGAAAAACTCAAGGGCACTGTAGAAGGAATCAGAACGGGTGTTTCATTTGTCGCAGAGACCAACAAATCTGTCAAGAAGCCTTTCTCGTTTGTCTTGTATGTCAATCCTTTGAAAAAGAGTACCCCAGCTTTGTATGCTGCGGCCATGAATGCCGATGACTTTCATAGATGGATGCACATTCTCAAGTCTGTCACCATTCAACCCGAAGACAGGATGTATATGTCGCAACCAAATTTCTCCACTGAATCTCAAGTAGAAGCTGATCTTGAAGTCTCTCGTCAAATTCAATCAGCTTCATACAGTGATCTCTCACACTCCCATGAAGCTCAAATGGAATCCGATCATTTGTTGGCGATGCGAATGCAAATGATTGATGAGGACAACCGAGTTATTACATAGAGTAAAACATAAATCGACGTCATCACTGTATCACGCTGTACTGCTTCGTCAGATTGCGCTGCCGTTGCATTTTTTCGTCGGTCAGCAGCCTGGGATCCCATTGGGCCGGCATGACTTACTGTTGCCATTACTTATTTGGAAACATCTGCACGAGCTATTCTAAGTCAATCGCCCAGATCACGAGTTCGTTGACGTTTCATATGCTCGCAACAGGAATTTAACGTAAAATGCGTCCCTTTTTTAGGTAGTAGTCTAGAGTCCGCGAAATTTCGAGCCTGAAATTATTCATGGCAGAGCTCATTTTTTACTTTTACGGGTTTTCGAAAGAAAACCGTGAAAAGCTAGTGTGGAGACTATTAGGTTGTACGTATTAGATAATAATAATATAGTAAAAGCAGTGGTAGTAATATAGAGGCAGGCAGAGTAGTAGACGACCTACTTGTGTATGACCTAACTCCTGAGTCCCGTGTATTCCACTGATATCGCTTGAAGTGGAAACAAGGTAAACCGAAACTGCCATAGTCCACCTGGGCTTAATTTGAAACAAACAAATTAAGCCCAGGTGGACTACGGCAGTTTACCTTGTCTCCTGTTAGGGACGATGATAGGACTCAGGAGTTAGGTCTTACTCTATTAGGTCGTGTGCCTATGCCTGCTTCCTATCCACA
>Ga0210036_1003108_pt1 | contig 16707 bp, 12 predicted proteins | sample CryGeymeta201515_FD_185469 | JGI IMG/M metagenome (GOLD analysis project Ga0210036, IMG submission 185469) | Groundwater microbial communities from Crystal Geyser aquifers in Utah, USA - Crystal Geyser metaG 2015-15 (SPAdes) (version 2) | ecosystem: Environmental > Aquatic > Deep subsurface >...
CATCGTCCTGGGCGAGTTGGATATTCAAGGCAGCGCGGCCGAGCCGGTGATTATCACCTCAATTAAAGACGACAACGCGGGCGGCTATACTAATGCTGACGGCGCGGCCAGCGCGCCGGCGCCGGGTGATTGGCACGGCATATTTGCTAATGACCCCAACGCGAAAATTAAGATTGATTACGCCAAAATCAGCTACGGCGGAGGCTATTTTGATAACGAATCAGCTCTTTTGGCAATCAATCAAGCGGCCGAATTGCAAATCAGCCACAGCCAGGTGGTTAATAATAAAGGTTATATCGTGATTAACCAGGTTCCGGTTGCCAAAATAAATTACTCCAACATTTTTAATCCTGATTTTTGCCTTAATGAAGACCCGTTCGGTATGGAAATCGCCATGACTTACTGTGGCGGGCCGATTGTGTTTTATTTCGGCGCTTCGCCTTTGGACGCCGCCAATAATTACTGGGGGCACGAGGCCGGGCCGACTTTATTTGAACAGATGAGCGGCCCCGACGATATTAAAGGCACGGCCATTAGCGGCGATATTAGTTATCAGCCGTTTTTGGGTGAGCCATGGCAGGCAGCGCCGCCAGAGCCGGACCCGATTGTGCTGGTACCGGGCATTGGCGCTTGTTTGAATTTAAAAGTAATGACCGGGCTGGAAGAGTCGTCTTGGGACTGGGATCTGGTCGGCGATTATTATCAAGGGCTGATTAAAACTTTGGAAGCGGCTGGGTTTACCCAGGGCGAAGATTTGTTTATCGGCTGTTATGACTGGAGAAAAACCAACGGCTTTGATTCGGATGCGGCGGTTAATTCGGGCGAAGAATATTTAAGGCATTGGATTGATGAAGCCAAAGAGAAAAGCGGCGCGCAACAAGTTGATATTATCGTGCACAGCATGGGCGGGCTGGTAGCGCGTTCGTATATTCAAAGCGATCGTTATCAAAACGATGTTGATCAACTTATTATGCTTGGTACGCCAAATCATGGCTCATCTTTTGCTTATTTTCCATGGGAAGGTGGAGAAATACCACAAAATTGGCAAGAGTTAAAGAAATATCTAACTTTATATTTAACCCTTTTAAAATTTAAAGGTTTAAATGTTACAAATGTTGCCGCTATTCACGAGTTCATTCCGTCAGTCAAGCAACTTCTCCCAACTTACGATTATCTTTTTGATACGGCGCAACAAATACTCGTGCCCAGTTCAGCCATGGTGGAAGCAAACAACTGGTTAAATAATTTAAACAGTGAAACGGAAATTGCCAAATTGCGTTCTCGCGTCAGAGCACAGATTATTTACGGCGACGGCAGAGACACTTTAAATCAAATACCAGTAAGCGAACGCGGTGTTTTGGATATTCAATTAGGCAAATGGATTGATGGCAAACCGGTGGCTGAACAAGTTCAGTATCAACCAAGCGGCGACGGCACGGTTTTGAGTGCGAGCGCATCATTATCCGGGGTAGCTGGCGAGGCGTTATCCGGCATTAAACATAGCGCTTTACCGGATCAAGCCGCTTTAAAAATAATGAGGGAGTTCGGGATACCAAGCGAGCAGGTATTCAGTTCGCCGGACATAAAAAGCGAGTTGATGTTTTTGGTTGCCTCGCCGGTATTTCCGCTGGTGACCACCCCGGACGGCGCGGGACAAATTGGCTATGACGCGGCAACCGGCAATTTGATAAATACGATTGACGGCGCGCGCTATTTTAGCGCCGGAGACGGCGAAGCAAAACTGATTATTATTCCGAATCCGATAGACGGCGAGTACTCTTTGGAATTAACCGCTAACGCGGACGGCCAATATCATTTGGCCAGCGGCTATTTTTCAGATACTAAAAGCATAGTTAAAGAAGCGGCCGGCGAGGTGGCGGATGAGCAGGTAATAAATTATCCGGTTAATTTACAAAGCACGGCTGGCGATAATATTTTACCCGAGTTAATGCCGGAGAAAGAGGAGGAAAGCGTGGTAATAAATCGGGTAATAGCCGACATTGAGGCAATGCTGGTTAAGGGGTGGATAAAAAATAAGCAGAGCGCGCGGGAATTAATTCAACCGTTAAAGCGATTAAGCAGACAACTGGATTCAATTAACAAGCAAACCGCGCAAATCAAGAAATTGATTGATAAAATAAACGCCAATGCTAAAATTAAGCCAAAAGCCAAAGAAAAAATTTTACAGGCGCTGAATAAGCGGCTAGTAAAACTTCCCATTCAGCGAGCGAAATTTATTGAGCGCGATCTGGGCTCGTTTAGCAAGAATTTGGAGAATTTAAGGAAAAAGAATAAAATAAATATTAACGGATATAACGCGCTAATTAAAAGCATCAATATATTAAGAAAAACTATATGAGTAAAAACATTCAGATGGTTATAAAAATTGTTTTGATTTTTATGGCGTCGGCAATAACAGCTTGGTTTACAAGAAAAATTTTTGCTGATTTATATATTACTTTAGTTCAACCTGAACCCGCTGAACCAATTTTGTTTATGATAGGCCCTACATTTATTTATAATTTTTTAGGATTTTTGCTCTCTTTCTCTTTGTTTGCCTCAACGTTTTCTTTTATATTTATAGACAAAAAACAATGGTGGGGCTGGTTGATTGTAATTGTGCCCTTGCTAATTATAAGTTGGGGAATGTGGGAAATGTATCTTTGGTACATCGTTTTGTCAGCCGTAGGTTATGGCGTAGCATGGCTGATAAATTTGGCGATTAAAAAATTTAAGAAATAATTAATTCCGCGAATACAAAAAACACCGCTTCCCTGGCGGTGTTTTTTGTATTTTAACAAACCTATATTTTTTCTCTTGTGTATAACTTTTTTAAAATAGCTTAAATTAGCTATTTTATTTTTATTTGACATGACTATTTAGTCATACTATAATAGTATTATGAATGAAGTGTTAACAATAAAACAGAAAAAAGTTTTGGAATTAATATATAATTTTTTGAAAGATTCAGGCTTTCCTCCAACCCTGGCTGATTTAAAGGCGGAGTTAGACGTGTCGTCAAATCAATCTGTCTTGAATTTTTTGGAAATTCTAGAAAAAAAGCAATGCATTAAAAGAGAAGAGGGGCAGGCAAGAAGTATTAAAATTTTACCACTCGGCTTGAAAATTATAGAGAAAGATCAATTAGTCCCCATCGCGGGGACGAGCGCGGCCGGCTCCTACATTGAGTCGTTTGTCGATATTTTTACCAGCTGGCAGCCCATATCAAACCAAATTTTGCAAAACGAAAAAATAGATATTTCGCGCGATAAAGTTTTTGTTATTCAAATTTCCGGAGATTCAATGATTAACGCCGGCATTAATCATGGGGATATGCTATTAGTAAAAGAAGCTAAGGAATTTATAAGCGGCGACATCGTTGTCGCTCGCACCAGCGATGGGACGACGGTAAAAAGATTTATTGCTGACGGCGGGAAAAGATATCTTAAACCGGAAAACCCCGCCTATAACAATATTACCATTATTCCCGGCGAAGTTGCTTTTGACGGAAAGGTTATTTTAAATCTTAGCAAAGTAAAATAAAAAATATGGCAAATCAAAAATTGGCCAGTACAATTATCGGTAAAATATTTCGTAATCCGGATATGCAGTATGGCTTATCCGTATTTGAAGGAATTAATCCTGAACAAGTTCTCGATTTTTCCGAAAAAGAGGGAAGATATTATTTGCAATGTTTAAAAAGAAATAAAAATTTGGTTGCCAAGCCGGAGGAAATTGTCCGCCAGTTTATGATTTATAAGCTGGTTAATTTTTACAAATATCCGCTTGAGCGAATTGATGTTGAGGTTGATGTGCAATTTGGCAGGGAAGTTGGCAATAAACGAGCTGATATTGTAATTTACCGCGAAGACGGGCGAACGCCATATTTAATGGTGGAAGTAAAAAAACCGGATGTAAAAGACGGATTAGGGCAGCTAAAAAGTTATGCCAATGCGACCGGCGCGCCGATCCTTGTTTTAACCGACGGGAAAATCCAAAATAATATTTTAAGAACCGACCCAAATCTTTTTGAGGATCTTTTGGAAATTCCTAAATTTAATGAAACGGTTGAAGACGTGCGCGCCAAAAAAATAATTTATGAAGATCTTGACGAAATTCCTAATTTACAGCAACTTATTTACGATTTGCAGGAAGTTGTTTTAGCCAATAGCGGCGTTGATTCTTTTGATGAAATATTTAAATTGATTTACGCTAAGCTTTACGACGAAATTACAACGCCGAGAAATGAAAACAGGCGATTTAGGGTTATCGCCGGCGCGACCAACAAGGAAAATTTAAATAATATTTGCCGTTTATTTGAAGACGCGAAAAGCCAATGGCGTGATGTCTTTAAAGCCAACGAAGAAATAGAAATTCCGGAAAATGTAATTGCGCCAGCAGTTTCGCTTTTACAGAAATATCGGCTTTTCGGTTCAAACCTCCAAATTATTGATGACGCTTTTGAATATTTAATAAATTTGGACGCTAAGGGCGAAAAAGGCCAGTATTTCACGCCACGGCATGTAATTGATATGGCGGTAAAAATGCTAAACCCAACTTCTAAAGATTTTATAATTGATACGGCGGCCGGAAGCTGCGGCTTTTTGCTTCACGCCATGCAATATGTCTGGCAAAATGAACTGACCAAGAAAAAATATGGCGACAGTTATGACGTCAAGCAGAAAGATTACGCGGAAAAGCATCTTTTTGGCATTGATTTTGACCCGCGTTCGGTTAAAATCGGCAAAGCCATGATGCTTATCGCCGGAGACGGGAAAACCAATGTAACTTATGCCAACTCCTTGGATTCGGAGCTTTGGAGCGAAGAAACCAGGGCGCGCTTCCGCCCGTTTTTGCGGGCATTTAAGGACAGCGAAGAAAACCGGAGAAATCAGGAGAAGTTGAGTGATTTTAATTTTGACATAGTGCTAACTAATCCGCCTTTTGCCGGCGAAATTAAAGGCGTATTATTGAATAAATATGATCTTGGTTTTAAATGGGATAAAAATTTTGAAAAAACTTCAAAACATCAAAATAAAGTTTCGCGCGATGTTTTATTTATTGAACGCAATTTAAATTTTTTAAGGCCCGGCGGACGGATGGCCATTGTTTTGCCGCAGGGAGTTTTAAATAATACGCAAATGAAATACGTCCGAAAATTTATTTTAAATAAAACCAGGCTTTTAGCGGTTGTCGGACTTCATTGCAATACTTTTAAGCCTCACGCCGGCACAAAAACTTCAGTAATATTTTTACAGAAGTTAAAAGAAGGTGAAGAGACGCTAAAGGATTATCCGATTTTTATGGCGGTTTCTAAAAAGGGCGGGAAAGATACATCAGGAGAATATATTTATAAAAAAGACAAAGAGGGCAATGTTATGTTTAATATGGAAGGCAAGAAAATTATTGACCATGATTTAGACGAAATTGTGGAGGAGTTTGGGAAATTTAAAATAAAAGAAAAAATTGATTTTTAATAAAAGTATGTTTAATAAAGAAGAAAAAAAACAAGACATGATTTACGTTTTTATTGACGCTTCGAATGTTTGGAGCGCGGTCAAGTCGGTAAAAAAATTTATTGAATATAAAACCATTAAAGATTATTTTAGGAAAAAGTTTAACGCGGGCAAAGTGGAAATTTTTTATTATGACGCCTACCCGAAGGCCGGAACCAGGGATTATAATTTGGACGGCAAGCATAAATTTTTTACTTATCTTAAGAAAGGGCTTGGTTTTACGGTCAGGAAAAAAGAGTTAAAAAGAATTTCCGTTATTAGCGAGAACGGCGAGTCTGTTATAGAAAAAGGGAATATGGACGTAGAAATAACGATTGACGCGATGCATAACATTCAAAAATATAATATAGCCATCTTCTTTAGCGGCGATGCCGATTTTCTGGCGCTGGTGAATTATTTGAAAAACGGCGGTAAAAAGGTCTATATTTTTTCGTCAAAAGACAATATTTCCCATGAGCTGAAAACTGGCGGCCATGGTTATTTTGATTTGAAAAATATAAATGAGTTTTGGGGCAAGGATTTAAAGTATCGCCGACCCCTTAAAAAATAAACCACCCTCAACAAAGAGGGTGGCCCTGGGATGTATGACCCTAACGGTTCTATGGCTAGAACCGAAAGACATTATTAGTATAGCATAAGAATATGGTTTGTCAAATTCAGCCAAAATTAGATGTTAAAATACTGTAATATAAAAGTTAACTTTAAGTTATTAACAGCAATTTAATTATAAGATTTAAGAAGGTTTTAGATCATGATTTAGACGAGATCGCGGAGGAGTTTGGGAAGTTTGCCGAAGAGCAAAAGATTAATTTTTAGTTTATGCCTATAAATAAAAGCAATTTTAGGGATATTAAAACTTGCTTCTGTTTCCTTGATGAAACCGGATTGCTTCATAGTAAAATAGATCAGTTTTTTGCTTTAGGAATAATTAAGTGCCGTGAACCGCATCGGTTATATAATCAAATAAGGAAAATTAGAAATAAATATAATTATCGTGAAGAAATAAAGTGGGGTGCGTTAGACAGAAAAATTCGTTTTGATGTCGCTCGAGAAATTTTTAATGTTTTTATTAAAGAAGATGCTAAATTTAACTGTTTGATACTAAATAAAAATGAACTGGACTTCAAAACTAATTTTGATGATAATTTATATAAAGTTTACCGCAGCTTTACTGTGGCTCTTTTAAAATTAATAATTGGGAAAAATCCCGATGAAGTATTAATAGTATTGGCCGATGATTATTTCTCTCCGGACGGCACAGATTTAGAAAGTAAAATTAAAAATTTTGTAAATAATCATTACCAAAAATTTATTGTGGCTGGTGTTTGTCAAATTGATTCTAAGTCCTCGGATATTTTGCAGATGACCGATTTAATTTTAGGAGCGATATTGTATGATTTAAAAAGGCAAAACAACCTGATAACCACCCAAAATACTTATAAAAGAAAATTTTTAAATTTTCTTTATCAAAAGTTGAATATTAAGAAATCATTTTTTATTAATAATTTTGGTTTTAAAACTCGGAATTATATTTTATCGGGAGATAAAATAAGGGCGACTATTTTTGATTGCCATAGGTCTACTACTAAAAAATTTATAGATAAATTAAAAAACAAGCCATGGCCCACGACGGGCGACGCTTGTTTTCGTTGATACTATGAATAATAGTACCTGTTATTATATTATCAAGGATAAAGCGCCTTGTCAATAGCTAATATTAAATAAAAATTAAGCATAAATTTGTTTCCTGGTAAAGTTATTAACATTATATGTGGCAAACATTTTCTATAATTTTAAATATAATACTGGCCTTATCGTCTGCTTATTTTTATTTTGTGTTAAAAGGGTTAAAAGTCGAAAAAAGCTTGACCATAAAAAGGGCTGAATTAGAACAATTAAGGAATAACTATTCCCTAAACATGGTTGGCACGGTTGGGTATGACCGGCGGAGCCTTATTTTAAATTGTGAAGATATCGAAAAAGAAGAGAATGATTATGTCTACAAAGTATTATGTGTTGAGGCCGAAATGAAAGAGTATGAAAAAATTTTAAAAAGATTTTATTATTTTAAATGGTTTATTCAATAATCAAAAAATCTCATCTTGAAGGCGCTTTGCGGTTGGACGCTGAATATTACCAGCCGGAATTTTTGAACATTAAAAATATTTTTTTTAATAGGAAAAACAACGATTTTCGAGAATTAAGTATGTTTGTTAAAAAAGGAATTTTTGATATAAGCCCAGAAAAGTATATAAAATCTGGTATTCCATTAGTGCGGGTGCAAAATATTAAAAATGGAATGATTGACAATTCAAACATGGTTTATCTTTCGGAAAAAAATCACAACATAGAAAATAAAACAGAATTAAGCGATTTTGATTTTGTCTTATCTAAGATTGGGACGGTCGGGGAAATTGCACTTCTAGACCCAAAATATAAAAAATGGAATTTTAGTCAAAATGTTATAGGAATAAAATTAAAAAAAGAAAAAATTAGTCCAGCTTATGTTTTATTTTTTCTTTTAAGTAAATTTGGACAGTTACAAATTAAAAGGGCTGAAATGGGTCAAGTGCAGCCTAAATTAGAATTAGAAGATATAAGAAATTTAAAAATAATTCGCATTAAAGAGGAAAAGATATTTCAGGATTATTTGGAAAAAATTTTAGAATTACGAAGTAAAGCGGAACTATTTTATCAACAAGCCGAAAATATACTTTTGGAAGAATTAGGATTAAAGGATTTTAATTATGATAAAAGTTTATTTTCTATTGTTAATTTATCAGAGGTGGTAAATGCCAATCGCATAGACGCTGAATATTTCCAGGAAAAATATAAAAAGTTAGTTAAAAAAATAAAGTTAAATAAGGCAAAAAAGCTGGGAGATTTAGTCTCAATAAAAAAAGGTTTTGAGCCGGGGAGTGAGGAGTATCACGAAGAAGGAAGATTGTTTATTAGAGTTAGTACTTTGTCAAAAAACGGAATTAATTTAACGGAAGAAAAATATTTGAGTGAAAAATTATATCAGGAATTAAAAAAAGATTATAATCCGGAAGTCGGGGAAATTTTGTTAACAAAAGACGCTACGCCTGGAATAGCTTATGTTATCAAAGAGCCTGTTGAGGGTATAATGTCCGGAGGAATTTTGAGATTAAAACTAAAAGAAAATATTGACGTGGAATATTTAACCCTTTGTTTGAATTCAATCGTTGGTCAAATGCAGGCCGAACGAGATTCTGGCGGTTCGGTTATTGCGCATTGGAAACCAGAACAAATTAAAAAATTGCTTATTCCAATTTTGCCCAAACCCACCCAGCAAAAAATCGCTGATTTGATTCGGCAATCGCATGAAGCGCGAAAAAAAGCCAAAGAATTATTAGAAGAGGCGAAAAAGAAAGTTGAGGAAATAATAAGAGAGAGGAGGTGACAAATATAGCAAAATACAATAGAAAGAGCGGTAAATAATGGACTGGCAAAAAAATTGACAAACATTATTAGCCATGTTAATATATTAATACTAAGGCTAGTTGATTAAATTCAAACTAGCCTTTTTTAGTAAATAAATTAAATCCCCTTAACCCCCTTTATTAAAGGGGGCAAAAAACATATGTCGGATATAACTAATGCGATTAAACAAATCTGCGAGGAAAAAAATTTAAGCTACGAGGCGGTTTTAGAGACCATTGAATCGGCTTTGGCCGCGGCTTACCGCAAAGATTTTGGCGAGAAAAACCAAAACGTTAAAGTGGAATTTGACCCGGAAACGGCTAAATCCAAGGTCTACGACGTTAAAACCGTGGTGGAAGATTTGCCCCCCTCCGCTCTTGAAGGAGCTACGGAGGGCGAGCCTGTTTCAATTGAGGCTGTAACAAAGGCAGAAAAAGAGAAAGAAACTGAAGAAGCGAAGGAGGACTTGTCCCCCGTAGCTTTAGCGGAGGGGGAAGAAGTCAGAAAATTTAACCCCAAAACTGAACTACAAATTAAAGACGCTAAACTAATCAAGAAAACCGCTAAAGTCGGTGATGTTATTAAAACCAAATTATCCGTGCCGGTCGAATACGGTCGTATGGCGGCGCAAACCGCCAAGCAGGTGATTATTCAGAAACTGCGCGAGGCCGAACGCGACATGATTTTTTCCGAATTTAAAAATAAAGAGCATGAAGTGGTGGCCGGCGTGGTCCAACGGCACGAGGGCCGGGTGGTGCTGGTGGATTTGGATAAAGCCGTAGGCGTGTTGCCGGCGGAAGAGCAGATAATGAATGAACGCTACCGGCCGGGCGACCGGATAAAAGTTTACATCAAACAGGTGGGCGTGACGCCCCGGGGTCCGGAAATAATTTTATCCCGCACTTCGGATGAAATTTTAAAGAAAGTTTTTTATCTGGAAATTCCGGAAATTTCCAACGGCTTGGTGGAAATAAAAGCCGTGGCGCGCGAGGCCGGCAACCGCTCCAAGGTGGCAGTGGAAGCCAAAAGCGAAAACGTTGACCCGATCGGTTCCTGCGTGGGCCAGCGCGGCGCCAGAATCCAGACCATTATCTCCGAGCTGGGCGGAGAAAAAATTGATATTATTGAATATGACGAAGACCTGGCCAAATTTATCGCCAAAGCTTTGGCGCCGGCCAAAGTTTTGAGCGTGGAATTGAACGAAGCCGAGAAAAAAGCCGAGGTTAAGGTGGCGGAAGACCAATTATCCCTGGCCATCGGCCGCGAAGGCCAAAACGTCAGGCTGGCCGCCAGGTTAACCAGCTGTAAATTGGATATTGTGGCAGAAAAAGCGGAGAAACCGAAAGTTGAAGAGGAAGTGAAAACGGCAGAGGCAGAACTGGCAGAACCGGCGGGGACTGAAAAGGCGAAGGAGAAGAAAGAAGAATAATTAGAAATTTATAATTAATAAAATTCTATGTCTCTAACCACACTTTTTATTCTCGGTAGCGCCGTGCTCGCCATTGTCTATGGCGCGATTTTAATCAGGCTAGTGTTGCGCTTGCCGGCTGGCAATGAAAAAATGCAAGCCATCGCCAAAGCCATTCAGGAAGGCGCTAAAGCGTATTTAAATCGCCAGTACAAGACCATCGCGGCAGTGGCGGTGGTTATTTTTTTAATTATTGGTTTTGTGCCTAAGTTGGGTTGGACCATGGCGCTGGCTTTTTTAATCGGCGCCTTTTTATCCGCTCTAACCGGTTATATTGGCATGAACATTTCCGTGCGCGCTAACGTCAGGACGGCTGAAGCGGCTCGGCACGGCTTGGCTAAGGCTTTGAAAGTGGCGGTGCAGGGCGGCAGCGTTACCGGTATGCTGGTAGTGGGCTTAGCTTTGTTGGGCACGGCCAGCTTTTATTTTATAACTCGCGACATTCACGCTTTAATCGGCTTGGGCTTCGGCGGCTCTTTAATTTCCATTTTTGCGCGCTTGGGCGGCGGCATTTTTACCAAAGCCGCGGACGTGGGCGCGGATTTAGTGGGTAAGGTTGAAGCCGGCATTCCAGAAGACGACCCGCGCAACCCGGCCGTAATCGCGGATAACGTGGGCGATAACGTGGGCGATTGCGCCGGCATGGCCGCTGATTTATTTGAAACTTACGTGGTAACTTCAATTGCCACCATGATTTTGGGCTCCCTGCTTTTCGCCGGTTTTACGAATGCCGTGCTTTATCCTTTAGTTATCGGCGCGGTGTCAGTTATCACTTCAATCATCGGCAGTTTTTTCGTGAAATTGGGCAAAAGCCAAAATATCATGGGAGCGCTTTATAAAGGCTTAATCGTGGCCGGAATTTTGGCCGCGATTGCCTTTTATCCGGTAACTAATTATTTAATGGCGGACAATGGAACTTACAGCGTCATGAATTTATATTTGGCTTCGCTCATCGGCTTGGCCGTAACCGCGGCCATGGTGGTAATTACCGAATACTATACTTCAAAGAGCTACGCGCCGGTTAAATCAATCGCCCAAGCTTCAAAGACCGGGCATGGCACTAATATTATTGCCGGTTTGGCCGTTTCCATGAAATCAACTGTTTGGCCGATTGTGGTTATCGTGGCGGCGATTTTGGGTGCTTACAGCCTAGCCGGACTTTACGGCGTGGCCATTGCAGTCATGGCCATGTTATCTATGGCAGGAATAATTGTTACCATTGATTCTTACGGCCCGATTACGGATAACGCCGGCGGCATCGCCGAGATGGCGGAAATGGGCGACGAGGTGCGCGCCGTGACCGACCCGTTGGACGCGGTGGGCAATACCACCAAGGCAGTGACCAAAGGCTATGCTATCGGTTCGGCCGCTTTGGCCGCTTTGGTTTTATTCGCGGATTTCACGCACAGCATTCCGGATACTTTTCAGTTTTTAATAAATGACCCGAAAGTTTTGGCCGGCTTGTTTATCGGCGGGCTGTTGCCGTACTATTTTGGCGCTTTATGCATGCAGGCGGTCGGCAAGGCGGCCGGTTCGGTCGTGGAAGAAGTGCGCGCGCAGTTTAAAGCCAGGCCAGGCATTATGCTCGGCACGGAAAAGCCGAATTACGGCCGGACAGTAGACATCGTAACTAAAGCCGCTATCGGCGAAATGGTTATTCCAGCTTTGATTCCGGTAGTGGCGCCGATTTTAGTGGGCTTTATTTTGGGCGTTGAAGCGTTAGGCGGACTTTTAGTCGGTTCCATTATTACCGGCATCTTTGTGGCCATTTCCATGACCTCGGGCGGCGGCGCTTGGGATAACGCCAAAAAATACATTGAAGACGGAAATTTCGGCGGCAAAGGCTCGGACGCTCATAAAGCGGCCGTGACCGGCGATACGGTGGGCGATCCTTACAAGGATACTGCCGGCCCGGCCATAAATCCCATGATAAAGATATTGAATATTGTGGCTTTATTGATTGTGGGGTTGTTAATTTAAAATGTTTGATTAATGTTCGGCATATATTTGATGGTTATATCATCAGGATATCACAGTGAGACTATGTGTCCAGTATATGGGGTACCTGCCAATAAAAAATTAAAAAATAAATCATTATTTGAAAATTTAAAATTATAAATTAAAAATTATTTAGTTTATGAATATCTCTAAAAAAGACTTAGGCAAGTCGCAAATTGAAATTACCGTGGAACTTTCGGCCGAGGAATTTAAGCCGTATGTTTTACGCGGCGCGGAAAAAGTTTCCGAGCAGGTTAAAATTGAAGGCTTTCGTCCGGGCAAAGCGCCTTATGAAATTTTAAAGGCCAAAATCGGCGAGATGACGATTTTGGAAGAAGGCGCGCGAATTGCCATTGATAAAACCGTGGACAAGGCGATTAAGGAAAATATTATTGGCCAACTGGTGGGCCAGCCGCAAGTCAATATCACCAAACTGGCGCCTAATAACCCCCTGGAATATAAAGTCGTGGTGACGCTTTTGCCGGAGATTAAACTGGGAAATTATAAAGATTTAAAAATCAAAGAAGCCGCGGTTGCCGCCAAAGACGAAGAAGTGGAAAAATTAATTAGTGAACTGCGCGAAATGCGCGCCAGCGAAGTAATTACCGACGCCGAAATTAAAGACGGCAATCGGGTAATTTTAGACATTGAAATTTTTGTTGATAAAATTCCGGTAGAAAGCGGCCGGGGAAAAGACGCTTCGGTTTTAATCGGAAAAAATTACGTTATCCCGGGTTTTGATAAAAATATTTTAGGCCTTAAAAAAGGAGAAACGCGTGAATTTAGTTTGCCTTATCCGGCCGACCATCATGACAAAAGTCTGGCCGGCAAGCTGGCCGAATTCAGAGTGAAGGTAACAGAGGTGTATAACCGCGTTCTGCCGGAAGTGAACGACGACTTTGCCAAAGGCTTTGGCTTAAAATCGCCAGTTGAATTGAAAAGCAATATTAAAAAAAGTTTGACCGCGGAAAAAGAAGAGGAGGCCAGGCGTAAAAGTGAAACCGTCATGCTTGATAAAATAATTGGCGCGTCAAAATTCGACGACATTCCGGAAGTATTAATCAAGCATGAAGCCGAAGTGATGATGAGCGAGCTGGAATATAATGTTAAAAATCAGGGCGGCAAGTTTGAAGATTATTTAACGCATTTAGGTAAAACTCGCGACCAGATAATGCTTGACCTGGCGCCGGACGCGGTCAAAAGAGTTAGAGTTTCGTTAATTGTCAGGCAGGTGGCGCAAATTGAAAAAATTGAAGTCAGCCATGAGGAAGTCCATAAAGTGATTGAAGATATTGAGAAACAATATAAAGGCAACCAGGAAGTTTTGGAAAGAGTTAATGGCCACGCTTACCATGACTACGTGGAAAATAATCTGACCGGCAAAAAGGTAATGGAAAAATTAAGGGAGTGGAATGTTCACCCTGTTAAATAGCGCCTTGCGCCAATTTTGCCTTTAGCAAAATTATTTAACAGGGTAAAAATAATATGTCTGTCTCGGCCATCAATAAACGAGCTAATTTTGATTATGACATCCAAAAAACTTATGAAGCCGGCTTGGTGTTGTTGGGTTATGAAGTTAAGTCGGTTAAAACCGGCCATGTCAGCTTAAAGGGCAGTTACGTCACTTTTAAAAAAGCGCGGGGGAAAATTCTGCCCGAAGCTTATCTGACCAACGCGCATATTCCTTTATATCAGCACGCCGGTAAAATTGCCAACTACGAACCGACCAGGCCGAGAAAGCTGCTACTCAAAAAGAAAGAAATCAGTTATTTGATGGGGAAAAAAGATGAGCAAGGCTTGACACTGGTGCCGCTGAAAATATATACTAAGCGTAGTTTTATAAAATTGGAATTCGGCGTGGGCAAAGGCCGGAAAAAATTTGACAAACGGGAAGTGATTAAGAAAAGAGAACTGGATAGAAGCATCAGAACCTTAACAAAAAGCAGTTTAAAAATTAGAAATTGAAGAATTAAAAATTGTTTGGAAATTGGAAATTGGGATTTGGAAATTTCATTTTGGGGATGCCAGGCATCGATAATAAAATTTTCTTCTAAGCAGGCAGAAGCGAGTTTCAAGCCGTCGCTTTAATCACGCTTGAAAACATAATAAGTGCCAAAAACTTATTGAGCAAACTGACGTTCTCTTGGAGAATGCCGGCTTTTGCTCCCGTTGCCGCTTAATCGCCGCAACCATCCGCCCGGCTTAGCCTAATGGTCGGATCACGGGTGTCATTATTTAGGCTCGGACAGCCGTTCGCTTCAGGCGGTTGTTTTAAAAAATTGAAGCTGGCCGCGGCCGATTTTGTTCGGTTTTTACGGGCGCGGCGAGAACTTAAACCGATCTAATCTGTAAACCTGCTTTAAGGAATTTATTAGACAGGGGTTCAATTCCCCTCATCTCCACCAAAGTTTATTTACAGCGTGATTTGCCTCGCTCGGGGCTTCGCCCCTCGCTTTGGCGGGCATTTCGGCAAGATAATTCCACGGATTTTTGAAATCAATCGCCAATTTTCCCGCCGCAAGGCGGCGGTTCGAGCCGATGGTTTTGAGAAAATTTTTCATCTCCGAAAAATTTTCAGACAAAACGAGATTTTTGGCTTGGTTGGCCTCTAAAATCCAGTTTCTTACGAGTTCGAGCCAATGATTTCCTTTTCGCTCAAAATCAGATAATTTTTCCTCAATATCTTTCTTTTCCGCCATTAATTTGTTTTTCTTTTCCTGAAATTCCGCCAGTTCAAAACCGCCTTCAAGATAGCCGTCCATTAAGCGGTCTATTTTTATTTTAATGGCGGAAAGTTCGGTTTTGAGATTTTGAGCGAAAAGATTTGACGATTGGCTGTTTTCTTTTTCCCATAGGTTTATTCTTTCAAGATATTTTTCCCGCCAATCATCAGACAAAGAAACTTTTTGACAATTCTCTTTTACTTGTTCGGCAAAATTTTCTTCCCGCAAAAAGCGAGTTTGAGCACAATTTTGCGTTTTGCTTTTGTGGGTGCAACGATAATAGACAAATTTTAGCCCGCTCTTTTTGATGTGTCTTTCTGCCGTTATAGAATAGCCGCACTCGCCGCAAACCGCAAAATTAAGGAATTGAAAGTTTTTCGGCCCTCGCTTTTTGCGAGGTTTGCCGTTCAGAATCAACGCTTCCTGTATTTTGTCAAAAAGTTTCTTTGAAATCATTGGCTTGTGGCTTCCTTGATGCACTTCGCCACGATAGCGAAAATGTCCGTAGTAAAAAGGATTAGTCAAAATCTTCTGAATCGTGGATAAATGAGACAGTTTTCCGTCTTTGCCAACCAAGCCAAGAGAAAACATTTTGCTTTGAATTTTTGTTAAGGTGTATTCACCGGTGGCAAAAGCCCTCAAAATTTCTTTCACTTTGTTAAAAGTTTTCTTGTCGGGTTCAATAGTTCTTAATCTCGGCTCGTTGAAATATCCGAGCGGGGCTTTTGCCGAAAGTTCGCCACGCCTGATTTTTTGCCGTATTCCTCGCAAAATGTTTTCTCTTAAATTGTCGGTGTAATACTTCGCTTGTCCAAAGGCCACGGAAAGCATAAATTTCCCTTGAGGTGTCGCTTCAAACCAAAATGTGGGGAATTTTAGCGAGGTTATTTTTCCAGTATCAACTAAATAAATAACCCGTCCGCCGTCTATTGAATTTCGGGCCAATCTATCGGGATTCCACGCTAAAATTCCCGAAGCGTTGCCTTTTTCAATTTCCGACATCATAAAATTAAAAACTTCTCGGCCCGGCTCCTTGGCAGTTTTGCTTTCGTAGTATTCCTTGACCACGAAAAGATTATTTTGTTTGGCAAATTCCCGCAATTCCGTGAGCTGAGCCTCAATGGACAAAATTTGTCTTTCCTCGTCTTCTGTAGATTTGCGACAATAGATGAAGTATTTAGTCATAGTTTTTAGAAGTTTTTAATTTTATAAAAAGGCAACGTTTTACACCAACAATTTATTAAAATCTCATTTTGTATTTTGCCGAAGGCGAAAGAAAACCATCGACTCATTGCGGCAAAGCCGCAATATCCCACATTTGCGGGATAAACCGCCGCCTTGCGGCGGTAAAATTGGCGATTGATTTCAAAAATCCGTGGAATTATTTTGCCGAAATGCCCGCCAAAGCGAGGGGCGAAGCCCCGAGTGAGGCAAATCACGCTGTAAATAAACTTTGGTGGTGTTTGTTGGAAAAAGTCAGAACCCATTTTGAACGAAATCCCGACTGATTGCCGCCCTGCGGGCGGCAGAACCAAAACTGAACGCTCGGGCGGGCCCC
>Ga0210036_1003109_pt1 | contig 16687 bp, 11 predicted proteins | sample CryGeymeta201515_FD_185469 | JGI IMG/M metagenome (GOLD analysis project Ga0210036, IMG submission 185469) | Groundwater microbial communities from Crystal Geyser aquifers in Utah, USA - Crystal Geyser metaG 2015-15 (SPAdes) (version 2) | ecosystem: Environmental > Aquatic > Deep subsurface >...
AGTAAGTGTAGTAAAACATGATGGGGTAACATGTATAGAAAATAAAGTACAGATCATGTGTCGCTACGACAAATTATGTGATTAAGGGAAGTCTTGCTCTGGATGACGTAATCATGAAAAAATTTGTCGACCGGTACTGGCCTCTATATCTTTAAGCAGCAACTTCATCAACTTCCAACTTCCGTTTTTTTTTCCAAATACTCCCACTACATAGGCAACACTTCGGAACCGATAAAATAATAATAAAAAATAATAATAGCTTCAACATGCATGGAAGATTCCCTTTGGGTTACCAGGTACCTGATACCAGGGTACCGATGCTGCTAACGCTATCCCTTTCATCCTTTCAAAATAATAAGATGTGTTACTTTGGTCAAAATTTGTCTGCTGGTCAAAATCTTCGAGAATTTTTTTGACTAGACGAGTCTACCAGTAGTAACTACCTCAATAATAATATACTGTTACTAGTACAGCGGTCTACTACTGCTAGTACTGGTACCTGGTAGCTAAAGTAGTACTCGAGTTGTCTACCTGGTACCAGAGCTAGCTTGATTGTTTCTGCTTTAATACAGAGGGTAGTAATCCATAATATGGTACTGGTACTTTTCACTATTAATGGCGTTAGCGTTCAGGATAGCGATGATTCGTCGTTGAGAATCCAATCGACGTATATTGAGTATGATACCTGGTAGTAGACCTACACCATACTACTTGTAGCTACGGTAGTAGAGTATTTTTTATTCACATGCATCTCAAGGCAAGACAGCGTTACTAGTAGCAACAACGTTCCCAACAGTGCATCTACAGTACTATCGATCAATAGGCCATGTGGGAAAAAATCCTGAGAGAGGCTACCAATCACCAATTGGTCAGTATACCGCTTCTTGTGCCATTATATCTGCTCGTCCGATTTCTTGGAAATCCTCTGCCCATCGTGCAAGCATGGATTTCGCGCGACCGGACCAACACTGCAGAAGAACCACCACCGTATGAATCTCAACTCTTGGCCTATGTACTCGTAGGAATTTCGGGATATGTTACAACCAACAAATTAATTCCCAATATTAAGCAATATACACTTCGCAAAGGCATCAGTGGAAAAGATTTAGGAAAACGGGGAACCGCCATGGCCGACAAGGATGTGTACGTACAAAATTATTGGTGTTTAGAAAAAACAAAACAAAACACTGGCTGCAGTTGCTCTCTAGCCACCCCCCCTATTTGTGATCCTTCTGCTCAAACACTTCCCCTTCTCCTTTTGAATTATAAATCAAAATGAATGCTGTATCATTTTAACACCACTCACCACATTCCACTCCGCACAAATAATGATACCCAACAATAATCTACTCTTCATCAATTTCTCGAACATTGGAATCCACACATAAAATAGCCCAGAAGCACTTGGTATTGTACCGGGTACCATATTTTTGGTCTGTTTGATTTTGTGTGTCGTTGGCTACGCCCACCACCACCCCTCCAAACTATTAGATCTCAATTCGGCTCTTTTGAGTATCTGCTTTATGATTTTTTTGGGATTTACCGACGATGTACTGGACTGGCCCTGGCGGTACAAGCTATTTTTACCGACCGTGGCAAGTTTACCGCTGCTGTGCTGCTATGCCGGATCGACGAGCGTCGTTGTACCGATTCCTATGCGATCGTGGTTGATGCAAAAAACGACAACCTTGACATACGAATATACGTGGTTCGGAAGGCTGTTAACGACCAGGCTCGATTTTGGTAATCAAATCTTCGTTGTGGGACCCATCGTTGCCATTGATCCGCAAGCTGAGGGCGCCCTCTTGGATTTGGGATTCCTGTACTATATTTACATGGGCATGCTCGCAGTGTTCTGTACCAACGCCATCAATATTTACGCCGGAATCAACGGATTGGAGGTTGGACAATCATTTATCATTGCATGTGCTATTCTTGTACACAATTTAATCGAAATGGAGCACGGTACTGTCTCTCGAGAAAATCACCTCTTCTCCGCCATGATCATGTTGAGCTTTCTAGGGGTGACACTCGGGTTGCTTCGTCACAACTGGTACCCCGCTACCGTATTTGTGGGTGACACGTACTGCTACTTTGCTGGAATGACATTTGCCGTCGTGGGAATTCTTGGTCATTCTTCCAAAACGCTCTTGCTCTTTTTCATTCCACAAGTTTTGAACTTTTTGTGGAGTTGTCCCCAGCTCTTTAAGTTGGCACCATGTCCTCGTCACAGATTACCAAAATTCAACCCCGCAACCGGTCTCATGGAACCGAGCACCTTTCCGTGCAAAGCTCACGAGTTTCAATGGCTAAAGCGAAAACCGAATGATACCGAGTGTGCAAATATGACGCTCCTGAACCTTTGCCTCCAAACATGTGGGCCGATGTCAGAACGAGATCTTTGCATTACACTGCTTGGCATTCAAGTTGTTTCCTGTACCGTGGGCTTTGTAATACGGTACCATGTATCTCATTTTTTCTTCGACCAGTAGATACAATCGAAAATTTAGGATCGAATGAAGGTGAAGCATAGAAAATGTATTTTACTGGAAACAGTCTTGCTGTAGCCGTAGCGCATACACGAAAGTGTGCAGTGGAGTATTCTTTACTGAATAGAATTTGATGAATTATTAGTTACAAAACTATGTGCTGAGGAGTAGTCAAATACTTCTTGTAACCCATGATCATTTTTTCATCCAAAAGCAGACACTTCATTTCGTTCACGCTCTTTCGTTTGGCCCTCGAACCATCCAGGCATGCCTGCCTCTGTACAGACGCTGCGTAATCTAGCACCCATTGTGTTGAGTCTGAATCTTGCAATACGATCATACTGGAGGCTTTAAAAAATCCGCATTCTTCCTATAAAAAAAGAGTAGTCTAGCTAGTACCAGGTACGTTGTATGAAGTTTGTTCCGGAATTCCCAAACAATAAAGAGCGTCGCACACATCTTCGGAATAAACCCGATGAAGGAAAATTTACGAGCGACAACCGAAACATCATCGTTGTTGTTCGCACAATTCGCACCGAAGCACCCGTTGCATCGTCCTCCATAGAAGCCACAGTATCACCAAACCTACACAAGCGATATGCCTATAACAACGCAAGTAAGTCTACATTGCTCTTATATCGGAAGCGATGGTCGTTGCGTCGAATTTTCCTCCGACGTCTGTTGACTCTGTTGGGTCCACCAGGTGGTCTGTCATTGTTGTTTTTCCTCCTTTTGTTCTTGTCGTTCATAAAACTGAATGGACAATCAAAAGAAATACTGTCTTTTTTTGAGGAAGCTACGGGCTGTACTGTTTGTTCGCGGCCGTTCATTATCACATTTTTGTGTCGCCTCCACTGCTCATGACAGTCGTTTTTCTTTCTCCTCCCCGTGACAACCACAAAAAAGAAAATGACGTCGTTCCAGGAAAAAATGATCTTTTGGTTGGGAGGATGTGGTGGGTTTTCAGCAATTATGTGATTGTCTTTTCGTTGTTATGGTGATTTTGTTTTCCTCAGCTTCTCTTTTTTTCTATCGCACTGCAGGAACCTTCACGGCCGGTTGTTTGTGGACACTCCTCGTCTTTTTCGTATTCGAACTCATTTTTTACCGTACATTGCTCATAGCTACGGCTTGTATGGTAGACTTTGGCCTAATCGAATATCGTAATCATCTTGAAAAGACTGCCAAGGTCCCCGACGTTCTCGGTTGCACGAAGAAATCCGGCCAGCCGATTACCTGCAAACACAACACCGACACGATGGATGTCACCATGAACGCGGGTACGGCGGATGCTGTCAAGGACAATGATTTGATGGATACCGCCAAGAAGAATAGCGGGGAGGACGTCGTTGTTGTCGTCAACCACCGCCGTAAATTCAGCAAGGCAGAGAAAATCGAGATGCGTCGCCGTGCGCAGTTGGTGATGGAAGGACCCAATGCGGTCAACCTCCCCGAAAATGCCGACGCACCGTTGTCCTAGTTGCTTGTTGTTGACTATTGGAAAAGTCTTTACTTGCAACGATGCATTCACCTCTCAGACACCTCTTGGCGCATTGATCCGAATTGTTCATTGTTCGGGTAGGGCGAAGTGTCCTTTCACGAAAACCTAGCATAGATACATGCGTATGCAAACAGCAAAATTATCCTGTGACAAGATACTACTAGAAGTAGAACTTCCAATGGACCCGATGCTAAAGTAAGGATCTACTGTATTTCAATATTGACCAGAACGTAGAGCTTTATCTGGACTGGTACAGCAAGTCCGCATAAAACAAGAAGTATTCGAATCGCTCCATCAGCCATCAACACAAAACACCTGCTGTACTCAACTTATCATTGTGCCATAAAAACGAGAACTTAAAACTACAGCGCAATTCAATGATAGTATTGCCAGGTACTTCATTGTGTTACCGTCAGTACTACTTGCCGGGGCAAAAACCACGGCATCGGGCGATGGAAGTGGGAGATAATTCACGGACTTTCGCAACATATACAGTCACACTTTTTTGAGGACAACACTTTTTTGCGGACAATGAGTGGTCCATCTACTACCAGCCGCACTAGTAGTACCGAAGTTACCTACTTTATGTTGGGTGTCATGGGGTTGTGCACATGCACACGCATGTAGCGAGAGGGTTGAACAAGTATATACATGACATTCACGAGTCGAAGTCTCGCTTTTTGAGTTCCATGAAATCCACAGATTATAGGAGTTCCAGGCTAATGCACTAAGGAGGGCACGGGATTTCAGGAGCTAGCTAGCTGTGATGATTCTAGAGCAGTCTAGGTGGTTCAGTGGCTTGTTCTTGTCAGACTTTATCTCATAGGAATATATGTGGTACATAGTATAGGCAGGCAACACACTTGATTGCAGGTAGATATCAAGGATTAGGATCGCTTATCGCGAGTTCGAACTCTAGCTAGTAGGACCAACCATATCCAAACAGAAGTAGACCTACCGTACTATTTTACTGCACACCAACATGTCTCCATACTACTAGTCTAGTACCAGGTAGTCTACTACTAGCTACTCCGTACTCCGTAGGTGTTATATTTTTTACCAGGAGTGGTAGATAGTACGGTACTGCATATCAACACTCCCAACACAATCATAATTCGATCGAATTCTTTTTTTCTCATCGAAACTTCCTATTCGCAAAAAATTAAAAATGGAAGCTGATGAGCGAAGTAATGACGCCTGTATTAGCCGAGTCCTTCAACAGCGCCAAGCTGCGCAACAGCTGCAGAGCTCAGCTCCATGGCAGACTTGAGGTGCGCAACAGCTATTATTTAAGACCTCCTTACTCCAAATTGGAACCTTTCCCAGTCTTTCTTCCTTCAAGTGTCCAACCTTGATTCTTTCATTCTAAAAAAAAATGAACAGCAACGGTGTTTCTTCTGTGGGTATTATCGCACGTCAACTTTTTTATCGAACATTACGGAAAAATCCAACCTGACCTTGCTGTACTTTATTTACTATAGGATGCCTTTGTCAAAAAGTTGTCGATTCTGGCCTCCCTTTCGGGATTGCTGTTTGGTTATGACACGGGTGTAGTATCCGGTGCCATCGTCTACCTGCGCCCTGAAATGAACCTGAGCGACTTCGAGACAGAACTTGTGGTAGGCAGTACCATTTTGTCGGCTGCCTTTAGTGCATTGCTGGGCGGGTACTGTTTGGAAGCCGTGGGACGGAAACGTACTTTGGTCTACGCATCCTTTGTTTTTGTTATCGGGTCTGTCGTTCTGGCTTTTGCACCCAGTTATGGAATCCTTGTTTTTGGACGGGTCATCGTAGGAATTGCCATTGGATTCGCTTCTGATGCAGGACCACTTTACATTTCTGAATGTGCGCCGCCGAGTTTAAGAGGATCTTTGACAACGCTATTCAACATTGCTGTAGTCGCTGGTCAAGTCTTTGCCAGTATTATCTGTGGATTGTTTAGTTTCCTTGAACCAACCTACAACTGGCGCCTCATGTTAGGGTTTGGTGCTGTGCCAGCCTTGATACAGATTGTGGGATTTAGTGTCCTCCCGCTGTCTCCTACTTGGCTCGTCATCAAGGGCAGAACTGACGAGGCCGAACGCGTCCTTCGTATGATTCGGCCCGAAAATCCGGTTGATCCAGACAAAACAAATACCAATGATGGCGACGGAAACTCTGGCAATCCTGCGCAGCCTGATCCCATTCTTGAAGAACTCCATGGTATCATGGAAGAGCACGAACAAATGAAGAGGCACAGGCATGTCTCGACCTGGCACCTTTGGCGTAGGAACCCTGCCATGCGGCGCATTATGACATTGGGGTGCGCTTTGTGGGCCATTAGTCAATTTGCTGGTATCAACACGATTATGTACTATGGAGCTAGGTATGCTACTGAAATGATGTTGATGTTTGTTGCTAAAGGAATGATCACTTACAACAACTAACAGTTGCTTCCTTTGTCCTGGACAGTATTGTACGCGAGTCAGGAATTGATGGAAGTCGCTCAGTCGATATTTGGGTTACCGTACCTTTGAACTCCATGCAGCTCTTTGGTATCATGTTTTGTTACACTATCATCGACAAGAAAGGACGTCGCCCAACACTACTCACGTCTACAACACTTGTAGGAATCTCACTCTTCACAATTGGATTGGGATTTGCGATCGACAGTGGCCCTTTGACAGTGGTAGCAATGTGCATGTACTTGTTCTCATTTGGGATGGGTCTGAGCACGATGCCCTACACGATGAATGCTGAAATTTACCCCGTGGAATATCGTGAGCAGTGCGTGGCCCAGGCCAACTTTGTCTTCTGGATGTCCAACTTTCTTGTCAGCGTGACTTTCTTGACATTTTCATCCTCACTGGGAAACCAGGGTGTCTTTTTCTTGTACACAGCAATTGTCATCTTGGGTGGAACCTACTTCTTTTTCAGGGTACCTGAGACATCGGGCCTCTCTCTACACGAAATTCAAGAGCATTTTCACACCGTCGATTATTCGTCGATAGCAGGCGGGAAGAGCTCAAATGGAACAGAGGCTGGTGGCACAGAAGAAAACAGTGAACAAATGGACGATAGTGACGATACAGCACCGTCTGCAAACCCAACTCCCCCCGTGGTCGTAGAGGACGAGCTCGAGATGGAGATTATTTGAAAAAGTTTTTCATAAATTCGAGAACACCTCTTCATCTTTTTTTGCACAACTACCACGAGCAAGCTTTGCAAAAATATCGATCATCGCTTCGTTTGCGTCAATCAGATGATGTATGATGTAGCATGAGTAGCTGATAGAGGACGAATATCAGAACTTTTTTCTTCTACGTTTTAACTATATGATTGTTTCTGGATGTTCATGGTCTACTTATCATTGATCTACAAATAATTTTATCGTGCGGGTCGTTATACTGGTAATTGGGAGGTTGTCCAGACGCGTTCCTCCTGCACCGCAATGCCACCATTGTTGTTCCGACCGCCATAAGCTCGGCTCATAATTTCCACCGCCAATAGCTAAGATTAGATTCCGTAAGTTTGATGTAATGTCAGACTTACAGTTCAATTGTAAGGTTGACCTACAGTTGCAATTTTTTACCAGCCACCACAACAAATTATGTATTCATTATTTTTTACTTGCAGGAGTATTTTTGTACCACAACGATATTGCTCTCCGTCTCTTACTATGCAAGAAACAATAGCGGCTGGTGCACTCCACTAGCACCAGCAGCTGCACCACTTGGTAAGCTAGGTGTTCTTATGTTCTTGATCAACCATTTCTCCTGCTACAGTATCTGTCGTCTTGTCCTGTAGCTCCAGTATCTGTCGTCTCGCCCTGTGGTTCCAGTAGTATCTGTCGTCTCATCCTGTGGCTCCAGTAGTATCCGTCGTCTCGTCCTGTGGCTCCAGTATCTGTTGTTTTACTATAAGGATTTACCACCATCACCTCCAAAATCAATACTTCAACCTTGGTCTCATTTTACATAAAAAAATGTCCAAACAAAACAAGAGCGAATGTACAAAAATCTTTTGATCTTTTTGAGGAGACTCTAACCCTTGTTGGCTTTTGCTATCGTCAACCAGCGATTTTACTAGCTACTCTGAGTGCAACTCTTGCCTGGTGTAGTAGGTCTAACCTTCAAAGAATTGAACTGTAGGTCTAACCTTAGATAAACAAACCAACGGAATGCAAATGCAGCCGTAGTATGGTACTACTAAGTGGAATGGTAGACTAGTACTAGCTAGTAGTACTACTAGTACTAATAAAAGAAGACTTTCGAGTTTTGATAAGACGCTGTTGATCACGACTGTCTTCATTATTGGTACTGTATTACTACCAGTACCGACTTCTAGTAGTAGCTAGCAGTACTTAGTACTAGTATACTACCTGGTACTCTACCTGGTAGCACTGCTAGTAGTAGGAGTACCAGGTATTAGTAGTAGTAGGCAGTAGTTGCAGCGGTGCCCGTAGGTACTTAGTACTCTACAGTAGCTAGTAGTAGTAGAGTAGTAGCTTCTTTCTAGCTACTACTAGGTACCAGGTACCAGTACCCTGCTACAGTACCAGGGTACCAGGGTACCAGAGTGAAGCCGATACAATTCTTCAGTCTCATTGAGCAGCAGCCCTGCTTCCTCGACCTTCTGAGATTTGTATGGGAGCAGTTCCGTCAACAGTCGTGGCAAACGCCGTTAACAATTTTCAAAGGCACGAGCCGATATCACTTGGGGGACACCACATCACTGGTTGGCTGTTTAATGAGAAGCTTTCCTTTAGCGAGAAAACTACCAGGTACCAGTACCACTACTACTTACCGTACAAAAACCACTCAAAAAAAGAAGAAAATAGAGACTTTTCTTGGTACCTTAACTTCTTGTATCTTTGTCAGTTGTATTACTATTAATAAATACAGCTTCAACTAGAAGTAACATCTGCTATTGAAAACCTCATTTGGTTGAGATTCTAAAGAACAATCATTTGTACAATCTGCATTTCCTCCCACCAATACTACCGCCATCCAAACACTCCACACCAGTCTAGCAGGAAGCAGGAAGTATGCTCAAGTTTCTCTTCCCTCCTCCAACTTGTTCTGGACCTACCATGATTGCAGAGGATACGATGGTCTACTCCGACGGCGACGACGAAGACGAGACTAAGCGCATACGAAAGGCTTTGGAGACCGTTTCGATGATCTCTGTTCTGCTGGGAGGTTTGCCAATTACACCAACCACAACTAGTCGAAGAAAACCTTCGATTGCCGAGGATTCCGTAGCAGCTTGGTCAACAACCATGGTAGAGGGCAACCACACCGAGCATCCCTTATCGGACCCCACCGACTGTCCTCCCTTTACGGATCCTTCCTCCGTCCTCATTGCCAATCCCCGCACGCTCGATTATGAACTGGAATCGATTTCTGAGGCAACCCCACTAGTGACGGGAAACTCGTCGATGGATGGCAAGTTGACGGTAACTTCGGCAGCGTCTCATCGCGCGGTCCGATTTATGGATAAGGTGGAGTGTTTGGACATTCCCTCTCATCGAGATATGGACCCAGCCACCAAGCAGCTCATATGGTCATCTTCGGATCAAGTTCATATGAATGCTCAGCGCAACTCCATGGAATATCATTCGGAAGGACGCAACTGGATGAAAGCGACGGAAGAAGAGGATATGATACTCGATGACGTAACGGGTGAATACGTTCATCCCGCCACCTGGGACGAGCTGCAACTGGAACGTTATCAACACGCTATGGCTAAGCAACAACGTGAGGATCGGGTACGTGCCATTCGCGCACAGCAGCAAGAACAACAGAGAACGAGTCCCACGATGAAGAAAAGGCGCAAGAGACCAGTACAGCAACGCAGCAGTCCTGATGCAGACCGACTGCGAGACTTGAGAGCCCTGCAACACACAGCAGCAGCAGTAGCTTCCTTGACGCGCTTTGCAGACACCTAGTTAAGATTTTGTAACATAATATATATTGTATTACGTAATGATGATGCAGACTATTTCCTTGTTCTTGTTTCCCGCACAAGAATTGCCGGTTTCTAGCTCTTTTGGAGGCGCTCAAGCCTGACACCTACGGTCTCCCATGCGATTGCTACCGTACCAACTACTGCTGATATGGGTCAGACCATCGTGCTTGGTATGAATGCCATATAGCGCAGGAAGGCGCGTAGATGAACAGTTAGTTTACCATAGGTACTGGTACCACTCTAGTTTCAAGTACAAGTACGTAGGCACGAACGGTGACTGTGACTACAAATACTTCCACCACAATTCGTACCTGGTAACTCGAGGCGATTACCTACAGTACCAGAGCACCAGCCATGCAAGAATAATTATTAATTACCTAAGTAGATTTGACTGGCTTCCTCCAAAAATTGGCTCACAACAGGAAAAGTTTCGGTTGATAAATAATATATTAGAGTAGTATTTTTTGGGAGTAGCACTATTTACCTTACTACGTACTAGCTACACAGTACTACAGTACCGATACTGCTCCCTCTGCCTAAGAGTAGAGTACCAGTACCAGTATCATTAAGAGTAGCACTTTACCGGAAGCGGAACGTTATGTCTCAAATAAATCAGTTCCGCGAAAAACAGCGAAAATTCTGGCCGCCAGAGAGATTTCCATTTTTAGTGAACGATTCTTGTTTCATCAGTAGTACGTCATACTTCCATCAGAGAAGGGCAATTCGGGTAAACCCTAATTTTCTGTGTAATTTACCCAATCTCGAACCCTACGGGGTAATGGTCATAGATTTTGGGTATTTTGTATTTGTTTTATGTTTGTAATTCATTTGTATGATATTTCTGTACCAAATTTAACAAATTTTGTACAACTCACTTACTCCAATCATTCTAACAAATTAACCAGGTTATTTTGTTATTCTGTGCCAGTTATCTTAATACATCTTTGGTATTTTTTTTTGTATCATCTTGTGTTTGATTCTTTGTTACTATTAATACGAATTTTAAGTAAATTTTTTACAATGGATATAGCCAAATATTATATCAATTCTTGTTATTAATCATTACAATGATATCATTATTATCTATACATGTATTTCATCATTTGGCTCAACAGATACGATGTATATTTTTGAACAAATATTATCTTTATTTTGATTGCAAATAACGTAATGCATTGCTCATCTTTCTTCAATATTATTACAAGAAATAAGTGGATGATGAATGATAACATGGATAAACAGCAATGTATCGTCAATTGGTTTATTCTCTTTAAACCAACTGTTTTCTTTTGCTTGCTGGGATATGATGAGTGAGGAGCTACTCCTGCACTTTTCTTTTAACTCGTCTTTTTGTAACATCAATAACCGGAGGAGCAGTAGGCACCGTAACTCGCTTTCTTCCATTTTTACAGGATTCAAGTTGATCTTCAGGAATACAGTGCACTTCTCTCATGATTTCTTGGCAAAACTTTTGAAATGCAAAGCCATTTTTCTCATCGTTCTGGCGCAATGACTCAATCAGTGTGTAATAGGTATCGTATGCCTTGTAAGCTCCATCCTTCCAACCTCCGTACTTCTTCTGTCCTTCCTTTGTAAGTGTCCACTTGGCTTCAAATTGCTTCGCCTCATCACCTCTGCGTGGTATTTTGGCTCCTGTGTAAATATTAGTTTAGTTTTGTGTATTTGCCAAGAACACAAGATAACAATGTTTCTGTTAGTTGTTTGAGACTTTACAGCATGGATTGAAAAAAGTATTAGCTTACCTGGAGTTCTTTTTTTTAATTTCATTATATTTAGCCATTTATCTCGGCAATTCTCGTATACCATAAGACCAAACGCCTCGCTTGCAATAGTGCAAAGTATTCGTTTCTTTTTGTCATGACTCATAGGTTCTTGGTCCGTGGGGAGTCGAAAATGACGATATTTTGGGCCCCAGTACTCCAAACCATGTACTACTGGTAGGTATCGATCCTGGTACCATAGTAAGATGTTCCTGTCAAAAGTGTTTTCATTCCTTTCATAGTACTCAGGTGTTTCCTGAAGACATTGTACAATAGTCTCCGCTGTTGGTAGTGTACCTAAAGAGTCGAATAGTTCTTTTGGGGTGATACAAATATATGTGTCAGTTTTTGCGAGAGAACATGTTTAATTCAAAAAGGAAGGTAAGATTCATTACTTGTCACTCAACAAACCTTGTGCCCTTTTTTTTGCATTTGACTGAACATCTGTGCAGGCTGCTTTGATTCCATTGTACACGATTCCTGAGTAATCGTTTACAAATTCTTCCTTGGAGATAGGCAGTGTCACACCCAGATGAGGAATGATTTGTTCGGCCAACTCTCTTTCTTGAATTATATCTTCCACGAACTTTGTTTGACAAAATAGGAAAGTTTTTGTTGCCGTCATTGTGTGTTGGACGAGGTCTTCATTCAGTTCAGGTTTTGTTTTGATTTTCCTGCTTGTGGTTACAACTGTCATTGTTGCACTTTTCTCTCTTTCCTTGGCAGCCTCTAGCTCACTTTTCATCTTCTCCAATTGCTGTTGAAGGTTCTTGTGTTCCTGGGTCATTTTCTGAATTTCTCGCTTCTTTTTTGCATCTTCCTTTGCAGCTTTTCGGAGAGCTTCAAATTCATATTTGTCCACTGTAAATTTTTCGGTTGTTCTCGTGGTTACCATCGTTCTTTTCTTGGGTCCTTGTTGCTGATCGGCCCTATCCAGGACTACTTGTTTTTGTTTGTTCATTGGCAGTTGAATGCGATGTGATAGTCGTTTTGTTAGTTGAGACATTACAAACAAGATAAGAAGATTGGTGTAAGAAAGTTTGAAGAAATCGAAGTAATAACAAGTTTGCAACTATTGAATTATTGAGTTCAAGATCCTTTATTACATCAACGATGTCTTTACTATTGTTTTACTGTTGTTTGAATTCTTCATTCACATGATTAAATATTTTATAAATGTCTAACGCATTATCGTCAATAGCTGTCGGTGTGAAAATGGGCATTTCGATGTTGCTCTCGATAGTCGATTAATATGTTAATTTATTTTTATTGGAATCTATTTTGATTTTGTGTAATTTAACATGGAATCTCTGTATTTTTTTGTATTTTTTTTGTTGTTTCTATGCATTTATTTTTCTGTAACCGATTTCAAGTTTCTTTTTCCCTCCAAATGTTATTTGAATCATGAAAGACTTATTGACTCATGCTTTGGTTGTGCGAATTTGAAAACAGTTAGGTCATAGTTCCTATTATTGATGATCTTTTTTTTTAAATAAATTTTTATAATGCTTTACTCGGTAAACATGTATGTATTTTTTTTTCGCAAATTCGTGACTTGTTTTTGGTCATGAATCATGGAAGTTCTTAGAATTCAACAAGTTTGACATTATTAATTTGTTTCATGTTAATGTTTTATGCAACATGTAATCCTGAATGTCCATCCCATCAGAATTGGACCAGGCACTCGTTGTTTTTTTTTCTGGTATGTTTATTTTCATTGGTTTCCAATCTATATTGTTCCATTTTTTCTCCCATACAGTTACCCCATGCTTGTCACTTCTTATATCAAATAGTGACTGACCGGGAAAGAAAAGATCGTGGGCACTGTTTGTTCTCATACTTTTGCACAGTGCATGTTCGGCAACTTTCATGTCTTTTGGATATTCCAATTTATGCGCAAGGTGTTTCAGAAGTTTGGTCTGTTCTGCTGGGTCGGAGCATTTCCAATCTTTGGTAATTATTTTACCGTATGTTGTTTCTGTATTTATCCACGCATGCAGTGATCTTTCCATACCAAATTTTGTTGTCAGCAGTCCCAGGAAAACCGATATATTAAAAAAATTGACCATGACTACCGGTCCAATACCATAAGGCCCTGATTTATTTTCCTTTACCATTTCCTTCACCAAAGTGTTTGTTGAATATTCTTTTTCCGACCGGCTGTTAGCTCTTTCCAAGTATTTAATGAACATATCAATGACATCCTTGTATTTGTGCAATTTGTCCAGTTTCCAGGGCATAGGCACAGTTCTTCTCATGTATCCTCCGTTAGTTGGGTGGAAACCGTACTCAATGCAATCATCATGATAAAGTTGGAGTATCTTTTCTCCCTTCATTTTTTTTATTTGTTCTTTTTTTTTAATCCAGAGTGAATTGATGACCATTTGCACTTTAATTTGGCAATCACACGAACAAAATATGTAGAGGAAAGCAACTGCTTGCCTCTGCTCAATTTTATTGCTTTCCCAAATGTTTCTGTAGGCTGAAACCAGACATGACAACCATCCACGGGGGGTGATCATTGATGGTATTTTGTAAACATTGAATGTCACACCCTTCTTTTTTGCTTCCAAAATTTCACTTGCAGTTGCTTTTTTTGCATTATGTATTTCCTGGAATGTCTTATTGTACGTTTTTTTATCGTCGTGTGCGGGAAGAAGGGCAACTGTTGTTATTTCACCAGCCTTGTGTGTTTGTTTTCCTTTGAAGATTTTTGTCAAATCCATTTGTTTGTACGTGCATCCTTTGAGAACATTTGTAATGTATTCTTTAATGGCTTGATATGCTGGCCCTGCAAATTTTCTTTCCTTTTCCAACATTTGGGAACAAGAAGCCCTTGTGTAAAGAATGTAAGTTATGCAGTAACGCCCCCCATCAACATTCAAGAAACACTTAAATGTACAGACAATATTGTATCCTGGTTTCACACAGTTATGCCTGTCGCAATGTGCTTTCAAAGTTCCATCTGCGAATTTTTTGTGGTTTGGTAGATCACTGTTGTTGGCGAAAGAACTGGTTATGGGTCCTATGAATCCTACGATTCAGGGCACTACTAGTAGTATCTAGTAGGACTGATATCAAGTAATGATATCAGAGTCCTCTCTCTCACTTTAACAGTATTATCTAATAATAAATACAGAGTATCATCAAGTGACCATACCAAAGTATAGACATAGTGTTTGAATTGTCTATTCAACAACTGTTATCAGTCTCTGAGTTATTTTCACTTACTTCCCCCAAGTATTGGAAATTGAGAGAAAATGCTTCCCCACAACAAATCTTGGAACCTGTTCTTTTGTTAATTTCGGCTGCAAATGTTTTGTTTCTGTCGTTGTCATTCATTGGTTTTCCGTTATTGGAACACAGATTTTCATTGATAATTCCCTGCATGGCATCAGCAAGAACTCCAAAAGTTTCTTGTATTTGTGTTGCTCCCTCAACTTCTATAGGTGTGAATTTGGCATTAATCCCAAGTACTTTTGGTGTTAGAAGTACGGTATCTGACTCATCACATCTGTGAACATCTGGGCAATGACTGGAAGCATATCCAAAGTTGTATTGTGCAACGTTCCGCCCATCCACTTTCTTCATCATTTCTGTGTTATTCTCGTCGTCCATAATGCATATCAAGAGTCGAGCAATTGCATTGACATCAAAGTTCATGGATGGAATAGCTGAGTTTAAATATTCCTTTGTGCCATGATTCAGAACTGTTATCTCCTGGTTGCAGTTCCTTCCGTCGTTGTTTGTGAAACTCAATGTCTTTGGCTTACATATGTTTCCAACTTCTTTTTTCTTTGAGAATTCATGGACATCGTCCTTTGTTTGTATGTATGACTTTGATCCATAATGGAGACACTTGTGAAGATTATGGTAAATGATCACTTGACAGGGAGTGTTTTCGATGATATAGATATTTCTTGCAAATGTTGGTTCATCTTCTGGTTCCATAAAGTATGGTACTACACACGGTTTGTCCATCTCTTTTGGTTCTTGTACTATGATTGCCGATTTAATGTTTTCTTGACATTCCAATTCGATGTTTCCAAATAATATGCTGCGATCCGGAATAGTATCTCTAGGTAGATGAGTAATACCAGGAGGTAATTTTTTTCTCATTGTCTTTACTAATTTGAATTCATTTGAATCCTTATTGTGTAAATGTATATCTTCCAGACTTGGAGAAGTTTTCGTCTTTGTCACAGTTTTTAATTTCTTTTTTTTCCTGGATGCTTTCTGTTCCACCATTCTTTTCAAAGCAGTTTTCTTTTGCGAAAAGTATTCCCTAATCTGGGTTCTACTTTCAAGGTGATGTTGCATCAAAACATGCTCCAATGCAGTGTGGCTCCTTATGTAACACTTTTCAAATTTGGAAAAGTGCTGAACCAAAGACCGGACATCTGCAATGTACGTGTGGAAGGTCTTTTTCAATATACCAATTTGACGATCGCTTTGGAATTTATCTTGCTCTGCACAGGCTGTCATTGATTCCTCCAAAGATTTGGAATCATTCCGTGAGCATCTAGTTCCATATTTTGGAAATGAACCTGTTAGCACCGTGTACAACTGTGCAGCAAGTATCATTCCATTTGCATGGGTCGGAAAAAGATGTTGGCGAAAGTTTCGAAATGCCTGCAACTTGTCAATGTCAGTATATTTGACCATATTATTGGCAGTGGTTGGCAAACTAGTCCTTGTAGTAGTAAAGGCAAAAGTTGTGCTTCTTGTAGCCGTAAAGGTTGAGGTTGAGCTGTAGTAGTGTAGTGCGAGCCGAGGAGGTGCGAGCCATGAGCCGTAGTAGTGTAGTAGCAGAGGTGCGAGCCGTGGAGGTGCGAGCCATAGTAGTGTCGTAGTAGCAGAGGTGCGAGCAGTGGAGGTGCGAGCAGCCGTGGAGGTGCGAGCCGTGGAGGTGCGAGCTGTAGTAGTGTAGTAGCAGAGGTGCGAGCCATGGAGGTGCGAGCCGTAGT
>Ga0210036_1003114_pt1 | contig 16653 bp, 12 predicted proteins | sample CryGeymeta201515_FD_185469 | JGI IMG/M metagenome (GOLD analysis project Ga0210036, IMG submission 185469) | Groundwater microbial communities from Crystal Geyser aquifers in Utah, USA - Crystal Geyser metaG 2015-15 (SPAdes) (version 2) | ecosystem: Environmental > Aquatic > Deep subsurface >...
CCGCCCGATTGGCTACCCGAGTGTGAGAGCAACCCTAGCGGTCTGCCCTCTCACCCGGGCGCCTCGGAACGGAGAAAAGGTCGGCCCTAGTAAATTGCCGAGTTTCTCCAAACCACCCTACCTAGCCGAACGTAGCCCTAGAGAGCTGGCATAGTCGAGAGAACGCGGTAGCGTTCGCTCGGCCCTTTTACGTAATTTCAACCTTAATCTTAACAATTTGCCCTCTTCGTTTACTCAGCCTACGGACAAACGTCCATGCTGACACCTGAGCGAAGTCACAGATCAGGAATTGAGCTTTGCAAGCTAAGAACATGACAAATAAATTGGAAGCTTCATTAGACTTGCTAATATACACTTAGTACCTCGACAATACAGCTAAACTAGAAGGTGGACGGAAAAGTTGAGAATGTACAGCTGGCATGACGAAGAGCTTCCAAAGCTTGTTCAGATCGTTCCCGATGTCGAGCAAGCTCTATACTCCGCTGGTCTCTAGCCCTCAAGCGCACATTGTTCATGTTTTCGTAGAGTTGACGCTGCTCCTGACTGCGCATGTACTCGACATGGCGACGTCGTTCTTTGGCTCGAAGCGCCAGAGATTTTCGTCGATCTTTTTTACAATTCTTTAGGTACCCCTCAACATCTTGTCTGGCAAGCGCTTCCAGTTCGGCCATCTGTCGTTCCTTTTCCCGCTCCCGTTCAAGCCGATTCTCTTCTTCCAACCTTTGAATCATGGCCTCCTTACGACGGTACTCAAGAGACGCGCGATCACGCTCGGCACACTCCATTCGATACTTTTCTATATCTTGGTGGCCTGTGGCACGATAGAATATTTTGAATATTTAGTTAGCACAATCCAAAGAAAAGCAAGGCAGAACAAGTAAAAACATCAGAGACATACTCGCGGCCCTCAATGCTTCGTCTTGTGAAATTGCAAGCAATTCGTCTTGTCGCGCCTGATCGGCTATGTTCTTGTGACGTCTCGCTTCTTGGTTACGAAAGTACAAGGATTTGCGGCGCTCTTCTTCCAGTTGAGCTTCGTATGCCTTGGCATCCCTCTCTCCCTCCCACTTGAGTCGATAAGATTCAGCTTGCTCTTCCTTGGCCAACGAGTTCAATTCTTCCATGACCTTGGCATGCCGGACTTTTTCTTGGTTGCGAAATGCGAGACTTTCTCTGCGTTCTTGTTCCGTCTGTTCACGGTATTTTTCAACATCTTTATCTGCGGCCCGCTTCAACTGGAAGCTTTGTTGCTCTGCCTGAAGCTCTTTGGACTTTTGCTCTTCGGTTAGTTGTCGTTGTTGTATCGCTTTGACATTTCGTTCCTGAAGACTGAGACGTCGTTCTTCTTCTAACTGATGTTGATACGCTTGAGTGTCGCGTTCACCTTCCCATTTCAATTCGTAGCTCTTGTGAGCTTGTTCTTTGGCTAGCCCCTGACGGATTTCTTCTTGTTCACGTTGTTGACGGGCTTGTTGAGTGCGGAATTCGAGACTTTGCCGACGCAATTCTTCCAATTTGCGTTTGTATGCTTCGATATCTTTTTCACCGGCCAGTTTTAGTTCTAAGGATTCATGTTCTTTTTGCTGGCGCTCCGTTTCTTGTTGACTTAATTTCGTTCGGATCTCTCGGGCCGCGAGGTTACGCTGAGCCAGACTCTTACGCCGAAGCAGTGCCTCGTTACGTCGGTAGGCTTCCGCATCTTTTTCGGCTTCAAATTTAAGACGGAGACTTTCTTGTTCTGATGCTTGTTGTTGGGCATGTTGCTCTTCCAAAAGCTGTCGTTGATGACTTCCTTGTTGGTTGCGAAATGCTAGACTTTTGCGGCGTTCTTCGTTAATTTGTCGCTTGTGATTTACAACGTCTAATTCGGCAGCTCTTTTGAGCTCGTAGGATTCGTGTTCGGCTTGTTGTTGATGCGACAATTGCTCTTGCTGGTTTTTGCGTTGCGTTGCCGCCTGAGCGTTACGGAATACCAAGCTTTGGCGACGTTCTTCGGCAAGCTTAGCTTTGTATGAATCCACATCTCGCTCCGCCTCGTGCTTTAATTGAATGCGTTTGCATTCTTCCTGCTTTTGTTGCGATTCCATGGCGCTATGTAATTCACGAATTCGCTTGGCGTCACCAGCCCGGAACAAAAAGCTCTTGCGAGCCTTTTCCGCTTGGTTACGTTGATATTCTTGCCGAGCTTTGCTTGTATAAAGCCGTTCCTCTAGAATGGCTTGCTCTTCTTCTATCTTCATGAGCTGAAGTTTCTCCTTTCCTTGTCGATTGTTTTCCCGAATCTTGGCACGAACCACCATTGATTGTCGCCGTCTTTGTTCTTCCTGCTCTTTCAGCTTTTGCTGCTGTTCCCGTGCAACTTCGGACTTGAACGTTGATTCCTTAACAATAGCTTCTCGCTTGGCCTGCTGTAGTTTTTGTTGTCTCTGGGCACGAGCTCGCGAGAATTGCGACGAAAGGTGGGTTTGAATGTGGAGTTGTTCTCGTCGCATCTTCTCACATTCCAGTTGAAATTCGAGAGCCTCATCCTTCTCTTCTTTCAGTTGTCCACGGATCATCGCAACGGCTTGGGCCTTTTCCAAAATTGCCTTTTCTCGTGCTCGCTTGGCAGCATTGAGGGCTTGGTTGACACTAGATTCAAGTTTTCGAGGAGCTTTTGGTTTGGTCTGTGGCAGTTTGGTATCGGTAAGGTCGCTATCAACAGAGGAGAGCGACCCTCGAGTTCTTCGAGCATTATGTCTTGAATTGTTGTTGTCGCTTCTGTCGATAGAGTCGCCCGTTCGATGTGTAGCACTTGTCTGGTTGCTGCTTTCGGCATCAAAGATTTCCATCGACAGCTTCGATTCCTCGGAGTATCGACCTAGGAGACGAATGTTATCTGGAACTGGTAAGCTGGAATTCGACAAGTTGTTGCTGCTGCCACTGGAACTTTTTAGATTGTCGTCTTTACCGCCGTCAACATTTTCATCCAAAGACTCTCCGATTTTGAGTTTGGAAAAGGGTTGTACAACGACAGTTGATTGCTGTGACCGGCTGACCGTGCTAGATTCAGAGCGAGTGGTCGCTCCAGAGTAGTGCGAATTTTCTGACGTTCGACGACTCTTACCAGTACCACTCGAAGTAGCTGCCATTGTCTTTGCCGAGGCGGTTTCGGCAATGGAAAAGAGATTACTTATGACGCGTGCTTGCAATTTGGTTTTGGAAGACATTGCAGATTGAGAGTCGTCGCCATCGTCATCGTCCCCAGCATCTTCTCGTGGCGGAGAGGGTGTATAGCTGAGACTATTATTGCTATCGTGGTTCAGAATATTTCCGAAAACCCTTCGTGCCTTCTTCTTTTTGCCTGTTGAAGGCGGAATCATGGCAATGATATTTTCTACGTCCTTCGTTGCCTGTAGTTTTTCAAGAACGCGATGAAGAATAGGACGAATATTAGTAAGAAGTGGACGCGGGCATGGCAAAAAGACACAAAGACCACCCCAAGAAGTAAGTGGATGTACCATTGTTTGACTGCGTTCTGTGATCAATTGCTGTCAGTACTTCGAGTTTTGATCGGGAATCTCGTGCGTCTGAATTCTGTGGTGCTGCAGCGAGTCTCGCTTGGTTCTAATCCAACAAGAATGTGCTTGGTAACAGTGTTGTGTTTGGATCTGGCTCCTTTCAATGTTTTATCAGCGGGTACGGTACAAGGCAAAATATAACAAGAAGTGTTGCTTGCTTGGTTTGGTACATTTTTTTGTCTACGTTCGATGTGAAATGAAAAAGTGACGCCCGACGTTTATTTCAAGGAAAAAGGAACGGTAACTCAGGTTTGTCTTGCGTAAGTAAGTAAAAAACGTGCTTTACATCAGGAAGCATGTGCGTCCGAGTGACTTTAAAGTTCACTAGTAGTAGTACTCAGTACTGGCTGAACAGTACGTCCTACTTTTAGTAGCTAGTCTAGCTACTACTCGTACTAGCTAGTAGAGTAGTACCGTAGTAGCTACGTACCAGGTAGTACTAGTAATAAGAAGCAGCTTTTGTACCTCTTGCAGTAGATACTACCAACAGCCAACTCCATGCAACAAAACCTCCCCGAGTATCATGGACAACAGTAGCGGCAGCACCAACAGAAATTAGCATGTTATCCACGCCTAAAATTGCAACTTGAAATCACAAAACATGGATCCTCCAGTACCTTGGAGAGAAAATAAAATGCGTAGACGTATTGAGTGCCTGGAGCTTGAATCGTCTCCTTGGGATGCTGTCCGGCTTATATCTCGCTGTCAGCTAGGTATAACGGAGCGCTTTTAAATATTGCCTGTTTACAGTAGCATATTCATCAAGGGAAGGCATCAAGACACCACTGAAGATCATATCAGACTATTTTTGATGCGGTGTCAAACACCTCTCCATGGAAGATAAAACAAGTGCGCCCCAGCACTGCTACTGCTGAGCCACTTGAGCCCCATGTCGATCTATACATGCATTGTACTATTTGACTGATCTCGCCAGCTGCTGCTGATCATACGTCTACTTCAATACAATACTAGTCTAGCTAGTGGTCTACTCATCTACTACCATTTTTCAGAGTTACTCTATTATTACTAGCAATCATAATACTACTTACTACTGTAGCAGCAACTACTACTACTAGCTAGTAGCTACTCTAGTAGTAGTACTACGAATAGTAGCTACTCGAGTACCACTCGCTAGTCTACCAGTACCAGCTACAAGTAGTACAATACTCCGTACTAGCTACCACTTGCTTAGCTAATAGCTTCAGTCCAGTTTAGTCGAGTCTTTGGATGCAAACCCGAAGGCCTTCTTCCGATCCAGGAGCGAGTTGCCGATCTTGTACTGTTTTCCTACTCCGAATCTTAAGTCATTGTTTGTTTGTTTGGAATTATTTTGATTGGCTTTTATCAAGATATATTTTACGCTTAGCTGGTACTAGAGTATGGGACTGGCAGCAAAGAATGAAGAGAAACGACCGTGGCGATTACTTCTTTCTCATAGCCTCTTCCCAACTCCACTATTCTACTAGTCTAGCTAGCTAGTAGGAGCCAACTATACTAGTAGACTAGTCTAGTACTACTAAAAGAGCATACTCGGAGTAGATTTTTTGTCCCGAGGCTTCGATAGCTACATGCAAGTAGCTTAGAGACTCTTGCGATAGGCTGAGGCTGCCGCTGAAAACTTTACAGCTTGGACTCCTCTTTAAAAAAACTTTTTCTGAATTTTGAAGGCTCCTCATCTGCGGAAAATACATGTAGGGTCTCTCTGGTACCTGGTATCAACCTTCGACTCATTGCAACGATCCAAAATTGCATCAGTTAGTTGCCCACCCTAATTCACTACCACGAGCTATTATATTCTTTATCATTTTGATTACTTCGTTTTCCACGTAGTTTTCTGTAGGAATTAGCTATAAGGCATAGCCAATGAAAATACGGTCTTTCTATCGGTTGGTCAGCACGATATCTCCAAATCCTGGTAGTCTACTCATCAAAATAATAGGTTTTGATCCTTACATTTCCTCTCGGCATTTCTACTAGTAGTGCTACTACTAGTCTAGTACTAGCTATTACACACACTACACATCTGAGCCATTCACTAAAAATCACTGCTATTGTCGTCTGTACGGATCATTATTGTTTGATTGCTTATTACAGTTTTGAATACATCAGGGAAATACTCATCGTTTATAGATCAAGCTGATCGAGACAGTTTTGTTTTGTTGAATTATATTATTTACATTATCCAGTGCCCAGTTCCGTGTTGAATGCTACGTTGATACCAGCCGAATCGTTAATTTTCGCTGGTTTATTCCAACACCCACACGGGCTTTTCTTGAGCATTTTCAGTGCGAAACTTTATAATTAAAATTGAATGAGTGATCCAGCTTTAGCGTTGTCCAAACCTAGCACCCCCGAAAATGCGGGCTATGGAACTGTACAGTCACCAGATGCGGCAACTCAAGGCGAGATGATCAATTCGCTTGGGGCAGCGCTCGCTGGAGTGAACATCGGCGGTAGTAACGGTGGTACGGAAGGAGGAGGAGGAAACGCTCACAATAAGGGAGGTTTGTTCGCTGGAAGTAATGACAACTCTTCACCTTTCTCCACCATGACTTCTGGTCAGTCTCAGACCGAGCATGAGTTGGGTTGGGCTTCGACCTTTTCCGATGCCTCTAAATCTGCTTTTTCGGGTTCTAACGCGGCCCCAGCTCCTCCAGATATGGGACATGAAACCCAAATAAAAGAAAGCCTGGACCTCTTTCTTTCGCAGAGTCCCTCGCAGACTTTGGGAGAGGATGTGTTTAAGTTGAGTCACGCCGATCTTCCTAATTTGGCACTTGCGGACGACAAGAGACAAAACAGCGGAGAATCGAGCCCCTTTAGTTTCAATGGTGGCTCTATCCAACAAGGAAAATCCTTGATGACTGGCACTGCTGGATCGAGTCGATCTAACTCTCCGTACGCGACTACGAATGGAACTAGCCAAGGAGGCATCCCGGCTTTTCGATATTCCAGCAACTCCGGCGGCAACAGTGCTTCTGGTGCCGTTGATATGTTGGCTCATCGTCAAGCTTCGTACGGGGGTGAGGAATCTCAAAAGAACATGTCTCACGGGTATAGTTCGCATCCCAGCATTCCCACGCTAGATCAAGGTGTACCTAACCGGAATTTGTTTGGGAGTGTCGGAGCTGGCAGTCCTTTCGAGAAGGATCGCAATTTTGCGCCACAACCCGTGAATCAGCAGCCTGCTGCTCCACAGAATCTGAATACGAATGCTCAGCAGCAGAGCCAGCAGCCCCAACCTCAAGTCTTGTACATGGCGGTACCAAGTCCTGATGGTCGTGGTCAAGTTCTCCAGCCTGTCCAAATGATGCAAGTTCAAGGCAAGGGCTTGACCTACGTTGTTCCTCAAGGCATGAACCAGGGACCAATGAATGGCAATGGCAACATGTTGCCTCCCATGAATGGACACGAAAACGGCAATGGAATGATGGGCAATGAACAGAGAAATCCCATGGACGACTATCGCAGCAAGAACTATTCGATGGATGGAGGTATGAAGGACGATGACTACGGTGACATGGGCAAAGGTGGGAACTATGGCATTGGCCAAGATCCCACGTCGTCGCTGTATGCGACGACCCAGACCAGACCTCCTTTGGATGCCTTATTGGGTCAAGTACGCCGTCTGTCCCGAGACCAAGTAGGATGCCGTCTGGTACAGCAAGCCCTCGACGAGGAAGGACCTATGGCAGCCACCATGATTTTGAACGAGGGTCTACCGTTTTGGTCGGAGGCCATGGTGGATCCGTTTGGCAACTACTTATTCCAGAAAATTTTGGAGAAAATTACCGCAAAGGAACGAATCATGCTAATCAAGACAGTCAGCTCTCGCTTGGTTAATGCGAGTCTGAACTTGCATGGGACACGTAGTGTGCAGAAGATCGTGGAGCTCTGCGCGGATGACGAAAATAGCGGTTTCAACAATTCCAACGCGGAAGTCAATGGAGAGTCTTCTGCGGATATTCTTACGCTCTCGCTCTTCCCAGCGGCGGCCCGTCTTTGCATTGACAGTCATGGGAACCACGTCATTCAACGCATCTTGCTGAAGCTTGGACCGAAGCACACCAAGTTTGTTTTCGATGCAGTTGCAGCCAGTGTTGGCGACGTTGCTCGTCATCGTCATGGTTGTTGTGTTATCCAAAGATGCCTGGACTCTCCCGTGAGCGAATCCAGATCCCACCTGGTCAATCGCATTGTTGACAAATCGCTGGAATTAATGCAAGATGCATATGGAAACTATGTGGTTCAGTATGTGCTTGATGTCTGCTCTGACGAAGACGTCCACGCTGTTTGCGAGAGTGTAGTTGGCAAGGTTAACTTGCTGGCTATTCAAAAATTTAGCTCCAATGTCATGGAAAAGTGTCTCGAACGCTGCACTGACAGTACCAAAGAGAAGTACATGGCAGAGCTTGCCGATACGGAACGCGTTCGTGAATTGATGATGGATCCTTTCGGAAACTATGTCGTCCAGCGTGCGTTGTCGGTTGCCACGCACGCTCAGGCTATTCGTCTCGTTGAGGCAATGCGACCACACCTTGTCTCAACTCAACCGGGATTCCCAAATGGTCCACGCAGTGGCGGAGTCAGGAATACAGCTGGAGGACGAAGAATCATGGCCAAGATTTGCCGTCGCTTCCCCAATTTCACGTTGAGCGCAGGTGGATCCCAGGAGGAGCTATTTAGTCAAAGTAAGCCTCATCACCGTCAAGGTAGTGGCAGCGGCTATGGAGGGCATCATGGTCACGGCGGCCATGGCTTCGGAGGCCACCACGGATCCTCACCTTATGGTGCTCCGGTACATGGCCATGGCAGTCACCGCCGCCAAAAACCCCACCACTACGGGGGGGACCCGGGTGTCATTGCTGGAACTCATCTTGTCATGAACCAGCAACAAGCATTTTATGACGCTGGAAATGTTAATGTTGGCTACAGCGATCATAATTCTTACGATCCTTTCGGGGGTCAAAACTTTAGCCAACAAAATTTTGACCAGAGCTATGGAGGTTACAACCACAACGGCTTTCCAAACATGTAAGTTAAGTCACGCCTTGCCTAGGGCGTCTCGGGTTCCACTGATGCTGTGAAACTGACTGCTGGGTATGAAGAAGAGTGTATTGTAAAAATGAATGATGCGTTGTGTCCATTACACCGCGCAGTGTCTACGATATTTCATACATGTTACAGCTACCAAAAAAATGAATGCACTATGTTTAAAAAGAAAAAGCAAGAAATAATAATAGAAGGGAGACCGCATCCGCGCATCCGTAGTAGAAGAACGGTCGGGAACAAAACCAAGAATAATAATAAGTATGTATTAAGAATGTATGTTTCTACAGATTTGTTCCGCGTTAACTGTTGAACATTTAAACAGGACCAATGGCAAAGCGTTCTTCGCCCCAAGGCTGCCCATCTGTTTCAAGATAGTCCTCCATTTTCACCAATACTTGTTCGCCATCATTCTCGTCTGTATCGGCAGCCACTGTGCTAGGAGCTTGAGCGCCTGTTGCAAACTCTATCTCCTCTTGCAGCGCGGTTACGCTGATGCCTTCGATGCGTCGGCTAACAGCCTTTTGATCAAGGGGTTTTGGCAGCAAGTCAAGCAACCTAGTTCTTTGTTCTTCATCTTTTCGCGACTGTCGTGCGAGACCCTTGCCTGCTGTAAAATAGGTTAAAGGCGTCACCTCCGGATGAGATGGACAAGGCAAACGATCTATGCACAGCCTTCCGCCTCGTCCAACGCGCGGGCGGTGTCGAAACCGGTAGGTTGGTAAGGCATGCGAATTAATATAACTAGTCACGTGTGGTACAGAATTGTCCCATGATGTCACATAGCTTTCCCGTGTGGGCAGCGGATGTAAAAATCCTGGAGCTGGTTCTCCGAAGTTTTGCCCCGCTACTACCCGTGGTCCCGCGCGACCTGCCGCACTGGGTGAGCCAGGAACATTGCTTCCTGTCACAGCTTCGACGTTGCCTTTCAAATTGGCGGGAACTGGCGACGTACTCCTTGATGCAGCACCCACTTTGCGTCCTCGTTTGCTCCGTTTAGCAGCACTTGGATTGACATCAAAGTACATGGGTACCGACAACGTCTGCTCAATCTCCCTTTTCTTGAGTGGAGCTGATATTCGTGGCTTGCCACTTGTGTCTGTAATATCAAACATTTGCTGCTCGAATAGTTCGCACTGCATTTGGATCTGAGTACGGTGGAGCTCTTCCCTGCGACGTACTAGATCCAATTTCAGCTTTAGGTTCTCAAAATCGTTCCTCAGCTGCTTCATCTTGTTATAGCTCAACATGTCATTTCTTCTTGTTTTACGAAGCTTGTACTTTTCCTTTTCTCGAGGACGGAAAACTAAATGCGGGTTGGTATCATCTGTCGACGTGACCGGCCAGAACCGACGTAGCAAAGGCCTCTTGAGCTTCGATCGTTTCTGAATCCAATAGTGGTATACATCATTGATGACGTTTTTCGCAGTAACTACTCCTGCTTTTGCCTTGAAAGGAAATATTTGAAAAAAGGTTGGAATATTTTCATGAATCAAATATTCCGCTTGACCACTCGAAACAATAGCATCAAAGCCCGTGGCTTTTTCTAAAAGATCCATCATGTGTTCAAACATATCCAAATGAAGTCGTCCTCGTTTCGGAGCCTTCGAAGTAGCCTTTGCTGGTAATTTTAGCGACGCTACAGACGATCCTTGTTTATCTTGTGGTGGTGCAGCTTTGGAGGATGCATCCGAAGTTGTTGTCGTCGTCGCGGAGGGCACGGATGAAATTATCTCGTCTTCGATTGTGTCTACGGTTGGACTAATAGGTCCGCCAAATTTGGTATTATTCTTCAGCCACGTCTCATCTTCAAGGTCTGCCACGTATTCAATCTGTTTGGACCATTCCTCTCGCGGTGGTCGGTGGTACCGTACAAAGGCATTGGTAATGTTGTAATTGTTGGGAATATCTGTGTCGTAGGTCTCCACCAATTTGATCTGAGGAACAGGAATGTCATCTTTCGATTTGCTCAGCACTACGGCAGGAGTCTGGGGTGTGTGTTAGATTTTTTAGAGTAGCAGTTTGGTAGAGTACAGCAAATATCATCGTTGTGATGGGTGTTCAGGGGAACGAGGAAATAACGAAAAAAATGAATATAACGAGAAAAAGTGAGCAACGCGGACTCATGGTTGTCTGTTGTCTGTCCGTCTATCCACATGAAAAAATGTTTGAAAAAGCAAGCAGAACATACACAGCGCATCTCATGATGAACTTACTGCCGTGGATGCAGCCGGCCCAATATCTGTCACTGTCTTGAGGGAACCATTTGCATCTTCATAAGTTAATGAATCTTGTTCGCTCCTAACGATTGCCACTCTCTTGTATACGTTCAGGGCGGCCACAGACTTCATCGTGGTCTAGTAGTAGTGGTTGTTCTCTGTTGTTATTTTGGTGTTCGATTGACTGGAGCTTGGTGGGTACCATAGCTACTACTAGTAGTCTAGTGGTTATTACTCAATTATGGAGTGGGATTAAGTCGTGCAAAGACTCATTGTGCCGCACCTCTATGTACAAAAAATAAAAAAGAAGAATACACTCATCAAACCGTACTGTGGCCTCCGTAATAATAATCTACGACCCCGTACAAATAATAGCAGTCTAGCTCTAGTAGTAGTATTCTTATTACCAGGTAGTACCAGGTAGTAGGCAAGTAAAAGTTTTATTCGAGTTCCTGGTACCTGTTATTAGACTAGCTAGTCTAGTCAGACAAATAATTGACGATGGAGTAAATAAAAACAGTAGTAGACTAATAAAAAGGTTTTAATCACTTGATTATTATTATTATTATTATTATTTAAACTCCCTCCTCCACAGAGTTCTACCAGGTATTTCATGGCCGTGACAGTGAATGCAAGAGAGTGATAAAGTCAGTTGTAATTTGTCATAAAGCGCATCAAAGGAATCATTAACGAAAGACTAGACTACAGTACCAGCTACCAGCTACCAGCTACCAGCAGCCAGCAGCCAGCAGCTCCAGAAGAGCATTTTTCCAAAGCGACAACTCATTTTCTGGAAGCATGACACGAATTATAGGAGAAGAAAGCCTGATCGGTACCTTTTCTGGATCCAATCTAGAAACTGTGGATGAGCGACAGGAATCCCATCATGGCTATGACGAGGAGTTTGGACTGTATCAGCAGCAGCAGCAGCAGCAGCAAGAAGACGAAGACGAATCGTTTGATAGAATCATGCATCGTGGTCCCCAACAAGTTTTGCCTCGTGTCGAGACAGAATTCTCAGAAACATCGAGCAACGGAGAAACAGATATGCGTAAGAGCAGTAGCAGTCTTTTGGGGGACGACGAGGAGGAGATAAGCACAGACAATGCACCAAAGAAAAGAGGGACGAGCGTCAGTTTTCAAAGTAGTTCGAAGAGGTCACTTTCGGAGGGAGAAAAATTACAACGATCGAAATCGGGGAAAAATAATAATGTGCAAGCCTCTCCCCATGGTCAAAACGCCAAGATTCGCAAACCGGAAATGCGAAATGCCATGGACAAGAACGATAGATACCGATACACTCTGAGAAAACGAGTAGCATCTTATTTCGAAAAGCTTCTTGGCAAAACGTTCCACGACGGCGACAACGAAAATTACGATGACGCAGATGATGATGGTAGCATAAAATCGATCATGCATGGGCGACTCATGGTCAAGCCGTCGAAACGACTTTTGAATGTGGATACGAACGCCACCTTTGACGTTGAAGAGGAAAAAAGGAAGCGAGCAGAAACGCAGTACAAGTTAACCAAAACGAACGGGAGCGGGGTTCCGGGAATGTACGAAAACACATCGAGCTATGATGATGCGGAATCTGTGTGCTGTCCCAGCAGTGAGAGGAGTGCTTCGATGGCCTTGCATTGGGCTTTTCGAATGCCCTTTTGTACAGTTTTTATTGCAACTGCGTTTGGATGGTTGACGGTTACATCCATCTTTGCTTTTTTCATTTGGATCATCGCAACGTTCCAGCCGTATTGTATTGGAGGTGTGGAGTTTGAAAATAGTACTTCAAAATTTGTGGACTCTTATCAATTAAGTTGGACGACGTTCAGCACAGTGGTACGTGCTGTACAATATTTTGTGGCTTGGCAATCTCAATAACAATGAACGATGGCTGCGTAATCGTTGCCATGTCTCACTCTTCGTGCTTTTTTCACAGGGTTTCGGTCTGATTTATCCCGAACTTTCAACGAATCACACACCAATTCAAGACTGTACTGCCATTACAATGCTAACAGCATTTGAGTCTTTTGTGGGCGTATTATTTTCGTCCCTGTGTTCGGCTCTCTTGTTTGCCAAACTAGCTCGAGTTCAGAGTTTTGCACAGGTCAAGTTTTCTGACCCGATGGTTATACGCTATGGAAGCGGGCTCTTCCTGGATGAGGATTCTGATGACGAAGAGAAACACGCCTTCAAGGAAATGGACAGGAAAGATCCAACACAAAGCCATATTCCTTGTCCCGTCCTGGAGTTTCGTATATTCAATCAGCTTAGTTCTGTTCGCGGTGGAGAGATCATCGATGCAAGCATCAGCATGGTTGCAAGTATTAATGCTTCACAAGCCGATACGGCTCTGCAAAGAAACCGCAATGCAAGACGGAAAAGAGGAAGAAAGAAGAGGAGCCCAGAACGATCAGGACAAAGTGAGCCTCCCTTGAATAGGAACTTTCAACCTCCAACTAGTGCAGCAAATGTTAGCGGCTCAGTTTTGAACACATACGCGGAGGTTCGTGATAAGGAGGAAGAATGGCAAGCGAAAGCACGCCAGTCCCTTGCGCCGCATGATACCCCGTTGCCTTTGCATGGACCGGCTCCGGCACTTATAAAAAGGAGATCCCATTCTGATAAAGCATCCAGCGAGTCAATCTCCCAACAGCTTGAAAACACTATTCGCTTGCGGCCTTCTCTAAGCGATGGAAGAGGCGGGATTCAAGGCCACGGCCTCAGTGGCCACAGTGATTTAGGTTGGAAAAACAGCGTCTTGGCTGGACTTCCTGGTGTAGGAATTGGTGGAAGAGTACAGCAAAACTATTATCCTGGAGCGCATGAATTGAACCGTGTTTCCTCGAAAAACGTTGGTCTTCAAGCTTATGAAGAAGATCCGTCTGGCAAAATCTGTTCTAAGAAGGTACTGGCGAAACTAGAGGTGGAAAGTCCCGATCACCCTTTTTTTCGCCGTGTCTGGCTCGTAAGACACACACTGGACATGAATTCTCTTCTTTTGAAGCCGCATGTTCGGCTGATGCTGCAACACAATCGTGGATTTTGGCCGAAAGAGCTTAATAATTATGAAAGCATCCGAGCGTCAATTGCATTTGATCAGAGTGCGTACATGAAACATTTAAATGAAAGGGAAGTATCGTCAAAGTTTGACTAACCATTGACACTTTCTATGTTACTTCCAAACCACAGTCTTGATCAATGTTTCAGGAACTTCGAATGTCGACGCGCATTCTGTTTTCGCTCATGTACGTTCCTTGTGTGATTTCGGATTCCTTTCATTTTCTACTCGACATGCCACGACCTTACGCTGCTCTACCTCTCAGCATGTATACCACATGGCTGATGTCAATGTTGGATACAGATTTGTGAATGCCCTTTACAGGAGTCAGGTACTCTCCTTGTCTTTGTTTTCTTGGGTCTTGATTTCGACCTCTTTCTGACATGTCACGAACTCACATTACACATTACTACATCTCTCGCGCACACATAGAATGGTAGCTTGCTTCTTGATCACACTCTATTGAACGACGTGGAAGAGCAGGTTGGGGGCGGTGGTCAGCCTCTCGACCCATTCGATCCTGAGGTTCTCCAGGACATTTTGGTGCTTTAAGTGGTCGCAGCCCGCTCGTGTCACACACTCCACTGATACTTTGGAGGAAAGGCGGAAGCATCTGCAGCACCGAGCTGCCGATTGCGAAGAAGTATTAGACTCTGGACTGTCAAAGTGCGCGCTTCTTCGCAGATAGGCCATTTCATAGTTAGTAGCAAGTTTTCGTACGAACAAGACCCTCCCCCCCTTCCAGCTTGCAAGATCGTATAAAGGGTGATCAGTGCTATTGGTTTCTAATTTTGAAGTACGCACAAACACAAAAATCTGGATGGCGCGCAAAACACATGCGTATTCATCGGATCTGCAAGACGGCTACATGTTGACATCTTCCCCAACCTGGGCCGATACCATTGTAAACGCTTTCACCGGTAGTTTCTCACGAAGGGTTGATGGAACATGATCTTCGTCAAAAGGTCTAGCACTCCTGAAGAAGTGAGCGCGCATCGTCATGCATTGGATTGCAAAAGAGGAACTGAGCTCCTTTTCCACGTCCACTCCATCCAAGGAATAATGGCCCAAAAAGGGGTCCTCCATTTGTGAAATAGTTTCAAATAATGCTGTCAGAGCCAATGAGGTCAAAATAGAAAAGATGATACCGACAGGCAAGGACCCCACAGTTTTTGCAATATCTGCATACGATGGTGCGTAAAAGGGAGGAAGAAAGACAGTAAAGAGTCTTGCAAAGCTTCGAAGAGCTTGCGGCGTCCTGTACAATTTGATCAAGCGAAGGCCATCGGCACTCTCCAGCACCTGGAAGAATGGGTGATAAGGAAACGATGAGAGCGATGCACAGAAATTGCAGCATATTACTATGACTCGTTGAGTAGATTACCATTCTCTCCCACTGACGAATTCTTTATCCATTGACGAAAGATTTTTGAGGACCAAACAAGTAACGGAAACATTTAAATATGAATACGACATGCAATAGCCACGCCCAATCCACATACCTCGTGGCCTCGTTTGGTGGAAGACCTTCCTCCTTCAAAATCTCGCAAAGATCCGTGAGCCTACCAAAGCGGACAAACATGCACCCGTAGAGCTTACTTGCCAGAAACAATGTATCGTCAGCTTCTCTTTGTAAACTAGACGTGGCGCGATGACGAGCTCGCGTCGCAGTGGGTAGCTGCAAAAGCCTTGAAAGTATATGGCAAATGCCCAAAATTTCTACCATAGCCGAATCAGCATGATCTAACCAGTCTACAGTAGAGGCGGCACGTCCAGTGTTCTCTTTTCCAACTTTTTTCCAGTCCCAGCATGCGTGGCTGCAATAGATTTCTACCATGGTTGCTCGAATCACAGCCAAGAGAGCCAGAGCTTTTTCTCGCCGAGAAAATGCCATGCTAACAGAGGCTGACATTGGTGTAATAACCGCGAAGGACAGGAGCACCCAGTCCATGGTGGATGCGTCAAAAGTATCGTCATCTTTCTGCAGTTTAATCAAACAAAGGGTGGCGGTTGGTGAGCAAACACAACACGATTATTCTTTTCGATTCGGCAGTAGCTCTACTTGTGCACTTACCTTTTGGTGATAAGTGTAGACTGTCAGGAGTACACTTAGCGTAATGGATAGTACCGATTCTATGGAAAGAAGATGCTTGGCAAAGACCAGCACAGACGCATAAATGTTGATGAATGCTAGAAAAAAAAGACCGCGAGAAGCTTGTTTTCGCACGTGTTCCTCTTCTTCTTTAAAGCGTCTCTGTCGACCCGACGATCCATGAAATTTGTCAGGGAGATCAGAAATCCCAGACATTGCGGAATAGCCGAAAACTTCTTGATATGATGCCAACGAGTCGTTCCGAGCCGTCGGAGCTACTGTCTGTCCACTGGATTGAAGGCTATTATTCTTGCTCGCAAGTCCCTTCGCATGAATTATCTCTGTCATTTCGCCTTTTTCTTCTGCAAGTTGAGCATCGCCTGCATTGTGGACAGTTGTAACATCAGCAGCACAATCTCCATTGTCAGCACTATCAGCACGGGAAGCATCGCCACCTCCTTCTTTCTCGTTCAGCTCGCTGGAGGAAGTCATGCTTAAATGCAGTTATGAATGCAGCGGCATGTTGTTGTCTACAAAGTGCGAAGGAACTGGATTAAAAAAAAAAAAAAAAAAGAATTGAACATCTAATTTACGGGGATCACAACTATGGCGCCCGCAGGGCGCCAAGGCCACCCGAAGGCAACCATTGGCACCCCGAAGGGTGACATAGTT
>Ga0210036_1003118_pt1 | contig 16630 bp, 9 predicted proteins | sample CryGeymeta201515_FD_185469 | JGI IMG/M metagenome (GOLD analysis project Ga0210036, IMG submission 185469) | Groundwater microbial communities from Crystal Geyser aquifers in Utah, USA - Crystal Geyser metaG 2015-15 (SPAdes) (version 2) | ecosystem: Environmental > Aquatic > Deep subsurface >...
TCATAAATTTGCCTTTTCGTCGAATACGAAAGCAACTTTATATACCTAAAATAGTTTCTTAACCGCGCCCTCCCGCCCGATTGGCTACCCGAGTGTGAGAGCAACCCTAGCGGTCTGCCCTCTCACCCGGGCGCCTCGGAACGGAGAAAAGGTCGGCCCTAGTAAATTGCCGAGTTTCTCCAAACCACCCTACCTAGCCGAACGTAGCCCTAGAGAGCTGGCATAGTCGAGAGAACGCGGTAGCGTTCGCTCGTTTTGTGTGTGACAAGATTACCCTTATCACTACCGTACCATGGTACTCAGTACTGGTAGTACTTTACACAAAAATGTTACGCACCTCGTGAAGTCTCTAGCATTTCAAGAACACAATCAACTAGACCCTACTACTACTACTAGTCTATGTTATTAGGCTTTGGTATCCAGTTAAAGTGTTATAGAAATATTAAGTAGCTATTCTAGCTACTAGTAGTGGAGCAAGACAAGACCTGGAGTATTCAATTGCCTTTCAATGAAGAGGATCTTTTGCGTGAATCTAGTTTCGGTGAAAGGCTCCATGTATTAAAAGTCCCTCCCGTCCCTACCTGGTAACACATTCAAGTCTTAGCTGCATTAACTGTTGTAACTACTGTATGCAAATAAGCACCAAACAGTCACCCATTGTTCATTTCTATTTATCCTTTTTCTTTTCCAACTCCACGGCTTTTGTCTTGCCGTTTGATGGTATTATTTTCTCTGATACCGCGATAGCAGCCTCCACTCGGGTACTGTGAGCCATCACCAAAGGAAGAGGGAGCACATTAAAAATGACCAGACCAATATAAAGAAGAAAGCGTAATCCTAGCACTTTGGCTGAGATAAAAAATACATCGGACAAGGCATACATCAAAAAGATATCAATCAAACGGCACTGCACGTCAGGTAGACGCGACGGGTGTATTTTGTCCTCGTTGCGCAATATATGTGCTTTGAGAGACACCGCCAAATAGAATTGCTGTTGCGCCACGGTAAAGAAACAAGCCAGCTCGTAAGCCGAATCTCCGAACCATTCAGGATAGAGCAACATGAGGGTAATCATGGACTGGTTCCAAATATAAGTATCCATCAAGGAATGGTGCAGAGGCGTAATCCAACTCTTGACACGGAAACTCTTGGTATCAGGACCAAAGGTTGAAACAGCAGTCTGTAGCGTGTGCAACACAAACATGCACATGACCCATTTAATCGCAAAGGGAGTGTATCCCATGAAGTACAATACGGGTGTTAAGGAAGCGGGCGACGTGTATTCCACAATAGTTTGTTGGGTCTCCGTAATGCTTAGAATGTTGTTGTAATACAATTGACTTGCAGTTGGCGAGACCATTCTGCGGCGTTTATTCCTTGTCTCCCCTCCATCTTTATCTTGGTACCGTTTCAAAGGTTCATGGATGCGAGAGTAAGCATCGTCGGTATCTCCGCCTTCTCGTTCCATTTCAGCATCTTCCTCGCGATAATCTTCTTGAGGTTCAGGTGTTGTTGGCGTCACATTCGGAGTGCCTCTCCAATCATCAGCATCAGTACTGAACCATGTAAGGAAAGAGGGCGATACAACTCGAACAGATGCTGGTCTTTCGTCCACATCCATAAGCTCCTCGGCTCTGTCTCTTCGTTGTTCAGTATCAATTCGTTGTTCGCCTCTGTTGATGTGTCTCTGAAGATTTCTTTGGGATAAAGGCACCTCCATGGTAGCACCATCATCATACATCCTCGACATATTCAACAGTGCTTACTTTACATATGTTATTTGCTTTTGTACTCGTAGGTATGTTGTGCCTTCGAAGTAGTGGTAGGTCTAGTGCGGACTGGTAATAATTGCCTACGGTAGAGTAGACTATGGTAATAATAAGACTTGATTTTTGTCAAGTTTTGTCCAGTGGTCAAACTGGGTCGAGGATTTTTTGAGCCAGCCCAAAATAATTACGGTAAAGTAAGTAGCGCTTGCGCTGTGTGACAGCACCACTATTCTACTCGCATAGTAGAACACAGACGAAGGAGAGAGTAAGTGTGCGTGTACATAATATTCCCAACCCTACTGATAGTATCGCGAACACTAGTTCTAGCTAGAGTAGTAGTAGTAGACTCTATCATCTACTTCGAGTAGCTCTGCAGAATCAGGTTAACGCTGACGAGGTACTGCTTTGTACCGGCCTTTTCGCAAATGTGCAGTTAATTTTGATGTTCCGACGGCGTGCCATTCATTTCACCTCCTCTAGACTGAGGCCTCCAATCTGCCTGGTCCACTTGTCGAGCTCCACAGCGCTGCCTTTGGTGCAAACGGAAACTACTGTGCCTGGTCGCGCCACAACTTTCCCATCCTCGTCTATGAATGCTCTACCCACGCGACCAGCCAAGTGCAAGTAGGATGCCGCCGAGGTCGGTCGTCCCACAACAAATACAGCGTCCACTTCATCCAGATGAAGGCCTCTTGCGGACCCCTCAAATGTCACCAGAAACATTGGGGCATCCTCGTCGTCGTTCTCAGTTTTGGCCTGTTTCTCTAGACCCAGTGCCACGTGCAATGGTTGGGCAGCAATTCCCAACTCCGACAACAGCTTGCAGGCTTTTAGTGCCGACAAACCCTGGATACCCTTAGATTGTGTTACTTTATTTTTAGTCTCCATTTTGGCGTACAATCCGTCGGCTTTGCGTTTGGCGTTCCGTCTGGCCTGCGAGGTTGCACCTCGAACTTCTCTCGGGGGTGCTCCTTTTTCGGCCGTGGTTGGCTTACCAAATTCGCCGCACAAAAACAAGAGAGACGTTTCTGGTTTCAAAATAGATACAGCGCGAGCAACGGCATGCAAGACTTGAGTAGGATCCGAAGCAGCATCTTTTCCTAGTTCAATGTACCGATGCTCAACCTCTGCTGGAACAGTCACAGCTCGAATTGTGTGCTGCTGTTGTTGTTGCTGCTGCTGTTGCTGCCCTCTCTCTGTATCGTTTTCTGATGCCACTTCCTCTGGTCGGCAAAGCTTTACATTGTTTCCCAGGGGCACAGCGGCTCCTTGACTTGCTGTTCGGAGTGCTTGGTTTAGCCGATCCAACGTTTTCCGACTTGCCGTGGCGCTGCCGGCTAAAATTTGCGGCACACCATTCACCAAACGACTGTTAGCCACGAGCCCTAAGATGCGTTCCGTATCCGATAGGATTCGATTCGAGTCATCGTCCAATTGCACACCGCGACGCTTGACTGCGTTGATCTTGCGCTTTTGTTCCTTTTGTCGGCGTTCGTCTTGTGCTGTCTTGGCTCTTCCACCCTTGGCGTCGAGAGCCGTTCGTAATCTTTTGGGCGATGGTGGCAACAAGACATCGACTTCGTCTAAAATTACCGCGGAAAGGGAGCCCAAAAAGGCACTGCCCTCGTATTGTAAGCTATCGTAGAGTTCTGCGGGTGTCCCAACCAAAACAGTGGCACCATTCTCTAACAAAGGTGGTTCTAACCCACGAATGGCCAGTCGCACACCACCACCATCATCATCATCGTCATCATAATCCGCCTCGGCTTTGGCGACATCATCCAACAGCTCGACGGTATCTCTCAGTAATTGCACCGCCAATTCTCTTGTAGGAGCTACAAGTAGAACGGTTCCACCATTATCCCTCATAGCCTTTGTCAAAGCTGGTAGTAAATACGCCAGAGTTTTTCCACTGCCGGTGGGTGCGACCAGTAGCAAATTCTCGTGTTCCAAAGCACTTTGGGCCGATGATTGTTGAATGGGAGTGGGAGCATCCAAACCCATTCTGGAAAGAGAATCAGCAAAATCTGGAAACATGCTTTTCAATGAATCAGTTGTATCGATATTTTCTTCGGTGGAACGAGCAGTAGTGAATAGAACAACTTGATCCCGGAGTGATGATGGACGAGGAAACAAAGCCTGGTATTTTGAAACAACAGGTACGGTAGATGCTGAAAAAGCATAGGAAGATGGTATCAACCAAAATGCTCCCCCCAGAAGGGCAACGATGAATGTTCTCGATTGCAACATGTTTATGGATTTTGAATTTTACTTTGGGGGTATGCAGCCGAGAGGGGTGTTGCTAGTTGGTATACTATAATTTTGGTTTCAGAAAAAAGTTGGTTGGTTTTGAGTGATGTTGCTGATTGATTGATGAGATTTATTTGACTCCAATCACAAGTCATTTAGTGTTAGCGTGAAAGAGTCTGAGTCAGTCTTGTTTCGGGAGCACTCCCTCATCATCAACAACAAAAATCTGGAAGCAGTGAAAGTTCACATCATCATCATTATTTTATTATTATTTGTTGTGCGCTTCATTTAAAAGCACAGCTACAACTCTACAATTTCTATCACAACTGATGAAACTTTCGAGGACTACATGGGCCCTACTGCTGGCAGCGCTGGTGGCTAGCAGTACTGCCTTTACCCCTCCGGCTATCACAACAAAATCTGCGTTCGCTGCGACGAACAGAAATAATAATAATAATAAAGGACGTTCCATTTTATTGGAAGCATCCACCACCACCACCACCACTGCATCCTCAGCAGAATCACTTATTCTCTTGGGAAAACCAACACCGGAAGCCAAAGCACTTGATGCTCAAAAAGTCTTGACGCAGTATTCAATCAAGACTGCTCAAGGAGAAACGGTGGCCATGAAGGATTTACTGTCGCACCAGGATGTTTCGATTGTCATCTTTTTGCGATCCTTGGGATGACCCTTGTGTCAAGAGTTCATCTTGCAGTGGAACAAACAAATCGATGAACTTGAACGAGCGGGTGTAAAACTCGTCATGGTATCAATTGGTAGTCCCGAAAATTGTCAAAAGTTGGTAGACCATTTGGGAATTCGTGATGGATATCTGCACGTTGATCCTGACAACACAATATACGATGCCTTGTACTTGAACAGAGGTGTCAAGGAAACATTCTTTTCCCTTAGTACACCGCAAGCATTCTTAGAACGACTGAAAAAGCCAGATGGATTGAAGGATTTGGGAGAAGTCTTATCCAAATGGAGCAAAGGTACCGACATTATGTATATATGTGTATTGTTTTCTTGTTTTTCTCTTTGCAAATTGCCACGTTCGTACCATAATGCTCACCACCCCACTCTTGCCGCGGTACACGATTTTTCAGCCTTTTTTATTCCACCCAAACAGGAACAAGCATTATTGCAAGGAGGATCCTTTGTATTCGACGGCGCGGAGACGTTATTGGCACATTACGATGAATCGACGGCTGCTCATGCTGATCTTGAACAAGTGAAAGAAGTAGCATTGAAACGAGCTGCCAAGAAATAGAAGAAGAAAATGATAGATAGGGTGGTGGATGAATGCAATTTAGTAGCTAGTACACCTATGGTACCAGGAGGTGGGATACACGAGTAGTATCTCTTGTACGTATGGTGACAGGTCAGGTGACGGTCGTGAATGATGTTGCTTTTGCAACGAATAAAGTAGTTGCGATGAACTGACAACGAGCCAACACCAAACACTGTTCACGGAAGATGACATAATTGTAATGCCCAAGCTAGGTATAATAATTGACAACCAATTTAGGAGTAAGGGTATATGTAGATGTATTGTTCGATCTTAGGAGGATTTCATTGTATTTCTCCGTGCAAGGTGATGGTAAGAAGGTAATTTTGTGTGTGTGTCTTCTTGTCGTTGTTTCACCCACTCACTGGCGCTCTTTGTTGTGGTTGTGGAACTTCTAGCATGTTGTCTTTGAAATAGCAGTTTTGGAGTTTGCGCATTCTACCAAGGCCAGTTCTTCTTCTTTGGTTGTTCCTTCTTGGATTCCTTCTTCTTCGCAGCAGCAGCAGCAGCAGTAGTAGTAGCAGAATCCTTTTTCTTGTTGCCACCACCAAAGATATTACCAAATTTTTTCATGACATCGGCATCTTCATCCACATAACCCTGGTCAGCATAAGGCAACCGAAGATCGAATCGTCCTCCATTATCAAATTTTCCGCCAACTGAATTTTCGTTTTTTCATCGTGATTTTTATTTTTGCGAGAATGGAATTTGTTCAAGGTAAGCAAAACAAAACACGTGTCGTGTAGGGTGTAGCAAGGAGTAGAGTACAACTCAACAACACTACAAACTTCTCTTCACATGAATATACATGAATGAATTCTTTGCAAAAAAAAAACACAGGACACACACACACGTACCACCAAATTCTCCTCCTACACCAAAGCTCGCCATGGGCAATGACAGTCCACCTCTCTTTTTTTCATCGCCGTACTGATCGTTCAGGTCACTAATTTGTCCACTGGCTCTGCGTTTTTTCCATTCATCAATGGGATCTTCTCCCTTGTTGTAGGTTTTGGATTGCCACGACCACATATCCTGTTGCTTTTCACTGGCCTTGCGTCGCCGTTCTTCAACGTCACGAAAGTACTTGTCGCGCTGTTCCTTGGGTGCACGACGATTGCGCAAAATTTCTTGCTGTAATTCCCACTGTTCGTCTAATTCGGCCTTGGAATTGCCTGTACCACCCGCCGTCCATTTATCAAACAAACCCATTTGTAACATTGTTGTTGTTGTTGTTGCAGAGGTCGTGACGACGGGAACTTGAAAAGACGATACATTCCGAGATAAAGAGCAAACGAGCACTACCATCAGCAGCAGGGCTGAAGTTGTTCTTGCCGGGGCATTCCATTGGAATCTCATGGTCGTATTTTATTGTTGTTTGCCAAATTTTAAATAATTTTTGTTTGTTCTTTTTGTATTGTAAACTTAGATTGAGACGAAGCTCAGATCAGTTGTATGTACGTAGTACGTAGTAGTAGTGCTTGTTCTTCAGCTCCAACAAAAAAATCTATTATTGTTATGAGAACCTCATCTATCTTCAACAATCGGCGTCTTGTTAAAACAGACTCAAGAACTAGACCTAGTACGAGACTACTACTACTACTACTACTAGCTTGTAGACTGCTGGTACTGAATTGCTACAAGAATAATAGACTAGTACTACTAGCTAGGCTATGGTACTCTACAGTAGCTGGAGTAGCTAGTAGACTACTCGACGCTACTCAAGTAAAGTAGTAGAGAATAGAGAAGTAGAGTACTACTAGTAGTAGTCTACTAGTAGTCTATCAATTGTTGTTAATAGCAGCAGCAGTAGACTAGGTCTACTGGCTCTACTAGTAGTAGCTACTGTAGTAGCTAGACTTGCTGGTCTACTAACTACAGTACTAGTAGTCTCCCGCCAAGGCTGATTGACAATTTAAGCGGTGACGTGCCTTTTTGTTCACCCGGGCATCATTCTGCAGTACCTCTCCACGGTACTGGTAAAAGATTCGATTAAAAAATTACCTGTAAACCTTTTTAGTACTCGTATTATCGTAGGCCAGTACCTACGCACTCGCCTACTAGCTAGTAGCTAGTAGTACTATTAGTACTCTCTAATATACTACTACTACTACTAGACTAGTACTACTCTAGCTAGCTACTAGTAGCTAGTGGTCTAGCTAGAGCTAGCTAGTAGAGTAGCTACTAGCTAGTAGCTAGTAGTAGAGTCTACTAGCTAGTAGTAGTACTAGTAGCTACTAGCTAGTAGTACTAGTAGAGAGTGTCACATACGGATTCTGATGATGTACCACTGGTAAGCTGGTGTCAATAATAACTGGTATTTCCAACCTGGTATCTACTAGTAGTAGCTACTGTAGTGAATCATGATGAGAGTGTGATTGAGTCGGGTAGTAAATTTAATTATGAATTCGAATCAATTCAGCAAACACGCAAACTTTTACCAGTAGACTACCGCAGTATTCAGTAGTTTATTTTACAGTACAAGGTACAGCAAAAGTACGTCTTCCATATAATTTTCAGCTCTTACACGACAGAGGAGTGAGAGAGAGATTCCCCTTTCTTCACCGACAGATTCATTAGCCACATTCTTTCTCGCTCCAACAACAACAACAACAACAAGTACTACTACTACTAGCTTGTAATAACTAGCTTCGTAGACGAATGATAGTATGTTGGGCTCGAGATACAACGATACGAAGGAGAGATTAGAAAATCGACGTCAGTCCTTTTTTAGTCTTCCTCCTTCACAACAACAATCACTCCTTCATAGTCACAATCACAACGATCCTCGTCGGATACAGTCGACGGGTGATACCAATATAGCTTGTAATAATTCGATACATACAACAGCAGCATCATCATCATCATCATCATCAATAATTGATCCATTGCAAGCACTGGCACCACCACCACCACAACAACAACAACAACAACAACAACAGCAAGAAGAAGACGATTCTATCATTCGTACTACGAGTAGTTCTGTAGGAACTACCCTTCATGGCCGTCCGTATAACAACAACAACAGCAATAATAGCAATAATCTTACAGATCGAACACGAAGTTTGGATAGTGGCATTCATAAAAAAATAATGTGTGGTACTGCTACTCCGACGACAAACGATATTAGCAACAACAGCAACAACAACAATCATAGGATTGGTGTCAAAGAGTATTATAATAATCATTATGGTTCAACGACAACAACGACTACTGATGGAAAGAAGGAACAACAACAACAACAAGAACAAAGACGAAAACGACGGATACAAAGTATGCGACAAGCACCACGAATGGGAACCACATCTTGTACCGATTTGTCCAATATTGCTTCAACGATTGATGAAAAACCGGTACGTACATACTCGAGTAGAGTAACTCCGAGTATGTATTATGTATAGTAATACATCACAAGTACTACTGTACTTGTACTTACTACAGAACACGCATCCTAAACTCAACCCCGTTTTTCTTTCTTTTTACACACAAAATAATAATGACGGAACCAACCAACAAAATACTATTGAAAAAAACCACACACACACAAACACACACACCACAGCTCTTGGACGTGGTCGATCGGATTGAAGATCAAGTAGAAGCACGTGCGTACGAAGATTTGGTTCCATTGGAAATCAAAATGGCTTTGGAAAATCGTATTTTTGGTTGGTCCCATTTGACATCGAATATTTTGGGTCACATTGCCTATCCTATGGTCACGTTTGTCATTACCTACGTTGTCGTGACACAACTGTATTTGTCGTACCATACGTTCAAGTATCATCATGCCAACAGCAATAACAATAACAACAATAATGACAATGACAATGATGATGACGCCACAACGACGATAACGACGGATGATGATAGGAATGATCTCATTGTTTGGTTCCATGTGGTACGAATGGTTATTTCTACGACGGTCGCGGTGAATACGTTTCGTACGATTCGACGTCGTCGTCATATTTGGTTCCGTGCCGCCTACGGGACCAAAGAATATTACAACGATGCGGCACGTCGGAAACATATGGTTCACGAAACAGATCAGCACACCCTGCTGGGACGATTGCGAAATCGTCGAACCATGGCACTGCAAAGAAAGGTACAAAGGCGACTCAGTAAGGCACACAAACTGTTTCAAAAGCGACAACAGCGTGTCAAGAACGAACAAGAAAAACGAAAATCCATGGAAATGGCGACAGTACAACAACAACAACAACAACAACAAAAGGAACAATCATCACCCATATCATCGGTACTACCACCGGTTAGTATTCCGGAAAAACATGCAATCGATGATGAACATAATTTTTTGTGCGATCCGTCAAACATGGAATATTTGTTTTCTTCCCCTTGCGGTTCATTCTGTGGCATAGATTTTGATGACATTTATGATCATGATACTAACAACAACAACAACAATCACGATGCTAATAATAATAATAATAATATTGATGACAGTAACAATGATGACAGTTTCTCGACACCTACAACATCCGATGAAGACGATACAGTGGAATCATTAATGACACCACTTTCTCCACAATCCATTGCATCATCATCCATGGAAATTATTCCTCTCGCACAACAACAACAACAACAACAAGCTTTGGATCCAAATTTTGCCTCACAGTTCGAGGTAGTTCCTGCAGAACAACAGCAACGGAGAAACAAACGACGCAAAACGTTTCACACGGGACCATGTAGCAAAATGGAATCCATTATGCACGATCAAATCTTGTTGCCGCCCATACTTAACATGCCCTATGCACACGGTGGATTCTTTGGAGCCGCTCCTTTTATGTTGGCTAATCCACATTGGATATCCATTTTGCGACACTTGATGCCAGATGTCTACGTTGAAATTTCCCGACGTGTGGCCTACGCACCAGCATCCAAATTAATTCACTGGGCCGAAAACAATCCAGTAGTTGCAGCCTACGGTGTTGCGCATGATTTGGAGTTTGGTGGAGAACTATCGAATAGTATTGGTTCAATGGACAACGGCAGCAGGAAAGCCAGTGGCAACAGCAAAGCCAGTGGCAGTGGCAGTGGCAGTAGCACCCACCAGAACGTTAAACCAGCCCGCCGTCGTACGACGCCCAATCTGGAATGGGATGTTTTTCTGAATCCTGATTTGGTCTGGCAAGTAGAATCGGTGCTAGCAGAACGAGACAACTTTTTGTCGTCCATTCTACCCATCGAGCACTATTCGTTCTACGAAACACACAAACCTCTTGGTTTGTCCGTGGACGACTGGTTGACAAAAATCAACGAGGCAGCGAGCGAAAGTTTGGACAAGGAAGATGCCGGCGCCAGGATTGAATTTACGGAATCCCAACGTCAGATACTCAAATACTACGCCGATCAGTTGGAAGCTCGTGCCCTGCTCATGGTGGATAAAATGCTGATCGCACACGGCAAATTGATACACTTGATTTACGAAATCGCAGGAGTAGCAAAACGGTACAACTATTCTCGTGTCAAGAGAACTCGTCGGACCCTGGGAGGAGGCATCTATGCCCAGCAGTGGATGGCAGTCTACGCAGAAGCTTTGAAATTAGGACTGTACGACGATTTTGATGGCATTGCTTCCGTAACTAGCGAAGAGAGCCGAGACTCGGCAATCAAAAAACAGGGTGCTGTCAATGGCACCTCATTGGACGCGCTAGCGAGCAACATGTGTCCCGACTACTCCATTGCAGAATCGGTGGCTCTTGTTAGAAAGATCCTGCAACGCCGCGGTGACGAAAGCATTGATTCAGAGTACCCGGTTGGACTGGTCCTTGATATCAAGAGTCGCTACATTTCGAAGCGGGTTTGGGCGTGTGTTGTTGACACCCTGCGATCGGCGGGTGTACGTGTTGTCGGATTGGCTTCGTTCACGGTGGACGAAATTCGTGGCATTAGCAAATTTTGCTCCGATCCACTCATGGAGGTAATCTTTCTTCATTCTGCAGGAGATTTGCAACGAGCCTGCCACGAAGGCAAGATTCGCTACGGAGACAAGGTATTTTTCAACGGTGGAAGTCTTCTCTGGCAAGGCATGCCTGGGTTGGCTGAAACGATGCAACTTGCGTTGGGTTTTGGATACGATCCCAATCATACCAAGCGTTCGTACCGCATTCTTCCTTTTGGACGAACCCGAAAGATGTTTGATGCCGAAAGGACGACCTCGAGGTCTTCTCCCGGCGAAAGTCCCGATATTACGTCATCGTCACAGTGGATGACGGAAGGTAGCACGATTGAGCTTTACAAGGAGCGGTATGGTTTGAGCATTGGTTTGTATGCCCAAGAATTTGCCATCGACGATAAGGCTGCACATCTCATGGTCGAGCTTGTCAATGAAAACCCGCATGTATATGACCTCGGTCTTAGTTGGGGAGGCGTGAACGGCATTACGATCCAGGGTATTCAACCGGGCCGATTTACGAGCACAGATGGCTTGTGGAATCAACGCCACATGGCAGCACTGTGGGACAGTAACTTGTACCCACCCCCCATGTCTGGCTCTCCCAATGCAACTCCGCCGCCAACCCCGAAACTTGATAAACAGCAGTAGAATGTAAACAGTGTAGATATAGACTGTCAAGATTAGTTTGTTTTGACTATAACTGTAATGCGTTCCATTCCCCTCACTCACCACCAAAACACCATAACATTAGAGCGCACACTCGCTGATGACACACTATAACTACTCAAATACTACGAGTACTACCTACTCATTGGCAAGCAAGGAAATAGCATGAACATGTATTACGCTCATTTATGCCATTAGAATCGAACTACAAGTCACCCAAGAAGCAAATGAGATGACAATGAAAGGCTTCCGCAATGCCTTTATCGCGGTGTTATTATTGTGGGACAATCGTTGTTTGGCCTTTACCATTCCATCCAGAATAAAAACTACTACGACAATAGGTAACCACGCCGACAACGACGATGTTATCAGCCCTTTGCCAGCCACAACTGAACCAGTCGAATCTGCTACTGCGCGTCCATCAGAACGTGCGATGGAAATATGCAATGTCCTTTTTGGAAAGTTCTTAAAGCCAGTTGTGCTGTCACTGATGAATGAGGGTATTCCCGACAACTGGAACTCCTTTTGGGCCCGAACCAACGGAGGAGGCACCATCACCAATGCACAGCGTCTGTCCAAGGCTATTGAAGAGCTTGGTCCGACCTACGTCAAATTCGCACAGGCAGTGTCGTCTCGTCCTGACATCGTTCCAAAGCCTCTGTGTGATGCTCTTAGCGTCTTGCAAGATGATATGGAACCGTTCTCGAGCGACAAGGCCAAGAATATCATTCGATTCGAGTTGCAGAACAAATCCACTATCATGTTTGCTAATGATTCCGAAAAATTAGATACGTTCTTACAGAGTCTCTCGTCCGAACCTGTAGCAGCTGCGAGCGTGGGGCAAGTGTTTTCGGGAAGTCTTCCGATGTACGGCAGAGTAGCCGTCAAAGTACAAAGACCGGGTATTCGAAGAATTGTGGAACGAGATGAAAAGTTGCTGCGATCTGTTGCTACTTGGATCGAATCTCTGCCTGCCATTTCTTTTCCGGGCAAGGCAAAAAGGTTAGATGATCCCATGGTCGACCCCAGCAATAATCGTCTTATTGCCACAGAATTAGTATCGAGTGTGGACGAGTTTATGTCCCGACTGTTCGAAGAACTGGATTATCACAACGAAGCTGCAAATATGGAAAAATTTGCCAGTCTATATTCCATCCGACGTGGTACGGCGAAACAAGGGACCAAAGTGGTTGTACCAGAAGTTTTGCTAGACCTCTGTACCGAAAATGTCATAGTTATGGAGTGGATCGATGGGACTAAGCTTACCAACGTCGTCAACGAGGACGGGGATGGTCGTTCAGCAGACCCCAAGATTGTGGCGGAAAATCTTGCTTTGGTAGAGCTCTGCATTGATTGTACATTGTCTCAGCTTTTGGATACAGGTATGAATGGATGTGTATGTGTGTGTGTGTGTTTTATTGCCGTGTCTGTGGTTTTGCGTGTGTTTGTGTGTTCAACACATCGTTTCTCACAAGAAGCCGCCTGTTCAATGTTCTCTGCAGGAGTCTTGCACGCCGATCCTCACGGGGGCAACCTGTTAAAAGTCAAACATTCTTTCACTGGTGGTCACGATCCGTATATAGACAAAAGGAACAAAAGACGGCGGATACAAAGGCGATGGCAACGATTGAAAAGCACATTTTCCAATTCTCGGGAAGTACCCCAACTGGGATATCTAGATTTTGGCATGCTCAGTGAGGTGGACCCTTCTGTGCAAGATGCCTTGGTCTGTGCAATCGTCCTATTGGTCTTTGCCAGAGATGTAGACCGAGTGGCTCAACTGTTTGGTGAACTACAATTGCTCCCTGACGAAGTAGTGGATAACCCTTCAGAAATGCGAGCGCTGGCTCAATCCCTCGATAAAATGTTTGATGAAATTTTGATTTATCCTGATGCAGAGAACGCATATGACGATGAAACAACGCTAATTCCCAGCCTCCGCTTTGACAAACTATTGGATGCATTGACGCGATTGGTACCCAGATTTCAATTTGATTTGCCCCCCTACTTTCTCAACAATGCTCGAGCTCTCTCAACCTTGGAAGGAATTGCCCGATCCCTCGATCCCAGCTTTAGTGTTTTACAAGTTGTGTATCCGTACGCGTTAAATAGGTTGCTGCGGAACCCTTCTGGCAGTCAAGTTGTAGACGACACCTTGCAAACACTGGTCCGGTCCAAGGAAACCGGTCGAATTGATCGATCGAAGGTAGAACAAATACTGGACGATGCCGCGTTGATTACTGGGTTCAAGCGGCGAAAAGTAATGCGGGATATATTTCAAACAAGAGGTGGACTGCGGTTGATGCGCATGATGGCACAAGAGGGTCTTGGTAATTTATTGCTACGAACTGGTCAGAGGAAGCGGTCAAGGCGAAACGGCAAGAACAGGTTTTAAAGGAGTGCGCGAGACGACGCAAGTGGTCGCGACAGGGTTGAAAACGGTTGCGAGTTGGCTAGCTAGCTAAATAGTATAATATTATAGGTTTGGTACGAGAAGCATGTACAAGTTTAGTCCACCAGACACACAGAGAGTATCCCCACCAATAAGCCAGGCCAGTATGGGCGTATTTTTATCACAAAGTGTTGTCGCAGCACTCACAAAACTAAACATGCTCGGGTGTCGTTGTAAGTTTAACAACGTCCACTAAAAAGCATCGTTTGGTTTTGCAGTCGTTTTATGTGGGTCTATCTATCTTTTTTTTTTTCACGATTTTGCCAGTCCTTTCATCGTTCATCTTTGGTGCATTAGTACTGAACATCATTGTTCTGCCAGAAGGTGATTGTGGAAGTTTGAGAACTGTTAAAAAGTGAGCAACGGGCCAAGCTTTCTGCGGACGGGATAGAATAACAGAAGTGAGCAAAGCAAAAAATAATGGTCCCGTCGGTGAAGCCGGATGTCAAGTCGAACAGAGACGCAGAGACATGGAGAATGGAGACGATGAGAGCGATGTAGCAGCAACAGCCATTCAAGAAAATGATGTCTGTACCAAATTCTCAAGAAGCAGAAGCCGATCCATCAGTGCGAATGTTATTAGCAGAGAAGATCAAGGGCACAGATATGGAAATTTTCACAATTATTATACGTTTAATCCGACCAAGGAGCGAATGAAAATCTTACAGAAATCGGGCGGTATACTAGATTTCATTGTCAGTCATTTCATCAAGATGGAAGGCAACAAGTCAACAGGCCAGGAAGCTGTAAAGAAAAAAGCAAAGCATACAGTGGAAAATGCAGAATCTTTGAGTTTTCAGTACCTCGATATCGGATGCAATGAAGGTGACTTGACTATGCAAATGGCAAAAGCCATTGCTTGGCGATTGTCTACCAAATGTCAGATCAAAGACACTACTGGCATGGTAACGTTGCATGCCAATGGTATTGATATTGACGAAGAATTAATTCATGCCGCCACTCGTAAACATCTTTCTACGACAACCTCCAAAACTACATCCATATCTTCCTGCTTTACAATCGCCAATGTTCTGTTCGATAACTTGAAAGACAAGCTCAATTGTCCACACCAATTTCATTTGACATCCATCTTTAGTACTACAATGTGGATACACATTCACGGAGGTGACAAAGGATTGGAAAAGGCTCTGGGACGTGCCTGTCAATGCACAAAGTGGTTTGTTCTCATTGAACCTCAACCTTCCAAATGCTACCGAAGTGCAGCGAATCGTCTGCGTAAAATGGGACTCGTCGAAATAGATGTGTCATCGAAGCGTTTGAAAGTACGTTTGAAATTAGAAGAAGCCATAGATTCCATCATGTTGGACCATTGCTTCCAACGAGTATCTGATTTCGACATTGCTGCTGCTACTACTACTACTGGTAGTAGTAGCCACCACTCCAGGTGTGATGATGAGCAGCAGCAGCAGCGGACCAACAACGAAGAAAATGCCACGGACACAGATGCCACTGTGAATGCCAAAACAACAACAACAGAAAATGGTGAACCTCCAAAAGCATCAGCAGCACTAGGTACAGACAAGACAAAGTGGAATCGTCCTTTGTGGCTCTACCGACGGGTTAGAGAGGTGGCTTAGACAAAGAGATACATCAACATACCATGTTGTAGTAGTCTACCTACAGTTGATGGATATTGCTTAGTAGAGTACTCCAACCAATGGAATCGAATGATAGCTTGTACTCCTAGCTGCTACTGTTTACTACCAGGTACGAGCTATCTAGCTTACCGGTAATAAGTCTAGTACTGGAGTAGAACAGCTGCTACTAGCTACTAGTAGTCTACTACCTACAGTAGTAGCTACTACTAGACTACTCCTAGTAGAGTACTAGCTAGTAGTACGTAGTAGCTAAAATAGTACTGGATTTCCACCAATTAGTGCTCATATCCTATATTTAGAGTTAAGTCCCTATTTCACATGAATAGGTAAATAATAACACAACGAATCCCGTGTTGAAATAGAGTCCCGCTATTGAGACATGTTGAAATGTGTTGAAATGAGTTGACAGGGAGGTATTGAAATGTGTTGAAATGTACTATTGACATGTGTTTACACGTATTGAACAAATCCTGTTGAAATTGACTGAGTGGGCTTAGCGCTAGCTAGCTTCTAGTAGGAGTAGTAGTAGCGCTACTACTATTAGCGCTACTACTATTAGCTACTACTACTACTACTACTACTACTACTACTACTACTACTACTACTACTACTACTACTACTACTACTACTACTACTACTACTACTACTACTACTACTACTACTACTAC
>Ga0210036_1003126_pt1 | contig 16600 bp, 12 predicted proteins | sample CryGeymeta201515_FD_185469 | JGI IMG/M metagenome (GOLD analysis project Ga0210036, IMG submission 185469) | Groundwater microbial communities from Crystal Geyser aquifers in Utah, USA - Crystal Geyser metaG 2015-15 (SPAdes) (version 2) | ecosystem: Environmental > Aquatic > Deep subsurface >...
TGATCCACCATTCATTATCGGCATGCAAGCGCGCCCAGGTATCCCATGGATAATTCACAACTTCGGCTCCACCATGAAAGTTGGCAGCCATAGTAAATTGATAATCTTCGGCTAACTGCATAAAATGCAGTGTTTCTTGCTGATAGGCATTCCCATCAGGATGAGGGCCGTCTTCGGGATCGGGATAATTTCGATTCAGGTCTAATCCATTGGCATTGCCACGTATTGAACCATTTACGGTATTGTTACCGGCATAAAAAGTTCCATCAGGATTGGCTAAGGGGTTGATAAAAATATCCAGGTTATCAACAATATTAGTCACACGAGGATCAGCACCGTAATTTGACAACAAATAGTGAATTAATCTGAGCGTGAGCACATAACCAGCTGTTTCATCACCGTGCATAGCAGCTGTGTACAAAAACTTAGGCTTGCCTGCAGCAGATCCATTATTGATGCGCGCCATCAATAATTCGCGGCCACTGTTTAAAGTTCCAAAATTAAACACCTCACAGTTATCGGGATAGTCGCTTTCGAAATCCTGCATCATTTGCACGTAGGCATTGTAAGTAGGATAGGCATCCCATTCGAGAAGTTCGCGGCCATCAATGTGATCTGTCATCTTCACTGTTTCGATCAACGAAGGAGGCATTAAAAGTTTTGGCCGATAACCCCTGTTTTTGAGCTGCTCAAACTGTTTTACATTAGCATAGGCAGTGATTCCTGCTTCAGTGAACCCATCTATGGAAATCAGAGTAATAAGTTTTTTTACCTCGGCAGGATCTTCTACGTCCAAACTAAAATAAATCTCAGGACGATTTTTGTAAAGCTCAACCAGATCGGTTGTTTGAGCTAACATCAACACGGGTAATGCCAGAAAAATCAACAGCATCAGAATTTTTTGTATAAATTTCATTTGATAAATAATTAATAAAGGTTTTGGTTTGACAAATAAACTTCCTTTAAACTGGTTTTTAGTTGATTACTAGCTTCTACCAGCGGCAGTCTTGTTTTGCTGCCACATACCCCCATTATTTCGAGCAAAGCTTTTACGCCTGCGGGATTCCCCTCGGCAAAAAGCAGATTAATCCTATCGAACATCTGATAATGAAGCTCAGCAGCTAGTTTCATATTGCCGTTTCGGGCCGATTTTACCATATCCGAAAACTCCTTGCTAAATGCATTTGCGGCAACGGAAATCACACCGTTTGCTCCAAGTGCAATTAATGGAAAAGTAAGGGCATCATCGCCTGACAGCACTACAAAATCACTTGGTTTGTTTTGGATTATTGTCATAATCTGCTGCAAATTGCCCGAAGCCTCTTTTACTCCGATAATATTCGGGTGCCGTGCCAATTCGAGACAGGTTTTTGCAGTCATATTTGTTCCTGTGCGGCCAGGCACATTATACAAAACAACAGGCACAGGGCTCTTTTCTGCAATAGCTGTAAAATGCGCTATCAGACCATTTTGCTGAGGCTTGTTGTAATATGGTATCACACTTAAAATACCCGAAATTCCATTTGGTACTCCCCTCTCCAACTGCTCGAGCAATGCGCTGGTGTTATTTCCTCCCACACCCAGCATAATCGGGCATCGCCCTGAGGAAGCCTCGAGAATTGCTTGCACGACTTCGCCTTTTTCTTTTTCATTCATTGCTGGCGCTTCGCTGGTTGTTCCCAAAGCCACCAGAAAATCAACACTGCCATCCAAGGTGTGTTTCACCAATTTTTGAAGTGCTTCAAAAGCTATACTACCATTATCTTCGAATGGCGTAACAAGTGCGACACCTGTTCCCTGAAACAAATGATTATTCATAATTTACTCCGTTTAATCTGAGAAAATAATCCCAAAATACTGTCAGGCATTTTATTTCTTCAGCATCTTCGGACATGCGCAGGTATAAATCTGTAAGGTTTGCTGAATGCGATGCAAATCCAACCTTAAAGGCTGCCTGCTGTAAAGTTAACAAGTAATGACCAAAAATAGTTGAATCAAAAGTAAAATCCATAAGAATATCGCATTTGTGATCCAGTATGCGCTGAACTTTTTCGTTCTTTAGTTTTCCGAAAAGTGTAAAATCTTTAGTATTAACCAAAATTACTTTTTCAGGAAGTTTAACCTCGGCGGAGTTTCTGGTGTTCAACAACAAAAACAAGCTCTCTGAACCTTTAAACTTTTCACTTAAAGATAATGCGATTCCTTCGATTTTATGCAATTGATGGTGATTTACCAACACCACAATTTTTTGAACTTTGTTTAACGAAGGCAGTTCAGCATTACGTATCTTAAACTGCTGGTTTAAAGCTCTTTGCAAAAAAAACACTTTGATACGATTCACTTATAGCCTCGATTTTGGGCTGTAAAAGTAAACTTTTTAAGGCATCCATCAGCTTAAAATGCTGAGGTATCTTTAACAAAATATTAACCAAAAGGTATTTCTAATCAGTATGATTTTAGGGTCAGAAAACGCAAAGTCTCATTGGAAATGTGTTATTTTGCAGAAATGAAAACAGCATACATTACTATTCTTGGAAGCGGCACTTCACAAGGCGTTCCGGTGATAGGATGCCGTTGTGATGTTTGTTTATCAACAGATAAACTGGACAAACGACTGCGTGCTTCCATACTGATTGAATCGGCTGAAGCTACTGTGGTTGTTGATACCGGTCCCGATTTCAGGCAGCAAATGCTTCGCGAAAACGTAACTAAAATGGATGCCGTTTTGATCACACATTGCCACAAAGATCATATTGCCGGAATGGATGATGTGCGCTCATTTAATTTCCTTCAAAAAAAAGCAATGCCCATTTTCGCATCGCCGGAAGATCAGGAAGTGATAAGAACTGAGTTTTCTTATGCCTTTGCTGAAAAAAAATATCCGGGCGTTCCAACGATTGATTTAATTGACCTAACGGAAAAAGATCTTTCTATTAAAGACTTAATAATCAAACCCATGAGGGTAATGCATCGGTATTTACCGGTTTTTGCTTTCAGAATTGGTAATTTCGCTTATATCACAGACGCAAATTATATCCCCCCCTCAAGCTTTGAGGCATTAAAAGGTATTGATATTCTGGTGATTGACTCAGTGCGGAAAGAAAAGCATATTTCACATTTTTCACTCAGCGAAGCCATTGAAGTGGCCAGACAGCTCAAAGCAAAAACGACTTATTTTACGCATATCAGCCATCTGATGGGGAAAGCAGCCAACGTAAATGCAGAACTCCCCGAAGGCATGCAGCTGGCCTGGGACGGACTGAAATTAGAAATTGTTTATTAAATATCCCTGTTTTCGACCAGCATATACAGGTCATTTTCGAGGGGAAGATATCCCTGATCGTAAACAAAAAAGTAAACACGCCCATCGCGGGTGGTATAAGTGCTGGTGAAATATTTAAAATTAAAACCCTGTAAATCAAGTACTGTTTTTCTTACCGTTGTTTTCCCGTTAGGGTTCAAATTTTTAAGCACTGATCTATTGCGCTTCAAAATGTTATTAATATTACGGATCAAATTAATCTGATCATGATTCTGCTGATGATGGTAGTTGTTGCGGCATGAATCGTTACAGAATTTTTTATCAGCCCTTCCGAGCAGTGGCTCATTGCAATACAAACATTTTTTTTCCATATTAAGGTGGGTTGTAGCAGGCTAAAATAATAAAAATCCAAAAAACGGCAATCTATTTCCAGCGTTTCACCAGGTCGTTAAGGTAAGAAATCACAGCACCAAAACCAAATATTCCGGAAACTATTTGTATTGCAGCAAATAAACGACCAAGGTTTGTAACCGGATATAAATCGCCATAACCCACAGTAGTCATAGTCACCAAACTCCACCAAAGCGTATCCTCTGCTGTTTGAATATTTCCATTTTTTTGCTCGACCAATAATACCATAAATGAAGATATGATAATTGTTAGCACGATAATCATCACCGCAAGGCCATAAAAGGATTCCTTCTTTTTAGATTTTATGAAACTAACGAGAATACTATAAGATTTAAATATTCGCAATATTCTGAATACACGCAAGATACGTGCAAATCTAAGGGCGTCAATTACCGGGATAGAAGAAAGCAAATCGACCCATCCAAAAGTCCTGAAATATTTCCAGCGATGCTCTGAACGATTGAGTTCGGCAAAAAAATCGTAAAGGAAAAATGCACACAACGCATAATCATAATAATTCAACAGCTCATATAATTCCGAATCAGCCGGAAGAAAAAAGCTAATCGACAGTAAAATGATACTTACTACTGATAGCAGTGCAATCACAAGCTTGGTTACCGACATTGTTGCCAAATTTAGTTAAGAAATCACTCCAGATTATCTTTGCTATTTATTTCGATTTTCGAGCTGACTTACTCGAAGTAGCATATTTTCCTACAATGATAGCAATAATTATTGCTAAATACAATTGTCCGATGATAGCGATGAAATAAGAAAATGTTTGCGTTTGACGTGTGGCTGGCACAATATCACCATAACCCACTGTTGCCATACTTATAAAACTATAATAAATAAAATCTGTAAATCTCGGAGTAACAATATATTTGGGAAAACTAAAAGCATTTGGATCCAGCACAAAAAACAAATGCGCCAGGTAACCGGCTACGATTCCCATAATCAGGTAAATATTGATGGCTGCAAGCAACATATCTGAATTTACCTCACTGGATTGCGATAAAAACCTTAAAAGTGAGTAACTAACAAAGCTGAAAAAGACAATCATTGCAACCAATCTGAGTATCATCACAGCCTGGTTGTCAAGTCCGGCAGGTTCAAGCCATGTTACAACAATCATCAAAAAAACAACCAAAAACCTGAATTTCCTACTTTTTGACCCTGACTGCGTTGCCACTATCATGCTTTGAATAAACAAAAAACTCAGACAGGCAAAAAAAAGCAAATCGCTAAAGGACGATGTATCGAGAAAACCCGGAATCAGCAGCACCAGCAAACTCGACACCAGCAACAAAAAAAACCTGCGCTTCCGAATTTGATGCCGGATGTTTGTTACAATTCCTTTATTGGTTTTTGAACTCACTTTACCAGGCACCCCCAAGTGTTTTATAAAGCTTTACATAGGCATTAAGTAAGTTCTGCTTATTTTGAACGAAAGCCAGTTCGATTGAAAACAGCGCTCTTTCGGCATCAAGCAATTCGAGGTAGCTGGTTATTCCACTATCATAACGATTACGCGCAAGAATGGCTGTAGTACGGGCAGCTTCCAATTGAATCTCTCTGTATTTAAGCTGTTTATCAAAGCTTTCCAACTCAGCCAATGCGTCTTTCACTTCATAAAATGCCTGCAAAACCGTTTGTTCGTAAAAGGCTTGAAATTCTTCAATTTTTTTCTTCTCAATCTCGGCATTGCGTTTTAGTTTCCCAAACTGAAAAACAGGTCCAAAAAGATTTGCACCGATCGACCATGCCGGATTACCATTAAAAAGGTCTTTCAATTCATTACTGGCAACTCCGCCGGCCATTGTAAGGCTCAACGAAGGAAATCGGAGGCTTTGTGCCACTCCGGCCGCTGCATATTGTGCAACCAATTGTTGCCTGGCCTGCATGATATCGGGACGCCTTTGCAAAAGATCGGCAGGCAGGTAATTAGGCAAGGCTTGAGGCAAAAGCTGCTCGCTCAGTTTTCCGCTTAGCATCTCCATCTCATATTGAGCCGTTCCGGATAAAAGCCCAAGCGCATATTGCGTGGCCTTTACCATTTGCTCATAAAGTGGAATGCTGACCGCTGCTTCAGCTTCCTGATAAACGGCTTGCTTGTAATCAATTTCTGCTATTACACCCCGTTCAAAACGCTGGCGCATAATATCGGCCGATGCACTTCTTGAAGTGTAAGTATTGCGGGCTATCTGTAGCCTTTCCTCATAGTCGAGCAATTGAAAGTAAAGCCTTGCCGCCTGACTTTCGACAGTTAGCTGCATGGCATAGCGGGCAATATCTGAAGCCAAATATTGTGCATTGGCAGCATTGCGCGCATGCCTGTATTTTCCCCAAAGATCCAGTTCCCAGTTTATTAAACCAGCTGCAAAAGCATTGTTTACCGGACTTGCCAGCTGATTATTTCCAGTGAAGTCGCCACGGGAAATTCCTGCCTGAACATCAAAAGCAGGCAGCAAATCTGCTTTGGACACTCCCAAGGCAAGAGCCGATTGCTCTAAACGGCTCATGGCCATCATCACTTCATAATTATTTTTAAGCGCGCTTGCTATCACGCTATCCAAAACCGGATTAGTAAAAGAATCCCACCATGCAGCGTTAGTTATGCTGTCTATTGAAACCACCTCGTTAAACCCTTCGGGTAAGGCAGGGTTTTTATCACTAAACTTTGGGCCTACCATGCATCCATTTACTAAAACGACGATCAGCAGGAAACTTATAATTCTTAGCTTATTCATGAGGTAATGCTTTTGGATCAAGGTTTCTTTTCTTCTCATAACCGGCAATTTTACCAATTAAAATGAACAACATTGGATACATGACCACGCCAATAATCGTTGCAATCAATATACCGCCAAACAAAGTCATCCCCATTACTTTTCGGGCTTCTGCACCAGCACCTGAAGCAACCAGCAAGGGTAATATTCCAAGAATAAATGAGAACACCGTCATCAAAATAGGCCTAAACCTCAGTTTTGCTGCCTCCATTGCCGAATCGAATAAATTACTGCCTTCCTCAAACTTCATCTTTGCAAACTCCACGATTAGAATAGCGTTTTTGGCAGCCATTGCAATAAGCATCACCAGCGAGATCTGAGCAAAGATATTATTCTCGTAACTGAGACTCATAAAACGGAAAAGCCACAAGAATAAAAAGGCTCCAAAAAGTGCAAAAGGTGTGCCGAGCAAAACGCTGAATGGCAATGACCAGCTCTCGTACAATGCTGCCAGAATCAGAAATACCAGCAAAATAGAAAATGCAAAAATGATGGCCGTTTGTCCGGAAGCTTTCTCCTCCTGAAACGACATGGCATTCCAGGCATATCCAATATCTGAAGGCAATGTTGCGGCCACTTCCTTGAGTGCCGCTCGTGCCTGCGAGGAGGTATAGCCCTGCGCAGGATTTCCGGTAACTTCAATTGATCTGAACAGATTGAAACGGGTCGTAAATTCTGGTCCAATACTGTTTTCCACATCCACTAATGCCGACAAGGGAATCATTTCATTATTTCTGTTTCTCACAAAGAAACTATTCAGTTGCTTTTCGTTTTGACGATAAGCGGGCTCGGCCTGTAAATAAATTCGGTACAAGCGGCCAAAACGGTTGAAATCATTGATATACATACCACCCAACATTGCTCCAATGGTTCGGTGCAATTCGCTGAGCGAAACACCGGCTTTCATAGCTTTTTCGCGATTCACATAAATAAAACGCTGCGGAACATCGTTTCGAAAAGTTGTGAAAGCACTTGCAATTTCGGGGCGTTCGTTTGCCCGCTGCACAAACTCTGTCGTTTTTGACGCGAGGTAATCAAGCGTGTTGCCTCCTTTGTCCTGAATCATAATGCTAAAACCCGATCCGTTGCCAAGTCCTTGAATAGGAGGCGGCCCAAATGCCATAACAGTAGCAGGTTTCACACCCATATAAAACTTGTAATTCAATCGGTTAACAATATCACTTACCTTTTCATCCCTCAACGACCAGTCCTTCATCGTAACAAAAAGCGAGCCCGTGCTGGTTGACATACCACCCGAAAGCAAATTATATCCCGGAATTGCCGTATAAAATTCTATACTCTCCTCTTCAGCCAAAATAGCTTCAACTTCTTTCACTGCTTCAAGGGTTCTCGAAAGTGAGGAAGCACCAGGCAACTGCACATTCATAATAAAATAGCCCTGATCTTCATCCGGCATAAAACCTCCCGGAACCTGAAATCCCAAAAAGCCAGCCAATACACCAATTATAGCAATAAAAACAACACTTCTGACCAATTTACGGCTAACGATATTTGTCAGGCTTAAATATTTTGATCCCGATTTTTCCAAGCCTTTATCAAATGACTTGAAAAATCTGGCCAGCAAACCTTTTCCTGTTTTCTTCTGTCGCAGAATCAAACTGCTAAGCGCCGGACTTAAAGTAAGCGCATTAACCGAAGAAAACAACACCGAAACCGCAATTGTGATGGCAAACTGCTGGTACAATTTTCCGGTAATTCCACTGATAAAGGAAACCGGAATAAACACTGCAATCAAAACAAATGTCGTCCCGATAACAGGCCCGGTTACTTCTTTCATCGCAACAAGTGTTGCCTCCCTTGGGCTTAATCCTTTTTCGATATTTACCATCACGGCCTCAACCACCACAATGGCATCGTCAACTACAATGCCAATGGCCAGCACCATTCCGAGCAAAGAAAGCGAGTTGATTGAGAACCCCATCAGTGGGAAAAGTATAAAGGCACTCAATAATGAAACAGGAATCGCCAAAACGGGAATGAGGGTGGCGCGCCAGTCCTGCAAAAAGATAAACACCACCAAAACAACCAAAATAAGGGCAATGATGAGTGTTTCAATAATCTCATCCATTCCAGCTTTGATCGGAACGGTAGTATCCAATGAAATATCGTAGGTTAAATCATCCGGAAAATCAGCTTTTAACCGCTCCAATGTAGCTTTCACCTCATCGGAAACGGCCATTGCATTGGATCCTGGCGCCTGATAAATAAAGAGTATAGCACAGTCAGAACTGTTTAGTCTGGTAAAAGCCTCATAGCTTTCTGATCCGAGTGCCACATCTGCTACATCTTTAATGGTAATCTCAGCGCCATCTTCAGCAATTCTAATCACCACATTTTCAAACTCTTCAGCTGTTTGCATCCTGTCTTTTAAGGTTACAGAATACGTAAAATCTGTTCCTTCCGGTGCTGGTTCGCCCCCGAATTTACCTCCCGGAACGATCACATTTTGTTCCTTAAGCGCATTCATTATGTCGGTAACGGTGATATTGAGGCTTGCCATACGTTCAGGTTTCACCCAGATTCGCATCGCATAATCACTCACACCCATCACATTTACTTTCCCAACTCCCGAAAGACGAGAAAGTTCATCACTCATATTTAAACGGGCATAATTACCAATAAAATCACGGTCGAATGTTTTATTTGGGGAAGTCAAAGAAACAATCAACATCGGAAAGGTGAAAGATTTTTCAACGGTTACTCCTGTTCGGTTTACCTCTTCGGGCAGCTGAGCCGAAGCTGCTGAAACCCTGTTTTGCACCAACACGCTCGACATATCAGGATCGGAACCAAGGTCGAAAGTAACGCTGAGGCTCATACTTCCCGAGTTAGTGTTTACCGACTTCATATAGAGCGAATTATCCACTCCATTGATCTTCTGCTCGAGCGGCGTGGCAACTGATTGTTCTACATTAATTGCGTTAGCGCCTGTGTAGTTCGCATTCACTTGCACAAGCGGAGGTGCAAGATCGGGATATTGTTCAACGGGCAATTGCGAAAGCGAAATCAACCCTGCTATTGTCATAATTATGGCAATCACAATGGCCACTATGGGCCTTCTGACAAAAAAATTATCCATAGCTGATTATTTTGTTGGTGCAGGTGTTTCTTGAGTGGCAATGGCCTTGATTTTCATCCCGGGTCTCACTTTTTCAAAACCCTCTGCAATATAGCGCTCTCCTTGCTTTATTCCACTTTTCACGATAAGTTGTTGCCCAACGGTATGGCTTACTTCAAGCATACGGTTTTCAACAGTGCCGTCAACATTAAGCACGTAAATCTGATGCTTGGTTTGCAGCTCCCGCACAGAGCGTTTAGGAATCAAAATCCCCTGTTCAACAAAATCATATAGCATTTCGATACGTGCAAATTGTCCCGGACGAATCATCCCTTCGGGATTAGGAAAGGCAGCCTGCAACAGGATGGATCCGGTATTGGGATCCAAACCACGATCGACAAGATCAATCATCCCCCTGTGCGGGAAAAGACTGTTATCAGACAAATACAAGCGAATACCTTCTTCCTTGGCCTTTTGATTATAAATAGCACTATTACGCCTCTTCATCAGCAGGATATATTCATTTTCGGCCAGAAAAAACTTTACTTTGATGGTATCAGTCTTCGAGACAGTATTAAGGATCACCGGATTAGGTTCGCGCCCAACATATTCGCCTGTGGTTGCTTCCGAAATACCAATAATTCCGCTAATTGGAGATTTTATAATGGTGTAACCCAGTTCAAGCTGAGCAGCCCTCAGATTAGCTTTTGCTGCTTCAACAGAAGATTTGGCGGCTTCATATTGCGCTACGGCAGCATCCAGATCGCGCTGGCTTACAGCATTATTCTCAGCGAGCGGCCGTATTCGTTTCAAATCGCTCTCGGCTTTGACCAGCATGGTTTCAGCTTGTGCCAAGTTGCTCCTAAAAGCCGCTTCCTGAGCCAGGAGTGGCTGCTGATCAATTTTGTAGAGCAACTGACCGGCCTTCACCCTTTTGCCTTCTTTAAAAAACATCTCTTCGAGCACACCATCAACGCGCGCCCTGATAGCAACATCCTTGGCACCGTATGTTTGTCCTACAAATGACTGATAAATAGGAATATCCGTCAACTCAACAGTTGCAACCGGTAATTCCAGCAAAGGCTTGGCCGGAGGAGTTTTATCTCCACAGGAAATGATTAAGGCCGTTAAGAAAAGTAAAGCTATCGAAAAAACTTTTCTGGAGAAGAAAGCTGATAAATGGATCATAGTGGTTAGTTATTATGTGACCATAAAGTTTTATAGTCAACGAAAATAAAAAGAAAGATTCATTTAAAAAAACAAAACTTAACCATGTTTTACTTTTAGTTATATTTTAAATTTGGCTTTGGCATTATTAAACGAAAAGCTTTTTGAGAACGATACTTAAGGAAAAGCTTAGGTTAAGTCCTTGAGGTTGAATATTTCTTGATTTTACTCTAAAATCAACACATTGAAATAAATACGTTCAAAGTCTGAGTTTTTTTTGTTGATTGATGAAAAATTATTTCCTATATTTGAAAACTAATCAAAACCCAAGCAACCCATAGACATTGTTTAATGTTTATCTATATGCCTATATATCAACTTGCTATAAAAATAGCAAATTTGTTCTATTGTCGGTTTTAACGAATTAATTTGAGCTGCAAATGAATAATTCAGGCAGTAGTTAGTTCGATTTATGAAATTTTGAGCGAAATTTTTAAAAAATGGCTGCTTATCAAAATTGAATTATTATGATTGATAATACAACATACGAAAAATATTTCCTTTGCCTGCTCAAAGGTGCCAGAAATGAATGCATTACAATTGTTGATGATTTGATCGACCAAAATGTTGCCATTGAAAAAATCTATACCCAGCTCTTCCAGCGAGCGCTTTATCAGGTTGGCGAATATTGGGAAATGAACAAAATTTCAGTTGCCACCGAACATATGGCCACAGCCCTCACCGAAACTTTGATGATCCGCTTACAGCCCAAGATCTTTTCGATTGAGCGCATAGGGAAAAAGGCAGTAGTGGCCTGTATTGCAAATGAATACCATCAGGTAGGAGCAAAAATGATTGCTGACATTTTTGAAATGAACGGATGGGATGGTTATTTTATTGGTGCAAACACCCCGTTAAAGGATCTTATTCATTTCATTAAAGAGCAAAAACCGGATTTAATCGGGCTTTCATTGAGTATTTATTTTAACATGCCAGAATTGTCCAAAGTATTGGCCGAGCTTCGGGAAAATTTTACTGAAACACCTATTCTTGTGGGCGGTCAGGCCTTTAGATGGGGTGGGGCTGAAATTGTAGCGCAATTTAACGGTGTTGCGTTAATAACGGGCATCGACACCTTACAAAAATATATCAGCAAAAAGAATTAATTATGGGAGACATTAAAGAAATAATTTTGGATTACCTCGACACGAAAGCATCAATTATTAAGGTGATTACGGACAAAGAAGGAGTGATCAAACACGCCAATGCTTTTGCAGAAAAAATAGCCGGCAAACAACTTCAAGGAATGCCAATCCAATTATTTTTTACTGATTTCAACGCCATACTAAAGGCAGACTATCTCCTGAATGAAAAATTGAGCTATAGCCTGCTAAATGTAAATACACACCGCAATATTCCCGAGTCTTTTTACTTCAGTTCTTTTGAAATACCCGAAGGCATATTATTTATTGGTGAAGCAGATCATGCTGAAGCAGAAGAACTTAGGCAAAATATGCTTAGCCTAAATAACGAGCTGAATAATATGGCGCGTGACTTGCAAAAGAAAAATATCCAGCTTGAACAACTCAATCAGCTTAAAAATCAGTTTCTTGGTATTGCTGCCCACGATCTGCGTAACCCGATTTCTACAATCATTATGTTTTGCGATTTTTTACTGGATTCTGATGACCAGTCAAATTCTGCTGAATTGAGAAAAATAATTGAAACCATTAATAAGTCCAGTGAGTTTATGCTGAAGCTTCTGGAAGACTTACTCGATGTAGTAAAAATTGAATCTGGTAAACTTCAGCTAAACCTTGAAACAACTGATCTGGAAGATTTATTGCGCAAAAATATTGGAATCAATTCCATTCTTGCTCAAAAAAAAGCTATCACGTTAAATTTGAACATACCTCAGAATCTTCCTACTATAATAGCAGATCAAATTAAAATTGAGCAGGTATTGAACAACCTGATTTCGAATGCATTAAAATTCTCACACAAGCAAAATACAGTAATAGTAAGTGCTATTAGTATTGATGAATACGTTTTAATAAGTGTTCAGGATCAAGGACAAGGCATTCCAAAAAATGAACTGGATAGGATTTTCACCCCTTTTTCGCAGATAAGCGTAAAAGGAACCGAAGGCGAAAAAAGCACAGGTTTAGGCTTGAGTATTGTAAAAAAAATTATTACCGGACATTTGGGAAGAATATGGGTAGAAAGTGAAGTTGGAAAAGGCACAACATTTTTCTTTACGCTTCCAATTAACAGAAAAAACACTTAAACATAATCATTATGGAAAAGAGAGCTTTGATCGAAGCTGCTTCGTTATTGGTAAAACCTTCGGAAGAAGCCAGAGCTGAATACCTGAAGCATGGCAATAAAATGGTTAATCGCCTGAACGAAAAGCTAAGCCAGCGCGACGACCTCAACCGGCTCATCGGTGAAGGAAACCTGGAAATGATGTATGACAACCATCGTAACCATTTGCGCTTTATGGCTTCAATCTTTAAAGACTATAACCCGGTAGTATTCACCGAAACGCTATTATGGGTATATAAAGCCTATCAAAGTCATGGATTTCAACCAACTTATTGGGCTGCACAGCTCAATAGCTGGATCGAAATCATGGAAAAAGAAATCAAACTGTCGGACTTTGACGAAATATTTCCATTTTACAATTGGATGGTTATCCATACACCCGATTTTTCTTTGTTGGGACAAAATGCTGATCATTCAGATTCAATGCATTAGTATTAATAGCTTACCATGAACCCATCATTTTCGTATTAGAAGAATCGACCAAGCATCAAACCCATGCCGAACAACTCAAGAAAAACGTCCAATAAAAAAAACAACCAGTCAGATCTGATTTTAAATGCTATAGCTGACGGTTTTGTTTCAACAGATCCTGCAATGAACATAACCTATGCCAACAAAGCTGCTGAGGCACTTTTTTCAAAAAGTGCAGATAAGCTCATTGGTAAAAACCTTTGGAAATGTTTTCCCGAAATGGAAGAAAATAGTTTTGGGATAGCATGCACAAAAGCATTAAAGCTCCGAAAAAAGCAAGTTGTCGAGGATTTTTATCCTGAATTGAATCGCTGGCTGAGAAGTTGTTTCTATCCAACTGACGAAGGTGTTACAATACATATTGAGAATATTTCGGATCAGCAAACAACATTAGCAACCGGTTATGGAAGTATGGAAAATTTCTATAACTTTTTCAATGCAACCAACGATTTTTTATGGGTGCTCGATCTTCAGGGAACTATTATTGATGCAAATTCCACAGTCTTTAACAGGTTGAAATATAACAAAGAAGAACTACTTGGTCAATCTGTTTTGATGGCACACCCCAATCAATACCAAAATGAATTGTTGATAATAGTTAGTGAAATGCTTGCAGGCAAAAGAAGCAGTTGTCCGATTCCGCTGCAAGGCAAGGATGGAACAATAATACCAGTGGAAACGTTTATCAGCCAGGGACAATGGAATGGCAAGCCAGCACTTTTTGGCGTAAGCAAAGATATTTCGCAACTCAAATTTTCGGAAGAAAAGTTCAAAAAGGCATTCTATACCAGTCCTAACATTGTAGGCATTAGCGACATTGAGACAGGTGAATATGTTGAAGTAAATCAAACATTTTATGAGCTTTTAGAATACACACCTGAAGAAATAGCCGGTAAAAAAGTAAAAGACCTGGTGCGGATGGATGATGCATTCAGGGAGAAAGCCTTAAAGTCGCTAAAAGAAGATGGAACTGTCCGAAATCTGGAAACCATCATTTATTCCAAAACAGGCAAACCCATTCATGTGCTTTTATCGTCTGATCTTATCAATATAAATGACAAAACTTATAACTTCACTACCGGAGTTGACATTACAGCCTTAAAGCAAACAGAAAATGCCCTCCGAAACAGCGAGCAAACCTCCCATTTCTTATTGAGTACAGCAACTGAACTCACTGGTTTTACTTCAGCAAAACAAGTATATGCCTATGCCGCAAAAAAAATACACAAGCTACTTGAAGGGCACTGTATTGTAGCAGTTGTTGAATATAATCATAAAATAAATCAATGGAAGATGCAGCATTTGGAAGGTGTTGGGAAATATCTTACCAAACTGAGTAGTTTATTAAATATTGATATTCAAAAGCTTGGAGGAAAAATTAGCACCAAATACTATGATCAAATACTGAGTGGCAGATTATCCGAGCTGCCGTTTGATTTTCCTGGATTTTTTAATGGCATTTTTTCTGATAGAATCGGTCATGCAGTAAAAAAACTGCTTAACATCGAAAAGATGTATTGCATTGGTTTTAAGCAAAATGACCAGCTTTTTGGTAATATTACTTTTATTTCACATCCAAATACTAATCCTTTTGAAACCGAAATAATTGAATCATTTGTAGCTCAGATAGGTAATTTTATCAACAGAATAAAAGCCGAAGAATTTCAACGTGAAACAGAAAACCAATTCAAGACATACATTGAAAATGCTCCTTACGGGATTTTTGTAGTAAATAAAAAAGGCCAATACCTGCAAGTTAATGAAGAAGCATGCAGAGTAACAGGATTTAGTAAAAACGAACTGCTAAAGAAAAAATTTATTGAAATCGTTGAACCCGAATATTATACAATCGCTGAAGAGCATTTTAAGAGGGTTGCTTCCGAAGGCAAAGCTTATGGAGAAATAATTGGATTGAACAAGAATGGAGAAAAAAGATGGTGGAGTGTATCAGCAACTAAAATCACTGACAATGAATACCTGGGATTTCATCAGGACATTACCAACCAAAAAATCGACAGTGAAAACCTACTCAATCAAAAGAAATCCATCGAAATCATTCTTCAAACTACCATTGACGGTTTTTGGATTGTGAGCATGGCTGGCAAGCTACTTGATGTGAACGAGGCTTATGCTAAGATGGCAGGCTACTCGAAAGCGGAATTACTTAACATGTTTATTTCAGAGATTGATGTGCTTGAAGATCCAGAAGATACGCATAAACATATTCAACAAATCGTTAAGGATGGCTCTGACTTTTTCCAAACCAAGCACCGCCGCAAAGATGGAAGTTTTTTTGACGTAGAAATCTCTGTTACTTACCAACCTCAACTGGGTGGTCAATTAATTTGTTTCTGTCGCGATATTACAGACCGCAAACAATATGAAGAAAAACTTGCTGAAATCACTCAATACCTTAACAATCTTATTTCCAATGCTAATGCACCCATTGTTGTTTGGGATACTGATTTTAAAATAACCCGTTTCAATACTGCCTTTGAATTAATGACTGGACTAGCTGAAACTTTTGTGATAGGCAAAAGTATTGAAATATTGTTCCCGCAAGAGAAAGCTTCTGCAATCATGCGGTTTATAAGAAAATCTTCTAAGTCATTTTCGCAATGGGAAACTGTTGAAATACCAATAAAACATGCCGATGGCTCAGAGAGACTCGTAATTTGGAACTCAGCCAATATTCTTGATAAAACCGGAACAAAAATAATTTCAACTATTGCACAAGGTCAGGATATTACCGAAAGAAAAAAAGCAGAAGACATTAAAAAAGAACTGCTTAAAAGATTTCAGATCCTTGGTGAGCACCTGCCGGGCTTTATTTATCAATACCGCATAAGACCAGATAAATCTTCACATTTTCCTTATGCAAGTCCTGGTATTCAGGCAATTTATGGCGTTAAGCCTGAAGATGTGCGCCAGGATGCCACTGCTGCTTTTCAAGTAATACATCCAGACGACCTGGAACAGGTAAAGGATGCTATCGAATTTTCTGCTCTCACACTTAATCCTTGGCATGAAAGCTATCGGGTATGCCTCCCCGATGGGAAAATAAGCTGGGTTGAAGGGAACGCAACACCTCAAAAG
>Ga0210036_1003127_pt1 | contig 16599 bp, 14 predicted proteins | sample CryGeymeta201515_FD_185469 | JGI IMG/M metagenome (GOLD analysis project Ga0210036, IMG submission 185469) | Groundwater microbial communities from Crystal Geyser aquifers in Utah, USA - Crystal Geyser metaG 2015-15 (SPAdes) (version 2) | ecosystem: Environmental > Aquatic > Deep subsurface >...
TCTTTGCGTTCTTGTTCTTTGGTTTATGTTTTAGTTAAAAAACTCAAAATGGTTTTTAATCCTGATATTAAAGCTCATCAACGAAACAAACTACTTGCTAAAGAAAACATTACAGATAAAGAACTGGTAAAATTGAAATGTTTGGGATATTCGTTTATTTTTCATTCAACTAAATCAGAGACACAAGATGTTATAGTTAAGTATTTTGATAAAGATATTGTAGAAAAATCATTTTATCAAGCGAAACCTGTGAAGTCTGTGTATTCTGTGGCAAGCATCTGTTTATTAACACTTTGAACCGGCGGAGTTAGGTACAATAACTATTTCAAATTTAACTTTATTAACATTTGAATTCTATCTGTTGAAATACCAAATAATTCCACCTATTACTGCTGCTACAATAACAATGGTTAACGTAATCTTTATCCAGCTCCATGGACGCTCGCCTTGAACTTCGCCAGTTCTTCCGTTTACTAAAAAGCGATAAACCTTACTGTTATATTTGTAAGCGCTTATCCAAACTGGTAAAAGAACATGTTTAAAAGTTACATTATTATATGTTGTGCTCTTTGTTGAAATTCGCTGATGGTCACCACCAATATTTTTACATATTGTTTGTTTTATTATTGGTTCCATTTTTAATTTGGCTTCAACGAAACCTTCTTTCATATCAACCTGATATGTTTCTGTTCTAAAGCCACTTAAAAATTTCTCGTCATAATTTACCAATTGGTCTAAATCCCATGGCTCGAGTTTTTCGGTATATTTTTTCGGTAACGATTTGCTTGCCAAAACCAATATATCATCAAAAACATTATTCACACTACCACTAACCGAATGCCAGCGGGTTTTTGTTACTGTACGGGTTTTTGTTACTGAATGACCATTTTCGGTAGTTGTATATGATTCAGTTGCCTGGTAATCGTCGCCACGTTCTCCTGTATATTTTGTATAGGTTTTTGAATCGTAAGTCCAGTAAGGAATATACATTCCTTTTAATTTCTCTTGTTGTGTAGCAAATTTTTTTAAATCAGACGGAGCAAACCATAATTTTTTAAGCCAGGTTTGAAATTGTGAAAAAGCTTTATTTGTATCAATTTTAAAAGGTAACAACGAACTGGGTTTAACAACTGATTGTGTTGTAGGTTCTTTTACAACAAGTACACTTCCGCAAAAAGGACAAAAATCAGAAACTACATTTTTATCGAAAGTTGTTTGTGCACCGCAACCCTCGCAACGAACTGTACTTATTTCCTGTTTTTGGACAGAGGCAAACTGTTCGTTTATAAACTTCTCGAAGTCAATCTCTTGGACTGCATCATTTTTTGTTTCAATTAAATTTTCGGCACCACAATATTCGCATTTTAATAATGTTGTACCCGGGGCAAAAGTTAATTTAGCTGCACATTGTTTGCAAGTAACTTCTGCCTGATTTGTTGTTGATAATTTTACTTCTTCTTCCATCTTTTTGTTTTATAAATTAAAAATGTCACTCTGAGCGATAACGAAGAGTCTATAATTTACAATAAGATTCTTCACTCCGTTCAGAATGACAAAAAGGATTTTTACTGTTGAGGTGGAATTGGTGGTACAGGAGGCACCGGTGGAGGAACTACTCCAAAAACAGGAACTAATTCGGTAACTTTTCCAGCTTGCTCCCAACCAGCCATTCCTTGACGCCAAACCAATGTTTCTTTTGTTAACTGGTTTTGTGTTGCCATTTGTTTTAATGCATTTAAATCGAAAGGTCCTGCTTGCTGACCATTAACTATAGCATGAAAAGATAGTGATGGTGGCATTGGTGGAGGAACTGGTGCACCTTGTTGATTTTGTTGTGCCTGATTCATATTCCCCATCATCATATTTGCCATTCCAAAGCCCATTCCCATTCCCATACCAGCAGCAGCACCACCGCCATTAGGATTGTTTGCTGCGGCTGTCATTGCATCGGCTGCCGAATATTGTGTAAATTTTCCCATATCGCCAATAATACCCATACTTGAGCGTTTGTCTAACGCAGCTTCAACGTTAGGTGGTAACGAAATATTTGAAATAAGGAACTTTGTCATGTCAATACCATATTCCTGAATTTCGGGTTTTATTTTATCTTCACAGAATTTAGAAACTTCGTTATAATTTGCAGCCATATCTAAAACAGGGATTTTACTTTCTGCAATTGCATCAGTAAAACGGGTTATCGCTACATTTTTAATTTGTTCGGTAATTTTTTCGGTTGTAAATTCACCATCGGTACCAACAATTTCTTTAATGAATTTAACAGGGTCACCTATTTTCATTGTATAAGTTCCAAAAGCACGAATACGAATTGGACCAAATTCAACATCACGAAGCATAATTGGGTTTGGAGTTCCCCATTTAAGATCGGTATATGTTTTTGTGTTTAAAAAATAAACTTCTGCTTTAAATGGCGAGTTAAAACCATATTTCCAACCTTTTAATGTTGCAAGAATTGGCAAGTTTTCGGTTGTAAGAGTGTACATGCCAGGTTTAAAAACATCGGCAAGCTGACCTTCGTTAATAAAAACAGCAACCTGTGTTTCTCTAACTGTAAGTTTAGCACCATTTTTTAATTCGTTGTTTCGTCTGTCGAAACGATGTACCATTACATTGTTTGTAGGGTCAAGCCATTCTACAATGTCAATGAATTCCGCTTTTAATTTATCAAAAAGTCCCATAATTTTTGGTTTTTAATTATTATTAATTTATTATAAAGCTCTATCTATAAACAATATACCATTCAAATGGTCAATTTCATGCTGAAAAATAACTGCTGTAAAATTTGTTCCCGAATATCCTTCAACTACTTCCGTTTTATGAGTTCCGTTTAATAAATCATATTCTATTCCAACTGCTGCATATCTAACTGTTGTCTTGTAAACTCCGGGAATTGAAAGACAACCATCTCCATTAAAATTAATGATTTTGTCACTTGTCATAACAATTCGCGGATTAAGATAAACTTCAACAGGTTTTCCAACTTTATCTAATCGTTTTACTAAAATAATATTTCTGTTTATTCCAACTTGTGGTGCAGCAATTCCAACTCCACCCGACGATGCTGCCAATGATTTTATCATTCGGTTGATTAATGAAACTAAAATTGTGTTTGTAGAATCGGGACGAACATCAATTGAAGATTTTCTTAAAACTAATGAATCGCTTAAATTTGTTACAAGATAAATTCGCATAGGCAAACTATCCGGAACAAACATAATGCTGTCAATTTCCATCCCTGTAAATGTAAGTGGGTCAAATGATAAAGCAAGTACTCCGCCTGTTAAATGAGCAACTTCATGCTGAATTATTGAGGCTGTTTCTTCTTCTATTGTTTCGGAATGAAAAATTCCGTTTGAACTGTAATATTCAATTGTTATTAAATTATAGCGATTAATATCGGTTGGATATGCTCCTAACATTGTAATACAATTTTCGTGATATAATGTTGAAGCATTTGAGTGTTGTGTTATTTTTGGATTAATAAACACTTCAAACGGTGTTCCTGTTTTATCTTTTCGTTTTACAATAATTATGTTTCTGTTAATTCCAATTTCCGGAGCAGTAATTCCATCAATATTTCCTTGATATAAGGAAATTGTACGATACATCCTGTTAATTAAAAACTTTGTTGTATCATTTACAACCTTAACGCTTCGGGAATTCTTTTTTAATATTGTCGAATCGGCAGAAATAAAAGCTGAAAGAATATTTAAAGATTGTGTTGAATCGTCATCAAATATTAAATTAGCTTCTGATTGTGTGTAATATAAACTATCAACAACAACTTCAGGCACAACATCATTATGCTTTTTGCAGCCAAAAATTGCAAAAACCCAAATAGTTAAAACAACTGAAATTAAAACTAAAAACCTAATCATTTCTTAAATTTTAAAAATGTAAATTTACAAAAATTATTAAATATCAAAATATTTTTGTAGTTAATAATTTTTAATTTGTTGATTATTCGCTATTTCATCATTATTCTTTTTAACTCAATTAGTAATATCTTTGCAAATATATTTTATGGCTGATAATGTTAATGACTTACGATATAATTGTTGTTGGTGCTGGTCATGCAGGTTGCGAAGCTGCATCGGCTGCAGCTACGCTTGGCTCTAAAACTCTTCTTATAACCCACGATTTAACAAAAATTGCTCACATGTCGTGCAATCCGGCTATTGGTGGTATTGCAAAAGGTCAAATAATCCGCGAAATTGATGCTTTAGGTGGTAGAGCAGGAATAATTACTGATAAAACAACCATTCAATTTAGAATGTTAAATCGCTCAAAAGGGCCTGCAATGTGGAGCCCGCGGGCACAATGCGATAAAACTCTTTTTACTATTGAATGGCGCAAAGAACTTGAGTCAATTAAAAATTTAAGTTTTTGGCAAGATGATGTTAATGCATTAATTATTAAAAACAAAAAAGTAATTGGGGTTAAAACACGCATAGGAGTTACTTTTAAAGCTAATGCAGTAATTTTAACAAATGGCACATTTTTAAACGGATTAATTCATATAGGCAGACAAAGTATATCGGGCGGAAGGATTTCGGAAAAAGCAAGTATTGGTTTAACTGAACAAATTGTAAAACTTGGCTTTAAATCTGATAGAATGAAAACAGGAACACCAGCTCGTTTAGATGGAAGAACTATAAATTTTACTCAATTAATTGAACAAAAAGGCGACGAAAATCCCGAAAAATTCAGTTTTTTGCCTAATGTTAAAACCCATTTGCAACAACAAAGTTGCTTTATAGCCCATACAAACGTTGCCGTTCATAAAATCCTAAAAACAGGTTTCAATGATTCACCATTATTTAATGGAACAATCACAAGCATTGGACCAAGATATTGCCCAAGCATTGAAACTAAACTTATTACTTTTAGCGATAAAAACAGCCATCAGCTATTCATTGAACCAGAGGGAATAAATACTTGCGAATATTATATTAATGGCTTTTCGAGTAGCTTACCTTGGGATATTCAATATAAAGCTATAAACAAAATTGAAGGTTTAGAAAATGCTAAAATATTCCGACCAGGTTATGCAATAGAATACGATTATTTCGACCCTACACAATTACATCCTACTTTAGAAACTAAACTAATTAAAAACTTATATTTTGCAGGTCAAATTAATGGTACCACCGGATACGAAGAAGCCGCTGCTCAAGGTTTAATGGCAGCAATCAATGCTCATCAAAAAAACAATAAATCTTCCGAAATTGTATTAAATAGAAATGACGCATATATAGGCGTTTTAATTGACGATTTGGTAACAAAAGGTGTTGACGAACCATATAGAATGTTTACATCCAGGGCTGAATATAGAATATTGTTACGACAAGATAATGCCGATTCCCGCTTAACTAATATTGGTTACAATATAGGATTAGCTACCACAAAAAGATATGAGATATTTAAAATCAAAGAAGAGCAAATTAAAATTTTATCTAAATTTTTAAAAGATTACTCTGTTGAGCCCAAAGAAATAAATAAAACACTAAAACTTGCCGGGACAAATGAAATTAAGCAAAAAACTAAGGCAATTGATTTATTATCGCGTCCACAAATTAATTTAAAAATGCTCTTTAATAATATTAAAGATTTTAATAAAATTTCAATTATAAGTGAGCTTCAAAACGATGTTTTGCAATGTTGCGAAATTGAGGTAAAATATATTGGCTATATAGAGCGGGAAAAACATTATGCAAATAAAGCATTAAAATTCGACAAACTTAAAATACCTATTAGTTTTAATTTTAATAAAATCTCATCTTTGTCAACCGAAGCCCGACAAAAATTAAGCAAAATTAAACCAAAAACAATTGGGCAGGCATCAAGGATTCCAGGCGTTTCGCCATCAGATATAAATATACTTTTAGTTTTTTTAGGTAGATAGGGTTTCACGTGAAACAAAAAATTAAATTATGAACAAAATTAGTGGAAATATTGTTGATGTAGTTAATAAAACTATTTATAAAGGTGAGATTTATTTTACCGACAAAATCAAAAAAATAATTAAAACAGAAAATGTTGATGAGCAATTTATATTGCCCGGATTAGTAAATTCTCATGTTCATATAGAAAGTAGTATGCTTTCACCTTTTGAATTTTCGAAACAAGTTGTAAAACACGGAACAGTAGCAATTGTAACTGACCCACACGAAATAACAAATGTGTTAGGAGTTTCTGGAATAAATTATATGTTAAAAAACTCGAAAAATGCTCCTTTAAAAATATTTTATGGCGCCCCTTCTTGTGTTCCTGCAACTACTTACGAAAGTTCAGGTGCAGAATTAAATTCCAAACAAATTGACACATTATTTAAAAATAACAAAGTACATTTCTTAAGCGAAATGATGAATTTTCCAGGAGTAATTTTTGATGATATCGAAGTACATGATAAATTAAAAATAGCAAAAAAATATAATAAACCTATTGATGGACATGCACCCGGATTAACAGGTAAAAACTTAGAAAAATATATAAATAGTGGCATTACAACCGACCATGAATGTTTTACTTTAAGTGAAGCACTCGGTAAAATTAAATTAGGAATGAAAGTGCAAATTCGAGATGGAAGCGCTGCAAAAAATTTCGAAGCATTGTATAGTTTAATTGATAGCTATCCAGATATGATAATGCTTTGCACAGATGATTCGCACCCCGACGATTTAATAAAAGGACATATAAATTTAATTATAAAAAAAGCATTTAAAAAAAAGCTAAATTACTTTAATATTGTTCGCTCTTGTACTTACAACCCTATAAATCATTATAATTTACCAGTGGGGTTAATTCAAAAAAATGATTTTGCTGACTTTGTTGTTTGTAATAATCAATATTATAATAAAATAATTTCTGTGTTTATTAATGGCAATAATATTTTAAAAAATAATTATAAAGTAATGAAATTAAATTCGCCTAATAATTTTAAAGCATCAACAATAAAAAGTGAAGATATTAAAATAAATAAAAAGGGGAATTTTTGTAATGTAATTAGTGTAATAGATGGTGAATTAATAACCAGAAAAGAAAGAATAAAAAATGAAAATGTTTTTAATATAAATGAACTTAAAAAAGGCTACAATAAAATTGTAGTATTAAACCGTTATAAGAAAAACATAAAACCTATTATTGGTATAATTAAAAATTTTAATATTAAAAAAGGTGCAATTGCAAGCACTATTGCTCACGATAGTCATAATATTATTTGTGTCGGAAAAGATGATTCTGAAATAGTAAAAGCAATAAATATGCTTATAGATTCAAAAGGCGGAATTTCGGCAAGCTGCAAAAAAAATAGTATAATTTTACCATTAGAAATTGGTGGTATAATGACGAATAAAAGTGCAAAAGTAGTTGCAAATAAATATAAACAAATAAGCAATTTTGCAATTAATAAATTAGGTTGCACGCTAAAATCTCCTTTTATGACAATGTCGTTTATGGCATTATTAGTTATCCCAGAATTAAAAATTGGCGATAAAGGATTATTTGATATTAGAACTTTAGAATTTGTAAATTTATTTGAAAATTAAATGTTTCACGTGAAACGCATAAATGAAAATATTTTATCACTTGTAAGCAATTTGCCTAGAAATCCAGGAGTATATAAATTTAAAGATTTCGATGAAAAAATTATTTATATAGGTAAAGCTAAAAATTTAAACAAAAGAGTTAGTTCATATTTTAATAAAAATTTTCAGGATGCAAAAACCCAACAGCTTGTTTCAAAAATAACAAATATTGAGTATATTGTTGTTGGCTCCGAAACCGATGCCTTACTACTTGAAAATAACCTAATTAAACAATACCAACCAAAATATAACATACTACTTAAAGATGATAAATCGTATCCATGGATTTGTATAACAAATGACACATTTCCTAAAGTTTTTAAAACAAGACGTGTTTTAAATCCTGATTACCATTACTTTGGTCCATACTCATCGGGTTATTTGTTATATACATTATTAGATTTAATAAAACAATTATTTCAATTAAGAAACTGTAGTTACAATTTAACTATAGAAAATATTAAGAAAAATAAATTTAACACATGTTTAGAATTTCAAATAGGTAATTGTTTGGCACCATGTGTTGGTTTGCAAAGTGTTAATGATTATAACAATAACATTAAACAAATTACAAACATTTTAAATGGTAATTTAAGCGAAATAAATAAATATTTAAAAAATAAGATGATTTTTTTTTCAAACTCTTTGGAATTTGAAAAAGCAAATGAACTTAAAAACAAATTGCAAATATTATATAAATTTCAGACTAAATCTATAATAACCAGCCAAAAAATAAATAATGTTGATGTTTTTACAATAACAAAAGATAAAGATTTAGGGTTTGTAAACTATTTAAAAATAAATAATGGTTGTATTGTTCAGGTACATAATGTATTAATGAAACAGTATATAAATGAAACCGAATCGGACATGCTTTTAAATTCAATTATCAACATAAGAAATTTATATAAATCAAATTCCAACATAATTGTAGTTCCATTTTATTTAGATTTTAAAATTAACATCGCTAAATTTTTGGTTCCCAAGAGAGGAGAATTTTTAAAATTATTAGAATTATCGCAAAAAAATTTAAAGCATTATATATATGATTACAATTTAAAAAAATTAAAAGCCGATTACGGTAAAGTTAATATTAGATTACTCGAAGAAATTAAAAATACTTTAAATTTAACTGAATTACCAGTTCATATAGAATGTTTCGATAATTCTAATATTCAAGGAACAAACCCTGTTTCATCGTGCGTTGTTTTTAAAAATGCTAAGCCAAGTAAATCGGACTACCGGCATTTTAATATTAAAACCGTTGTTGGTCCCGATGATTTTGCTTCAATGGAAGAAGTTGTTGAGAGACGTTATAAACGTTTATTAGAAGAAAAACAACACTTACCTCAACTTATAATTATTGATGGCGGAAAAGGGCAATTAAGTGCTGCTTATAAGGCATTAAATAAATTAGGTTTAATAAATAAAATAGCATTAATTTCTATTGCTAAAAAACTCGAAGAAATATATAAAATGAACGATCCTTTACCTCTTTATCTTGATAAACGAAACGAAACACTTAAACTTATACAAAAAATGCGTGATGAAGCTCATCGTTTTGGAATAACATTTCACAGAATTAAAAGGTCTAATGAATTTATAAAATCAGAGTTACAAAATATAGAAGGAATTGGCGAAAAAACTATTGAATTGCTTTTAAGTAAGTTTAAAAGTGTTGAAAATATTAAAAATGCATCTAACGAAGATATTGAAAAAATTATAGGAAAATCTAAAGCAAAATTTTTGATTACATATTTTAATAATAGTCAGTCTTCGAGTGTATCAGACTGATTTACATTTCTTATTTATTTTCCAAATAACTCCAACATTCTTTTAATAGGAATAATTGCTCTTTTAATTAAATTTTCTGACAAAATAATTTCAGGTTTTTCGTATTTTAAGCAAATATAAATTTTATTTAATGTATTTAATTTCATAAAATTACAATCGTTACAACCGCAAGTTGAATCTAATGGTGGGGCTGCTATAAATATTTTATCAGGATTAGATTTTTGCATTTGATGTAAAATTCCTGATTCGGTTGCAACAATATATTTATTACTGTTATCTGTTATAGTAAATTTCAATAATGCAGCAGTAGAGCCAATAAAATCGGAAATAATTAATATTTGTTTTTTACATTCGGGATGGGCTATAATTTTTGCATCTGGATTTTCTTTTTTTATTTGCAAGATAGCTTCTAAAGAAAACTGTTCGTGAACATGACAAGCCCCATCCCAAATTACCATATTTCTTCCGGTTAAACTATTTATATAATTACCAAGATTTTTATCGGGTGTAAATATTATTTTTTGTTCTTTCGGAAAACTCTCAACAATTTTAACAGCATTTGAAGAAGTACAAATAATATCCGATAACGCTTTAATTTCAGCACTTGTATTTACATAAGAAATAACAATATGCTCAGGATAATTAGCTTTAAATTTAATAAATTCATCAATAGGTATTGAATCTGCAAGCGAGCAACCAGCTTTCATATCGGGTATCAAAACTTTTTTTTGTGGCGAAAGTATTTTTGCAATTTCGGCCATAAAATGAACACCGGCAAATAAAATTATATCTGCATTATTATCGGCAGCTTTTTGCGATAATTGCAAACTATCGCCAACAAAATCGGCTATATCTTGAATTTCAGCAGTTTGATAATAATGTGCTAAAATTATTACATTTTTTTGTTTTTTAAGTTTTGTTATTTCCTTTACAACATCTATATTAGCATTAATTTTAATATCTAAATATCCTTTATTTTTAAAATCATCCATATTTTTATTAAATATTTAAAAATCAAAATTAATTCCTTAATTTTAATAATTCATATTTTTTTTGATTTTAAAAATATAAACTATATATTATTATTATAAAAGAAAATTTAAAAATTGTTTTAATAATTATGATAATATTCGGTTAATTGTGTTTATATATTTTTTAAAGAAACCTTGTTAAATTGAAAAATTAAATATTAATAACATTATATTAACAATAAATATATTATTAAATCAATCAATTATAATATTAATGAACAATGTTAATAAAGTTATAATTGAAATAAAAATGATAAATACATTGTTAAAAAAGTTAATTAAAATGTTAGTTAATTTTTTTGAATTTAGTCAAAATGATTTTTTAAATATAAAATATTAGATATAACAAAATCAAAATTCAGATTTCAAAATATATTTTTTACCATTAATAAATTTTTATTTAATACTAATTAACAATTATAAAAAAAGAAAACAGTCTGATATTAAACGTTAAAGAAATTAAGTAAAATAGAACTGTTTAAGAAATAAAGAATTAACATTGTTGATAAATAAAATTGGAATTATATTAATAATTAAATAAATTTTTTTTTATACATTTGACAATTATTGTCAAATAAATTTAGAATTTGAAAACAACAGGTGAAACAATAAGAGCAAAGAGAGAAGAAAAAGGTTTGTTTCTTCGTCACATTTCTGATAAACTTAAAATTGATACTGCCATAATTAGCAAAATTGAACGTGGCGAAAGAAAAGCAACAAAAAAACAAATAATTATGTTGGCAAAAATTCTTGAATTAGATAAAGAATTATTACTTATTCAATATTTGAGCGAAAAAATTCTTTATGAAATTAAAGATGAAGAATTAGGAATGCAAGCATTGAAAGTAGCAGAAAATAATATTAAATATAATTTAAAAAATAACAAATAATATGACAAAATTACTATCAATAAAAGAAGCAAGTAAGTGGGCGAGTGAATATTTAGAAAAAAATGTTACAGCTTCAAATATTTCTTATTTAATTCAATATGGCAGAATAAAAAAAATCGGAGAAAATGGTTCTACTCATGTTGTAAAAGAAGAACTTGTTGAATATTATAAAGATATTAAAAAGACAAGAGAAGAATCATGGAAAGGCCAACTTGGCGATGACTTAAACTGGGCTTTATCTTTTGAACAATATAAAGAAGCAGAAACTACAAAACATGTTCATAGATTACATCCATATAAAGGGAAATTTATTCCTCAACTTGTTGAATATTTTTTAGACGAACATACAGATAAATTCAAAAAAGAAATTTATTTTAATAGAGGAGATATTGTTTTAGACCCTTTTTCTGGAAGTGGAACAACAATGGTTCAAGCTGCTGAACTTGACATACATGCTATTGGTATTGATATTTCAATTTTTAATTCATTGATAGGAAATTGTAAAATAACAAAGTACAATCTTATTGATTTACAAACAGAGATTAACAGAATTTCAAAAGAATTAAAATCATTTATTTTAAATTCTAAGACTATAGAATTTGAGGAAAAATTATTGAAAGAGCTATATGTTTTTAATAATGAATATTTTCCTGTCCCTGAATACAAGTATAAAATTCAACGCAAAGAAATAAATGAAAAACAATATGGTGCGGAGAAAGAAAAAATGTTTTTACCTGTTTACAATAAATTAGTTAAGGATTACAACATAAAATTAAGGCAGGACAAAGATCATTCATTTCTTGATAAATGGTATTCACAACATGTTAGAGATGAGATTCAATTTGTGTTTCATGAAATAAAAAAGATTAATAATGTTGAAACAAAAAAAATAATCAGTGTTATATTAAGTAGAACAATTCGCTCTTGCAGAGCAACTACACACGCTGATTTAGCAACATTACTTGAACCCATAACAACAACATATTATTGCAGTAAACACGGCAAAATGTGTAAACCACTTTTTTCAATTCTAAAATGGTGGGAAACATACTCAAAAGATACAGTTAAACGATTAAACGAATACGAAAAATTAAAAAACAATGTTTTTAGTTATTGTTTAACAGGAGATAGCCGAACTATAAATATTTTTGAAGAATTAGAAATAAAAAATAAACAATTTGCAAAACTTGTAAAAAATCAAAAAATAAAAGGAATTTTTTCTTCTCCGCCTTATGTTGGATTAATTGATTATCACGAACAACATGCTTATGCTTACGATTTATTTGGCTTTGAACGAAAAGATGAATTGGAAATAGGACCGCTTTATAAAGGACAAGGACGGGAAGCAAAACAAAGTTATATACATGGAATTAGCGATGTACTTAATAATGCAAAAAAATATTTAGTTGATGATTTTGATATTTTACTTGTTGCTAATGATAAGTACAATATGTATCCAACTATAGCTGAAAATTCCGGTTTGCAAATAGTAAATCAATTTAAGCGACCTGTTTTAAACCGCACCGAAAAAGATAAAGGGGCGTATTCTGAGATAATATTTCACTTAAAGAAAAAAAAATAAACTATGAAAAAATATTACGAAATCCAATATATACTCCGATATTATGAGGAAAAAGATTACGCATCTGTAATTATTAAAGCTAATTCAGATGAAGATGCTTTAAAAAAGTTTGCGAAAATATTTGACATCAAAGAACCAAAACGATTGAATGAGCCAATGTTTATGTGGAAAGATGGTCAATGGATGGCTTCCTTCAAATGTATTAACGAAGTAGAAGAAAATGTTTGTCCTCAATGTGAAGGAAGTGGTAAAATTCATCTTAATAAATAAAAACAATGCCACTAACTAAACTTCAAATCCAACAAGTCGAAACTGTTTTACGAAACAGTCTTCGTCACAAATTTCAAAATTACAACCCAGAGCCAGGCTCAATGCCTTTTCATACCCGGTTAATTGGAAAAGACCGTATGGCTTTGTTTTCGTTTATTCATTCTTTGAATACAAATTTTGGAACAAGTATTTTTGAACCAGTAGCATTGGCTTTAGCTTCTTCAAGTTTTGCAACAGCACAATCTCAACAAACTGCTGGAACTCAAATTTCATCAGAAGCACATACTGTTATTCAAAACATTATGGACAATCTTTCAACTGCTGCATCATCGCCAAATAAAATTGAAGAAATAAAAGCAATAAAAGCTGTTTGCAAGAAAGGAGAAATGAAAATTGTAAAACCAACAAAAGTTGATGTAAAGCTTGTTGGACATGATGGAACAATTTATTTATTTGATATAAAAACAGCAAAACCCAATGCAGGTGGTTTTAAAGAATTTAAAAGAACACTTTTAGAATGGGTTGCAACAACTCTTGCTTCAAATCCTAAAGCAAATGTTCAGACTTTAATTGCAATTCCATACAATCCGTATGAACCAAAACCATATAATCGTTGGACAATGCGAGGAATGCTTGATTTACCAAATGAACTAAAAGTAGCCGATGAATTTTGGGATTTTATTGGCGGAAAAGGTGCTTATTCAGATTTATTAGTTGTTTTTGAAAAAATTGGAATTGAATTAAGACCAGAAATTGATGCTTATTTTGCACGTTACAATAAATTATAAAAAAATAAAAATGAAAATTTCAATAGCATCCGACCACGCTGGTTTCGAATTAAAAACTAGTGTAATAGAATGGTTACAAAAACACTCATTTGAAGTGTTTGATAATGGTTGTTTTAGTGATGAAAGTGTTGATTATCCAGATTTTGCACACAAAGTAGCCATAGATGTAACAAATAAAAAAGCTGATTTTGGAATTGTAATTTGTGGAAGCGGTAACGGTGTAAATATGGTTGTAAATAAATATCCCGAAATACGTTCTGCACTTTGTTGGAACAATGAAATCAGTAAATTAGCTCGTTTGCATAACAATGCAAATATATGTGCGTTACCAGCCCGATTTATTTCAAAAGAAGAAGCATTAGTTATTGTTAATACTTTTTTAACAACAAATTTTGAAGGAGGGCGTCATCAAAAAAGAATTGAAAAAATTCCTATTTCTAAATAATAATAATTAGGAGCGTTAAAAAAAATAGTTTAAATATTCATTTTTTTTGTAAATAATTTATAAATATTTACTTTTGCAAATCAATTCCCAAAATAAAATAAGATGTTTTATTTAGATTTGTTAATGGAAATGTTGTAGTTTCCGGAAATTATTATTTTAAAATGACAGATTGCAGAACAGGTCACTCTTTTCATATACCAGTAATGGGAATAGGTTATTCGATTGATGCTCCCGTAAAGGTTGCTCATTATGGAATTACTTCTACAATTTCATTGGTTGACGATGGTATAATAGAAAAAATGCGTCAGTTTTATTGCCAGTATTTTCAATTACCTTTCAACGAAATTACTCAAAATGATGATGATTACAGAGCTAAACGAATAACTGCTTACCTTAATTTAATTGATGAAATTGTAAAACAAAAATTTGAGGAACTTAAAAACTCTATCGAAAGCAAATCTAAAGAGCTGCAAAAATATTTTGATATGCTTCCCGATTGTTCGTGGCTAAAGGAAAAATACGCATCGTTTTCGCTAAAGGATAATGTTACAGAATTTAAAAATTGGCTCAATGCCAATTTAATAGCTGGAAGTATTGATGTAAATATTATGACCAAACTCGATAAAGTAAATTATCGTGATGGAGTAAAACTTCCTGTAGAGTATTGTGATGCTCATGCTGCATTCAGAGGATTTGCCAACTCAAAATTAACGTCATCAATGGTATTATCGGCAGGAATGAATCCACGATTATACAATTATATCGAAAAATTTGATGAATTTTTTCCTAATGAAAAAGGAGAGTTTAAAAAGAAAATTACTTTAAAAGTCAGTGATTTTCGTTCGGCACTTATTCAGGGAAAATATTTTGCCAAAAAAGGAATCTGGATATCAGAATATCGTGTTGAGTCAGGTTTAAATTGTGGCGGACACGCATATATTTCGCAAGGAAATTTAATGGGTACGGTGTTAGAAGAATTTAAGAGAAATCGCGAAACTCTTACAAAATCAATAAACGAAATTTTATTTAATACACTAAAATCCAAAAACAAAACTATTCCCGATAAAGAGCTTAATTTTAAAATTACAGCTCAGGGCGGAGTTGGTACTAACAACGAACACAATTTTCTTCTAAGTTATTATAATATTGATTCAGTTGGCTGGGCTACTCCTTTTTTATTAGTTCCCGAAGTAACTAACGTTGACGAACAAACTATAAAATTGTTGCAAAGCGCTAAGGAAGATGATTTATATTTAAGCAATATTTCTCCTTATGGAGTGCCGTTTAATAATTTACGTAATAACACAAAAGATATTGAACAGGAAAAACTTGTAAGTGAGGGAAAACCCGGAGCTCCTTGTATAAAAAAATATGGTGCTTTTAATGCTTACTTTAATGGCAAAAATATGTGTACCGGCTCAAGAGAATACCAAACACAAAAAATTAAAGAATTACAAGCACTTAATTTAGATAAAAAAACTTACGATAAAGAATATAATAAAGTTGTTGAAAAAGTTTGTATTTGTGTAGGTTTAGGAACAGCAACTTTAATAAAAAACAAAATACCTTATACAAAAGAAGGAGAAGGCGTTTCTATTTGTCCTGGCCCTGATATGGCTTATTTTTCAAAGATATTAAGTTTACAGGAAATGGTAGCCCATATTTACGGTAGAACAAATGTTATTGAACGAACCGACCGCCCTCATTTCTTTGTTAAAGAGATTATAATTAACATTAAGTACTTAAAAGAAAAAGCCGAAGATTCTTCAACCTCCGATAAAGAAAAAGAAAGTTTAAAAATATTTAAGCAAAATTTATTCGAAGGTATTAAATATTATAACAAATTATACTCGACAGTTAAAGTTGATGATGAAAAGATTGTAAACTCATCATTAAAAGAATTGGTTAAGTTAGAATCAGAATTAAACGAAGTTAAGTTTTAATTTCATAAAAAAATTTAAAAAAGAAATCCTGGATTTTATAGCCACCCGATATACTTGTTATCTTAAAGCTCAAATGTGAGAGGGGGTGTTTGAATAGTACGTTTAAAGATTCTTAAAGAACTTTCGTTGTTTTCTAAAATGCTTTGGTTGTTTGCTAAACGGCTAACGTTGTTGCTAGCCCGGAGCCCGCAATGGTTCGTGGGGACACGAACCATTTGGAGGAGCCCGGCATGCCTCAAACTCGAACATTAT
>Ga0210036_1003132_pt1 | contig 16589 bp, 13 predicted proteins | sample CryGeymeta201515_FD_185469 | JGI IMG/M metagenome (GOLD analysis project Ga0210036, IMG submission 185469) | Groundwater microbial communities from Crystal Geyser aquifers in Utah, USA - Crystal Geyser metaG 2015-15 (SPAdes) (version 2) | ecosystem: Environmental > Aquatic > Deep subsurface >...
CCGACTAAATTTTTTATCAAAATATTTGATCGAAGACATGCTTTATCCTTGGTTAGTGACTGCTTTTGACCAAATTTTGAGGATAAAGTTATTCTAATCCCTATTCTGTCAAGTTAGTGGATGCTCTTAGCTACATTCGTATTGACAACTTAAAAATATATGATGTAAAATATCTCAAAATGAAATTGAAAATTGTTTCTCGTGCTCGCTGAATTGAAAACAGAAAACTATTTCGGACGCTTCGCGGTTCTCTCATAATCAATTCCAGTGGCAGGGGACTCCTGGGAGGAGAAGAATTTGCGCTTCAACTCCAACATTCTCAACTGAACTTCATCGGAAGCTCCTGTCGGTGCAGTGTTGTCACCCATAGCGTTTTCGCTACTTGCAGCCATTTTTTGCTGCATGAGGTACTCGCTAATGTTACTGAGGGCGCCAGTGCCGCCTAATCCTCCAGAAGTTTGTAAATTTTGCAGCATGGCTTCCTTTTCCATGTTTTCCTCTTTCTCGAGAAATTTTCCGGCTGCAATGAAGGCAGACTCCGCATCCATACCTTCCTCTGTCAGTAGCTTGGCCAATTCCAACCTGCGAGTCTCTTTGTTCTTCGGCTTGATTTCTCCGCCAAACGTGGCATTCCCAAACACAGAAGAACTTCCGCCATTGTTGAGCATGCTCATTTTTAAGTTGGCCAAGTTTGATCGAGAGCTACCACCCCCAAGTCTAGCGCTGGAACCGCCGATACCAGCGATACCAGCGGAAGACGACCAATTTTTTGGCTTTTCGCTTCCTCCCATCAAGTGGCTGACGCGCGACTGAAAGTCCACACTGTTTTTTCGCCCCAAGATATCCTGCAAGGATGCTCCAGAGTCTCTTGTTTCATTTGCGCGCCCACTATCGGCACGGGCAGCAAGAAAAGACTCAAGTCCTAGGCCGGCGGAAGATCTTTTGGCTGCACGGGCAGCATTGAGGAGATTGCTGGTTGACCCATTTCGCAATGCACCGCTGCTGGCCAAAGCATTCAAAAGATTACTGGTAGATCGATTCTTGTATGAGTTTGCACCGGCATCAAGAAGGTTACTGGCTGAACTCTTTCTCGCATATGACGCGGCGTTCAGTAAATTGTTGGTAGAGTTATTGTGAAACGAACCACGGGCAGCATTAAGTAGATTGCTGGTGGAATTCTTGTGAAACGAATTTCTCGCGGTACTAAATATGTCCGAACGCGAGGAACCTGCGCTGAATGCTGCATTAAAGAGATCGCTCGCCGAGTTCACCCGCTGAGACGCAGAATTCAGCAAATCTGATCGAGAGCCAGAGGCAACGGCGGCACTCAGAAGGTTGTTCCGAGAGGCATTGGCCGAATTAGCGAATATATTGCTGCGAGAGCCCGATCCCTGAAATGGATTCGCAAGGAGAGCATCCACACTGGCACGAGCCGAGAGTTCAGCGGCACTTCCCAGAAAGTCACTGACGCTTGTACGTGTCTGTATTGTAGATTTGGCACGTTTTTCCAATTCTGCCGCCAGCTGAGCATCACTAAACCCTCCTAGACTTTGTCCATCGTGATCAAAATTCGCAGAAGATGGCGGTGGTGCCTTGAGTGCCCCACTGCCGGCGACTTCTCCTCCCATGAGAAGAGCGCGTCCCGCAGCTGCAGCCTTGCCACTGGAGCGACGAACCAAAAAAGCCGCGGCATCGACTCCAGCAGGACCTGCCATCATTCCAAGACCAACTTGACCATTAATGGTTCCTCCTACTCCTGCGCCATTCGGAGCATTATAGGTGGGGGCAGCATTGGCAGCTGCCATGGGCCGAGCCTTGGCCAAGAACTTTCGCTCCAATTCCTGGAGTTTTACTCGTCGAGCTCGAACCGCTTCATTCGACTCGGGATTTTTGCGACGGACGTAGACTTGTTTTCCATTGTAGTTACTTCCCACAAACTTTTTCGAAATCCGCATGGGCTATATTTTTGTGGTTTGGAGCAAGAATCAAGGTTAATAACAAGATCATAGTATTGTACCAGGTAGCGCGCCACAACACCTCGCAAACAATACCGCAACGATCGTACCTGGCAATTGAGCATTTTGCTAAGGAAGGTCCGCAGCGAAGTTCCTTCCGCCAAAGGCAGCAGACCTGCTTTGAATTCTTCGATTAATCCGTTGACATAATCTTCTTCTTCGGGTGTCCACTGCGAGATCGACAATGGAATATGGGACACGTGTGAGGTGTGAGACAGAACTGCGAGACCAAAGAATCATTCTGGGTCTCTTATTTTGTTGCTGTTACTGCTGCTGAGACGCTGATACTGCATACCTTTCCTTGGTGAATATCGCCCGTCGGTACAAATTCATCGTCTTTCGGCATGATGTTGTAACGATTACCGATTGTACTTTTGTTGCGCTTTGTGGTCTAGATATGCAGTTAGGGAATGGCAGGATAATGTTAGGTGCATTTCGAGATAGTGCAACTGAAGCGGAATCTTTGAGGGGCTCGGTAGGCATCGTCTGTAGAGTAGCCTGTAGACTTGGATGAATGGAATTCCTCAATCGGCAACAGCAGCCTGTCTCAAACTAACTACTATCACTCCAGGGACTCCATCAACCATACGTGTACCTGGTATTGTTGTCGTTCGCAAGGAAAACCGCGAAGCCCCGAGTCCTGAAGAGACCTTTTGCGAGTGCACTCGCTGTGACTTCGACCACTTACCGATGCCTGCTGCTACCAATCGTGAACACAACCTTAAAAATCGTTGTTCGTACCTGGTATGCTGTATGTTACCAGGTACAGGGGGAATGGAAAGTAGGTGCAAAGCGAAGATGCGGACACAAGAGAGGAAAGTGTTGGATAAACGTGCTACAACTCGGTTATTATGACACCTGCAATATTCCCGAAACCGGTGATACTACAATTTTCTGCATGGGCAAACGAAGATTTAGTGGCTGGCGAAGTACCTGGTACAAAAGTCAGTTTCCCCCTTCCCCCTGGACACTTCGAAGACAAAACACAAGTGTCTGCAAAATAGATGACATCATTCTCTGGAGTACTCAACAAATTGAGATTCAGATTCACGTGAATCTCTACACATTTTAATACTACTCTCTCTCTCACAACACAATTCAACACATTTCAAAATGACTAAATTTTTAGTCACTACTACTACTAGTACTACTACTACTAGCAAGGGTAGTGGTTACCGGTAGGAAGACCCTCCAGTGGAACAGACCCAATTCCTGGTGCTTGTAGTAAGTACCAGTACCATGGTAGTAGCTACCAGGTACCATAGTAGTTTCATACTAGCTAGTACTGGAGTACCAGTAGTTAACCATTCAACTTTCAAAAGTCACAGAAATGCCCATTATTTTTACGATATGCTTGGATACTAGAGGGTACCTGGTACCTGGTACCTGGTACGCAGCACTCTTCGCTAAAACTCCAGGATCGCAAGCAAAGTAAGAAAACATCGTATTTCAAACTGCACTGGATTTCATTGTCTTTGCTACTGCTCCAAGTCCAGATCCATAAGCTCCGTGGACAAATTCAGGCCGTGGTGCCATCCTTTCCTTGTGGGAATCCATCATGCTCTGGAGTTTAGACGCTTTTCCATCACGGTTCCAACACGGCAATGCGCACTGATTTGCAGACACGCTCACAGTGCAAAACAGTATTGCACCTACACAGTCGGCACTCCGATTTTGCAAGACACACGAATAGATCAAAATCAAAACAGCGGTCTCATTCCGTGGAATTTCTGCGCGATAATATTCGCGGCAACTATCTTTTCGCCGGGCAAAGTACCTGTTCTGCACTTGGACCGCTTTGTTCGTGAGGGCGTACCGAACCACGGGGGTTACTGAACCAGCAGTTACTTGCGTGCACTATGACTTCAGTGGAAGTCAAGTTGCTTCCATAGGATATTGCCGCCTCTTTGAACGCGTCTCTTCGGTCCAAGCACAACACAAAGCTTTCCAATAAGCAAATGTATCGTTTGATCCGAGTTTACTTAAGCAAAGCAAACAATATTGATACGAACAAATTCAATCGTTCTTTTCCAGGTGGAAAAAAAAAAAAACGATTACAAAACTACACAGTGCGTGTGTGGCCTTGTTTGGCAACATTCCGCATGGATGGCACACATCGAGTACACCGGCTAGGCTATTCTTTCCTCCATCTCTAGTTGAAACTATTCTCTGATAAAGAGAAAGTAGGGGGGAAAAGAATCTTTAATTTAATTTTGGCAATGACAGAGTCTACCTTTTCTTTCCTTTCGCTTTGTTTTACCCATTCATACTGTATTTTTTAAGATCTCTGTCTGCGTCCAAGTTTAATTTTCTTATTTCTTCGAGCATTGCGATTGCAGGGTCGTTGACCTTTGTTGGCTCGTTTGATTGGACGATTGTTGCGATTTCGTTTACAATCCCAACTAATAGTACTAATAGTACTACAACAACTACTACTACTACTACCATCAACGAATAATGGATCGTAGAATGATTCAGCAGTATCGAGCATGGAAAGTGGATCCGCGAAAGCACCCGGCGAAGTAGTAGCAGGAGTGGTTGTAATTGTTGTAATATTTTGAAATGGTGTGGCAAATCCTGCAAATACAGGAGCTTGATGATGAACTCGGAATATCATCGCGTGATGACTGTTATCTGGCATAACTTTAGGAGCATCCCTAGTTTGAACGGGTAAGAAAGGTAAAAAAGTGCTGTTGTTGTGATGATTCATTGGCATACCCTTGCAGGTAGTAGAGGTAGTAGTAGTAGCAGGGACCGTAGAGAAGGATGCCAAAGCATACCTTGTCCCGATACTGCGATTGGCTGCAGCGCTAGCGCTAGCGTTGGCTGAGGATCTCGCAAATGCTCTGACAGCTGAAGATAACATAATATTATTATTTGCAGCTTCTTGGTACTCGTAACTCGTAATGATATTGGATGGGATGGGTTTGTGCTATGTGAGGCCTGAGAGCTGTGTGACGAGAGTTTCTTGTTCATTTGCTTGGTTAGCTCTTAGCTCTACCACTAGATTGTATTATTAACGCTAGACGCACATGATTTCGTTTTTACTTCTCAATTAAGAGCCATTCATACACAAAACACAATTACTACTGAAACCTGCCCTTCATCCGGTAGGTCGATCAAAATTGGTTTTGAGTTTTGACAGCTAATAATAATAATAATAATAATAATAATAATAATAATAAATACACAATAATAATAATACAGAGTATCCAAGAAAGCAATCCCAAAGAGAGCGCTCGTACTTCTACTAGTAGTACAACACAAAACTAAGAAGGACCGCTGATAACTGAAGAGCCACGACAAAGCACCTTATTTCTGATCTATCATTGTTGTAAATTGAACACTGCTCGAACTCTGCCTCGAACCAATACCCAATACCAATACTTTAACAGACCAAAGACCAACAGAAGCAGCAACAACAAGAGCAGTAGCACAAACGCCCATCGCTACCCATCGCTACCCATACATACTCATAAACCCTCAAGAATATGGCCTCAATAAAACGGGACGACGTGAAACAAAAATGGGAAGGTGATACGGAATTTCCTTTGGTGTGTGAAACCTGTTTAGGCGATAATCCTTACGTTCGCATGACCAAGGAAGCCTTTGGCAAGAAATGTCAAATTTGCGAAAATCCGTTCACGGTGTTTGCCTGGCAAGCTGGTACTAAGGGCCGCCTCAAGCGCGTGGAAATTTGTCGCAATTGCGCCCAGGCCAAGAATGTGTGCCAGGTTTGCATTTACGATCTGCAGTACGGATTGCCAGTGCACGTTCGGGACAAGGTGTTGAGAGAAAGTGGCAGTGCCGGAGCTGTCATGGCCCCGCCTCAAAGTATGGCAAACAGGGCTTGGTATACGGCCCAACAGGAACGGATCTTGGCACAGAACGGGACCGCCCAGGCCACGCCCAATGCCCTGGCGCATGCCAAATTGTCGGACATGGCCCGCATGGAACCCCGGTACGAACGAAATTTGGCCAAACTGTGCAGCTTCTTTGCCAAGGGAGAATGCGACCGCGGTTCCAAGTGTCCGTTCCGGCACGAAATGCCCAAGGATCGCAACGATCCCATGAGCCAACAAAATACCAAGGATCGATTTTACGGCACCAACGATCCCGTTGCCAAGAAAATTATTGGCAAACAAAAACGACGCGAGCATATCGAAAAAATGAAGGACGAATCCAACGACTACGAAAAAGCTACAAGTACCTTGTACTGGCGGTACGCTGGACAAGGACCGTATCCGCCCACCACTGAAGCCGATGTACGCGATGCCTTTTATGCTTTTGGAGAAATTGTGGCCGTTCGATTGCAAGCCGACAAGGGACAGTGTTTTGTGGAATATTCTCAACCGGAAGCTGCGGAATTGGCCATTGCTAGCATGCATCGCAAGACATTGCTGGAGAGACAAATTCAAGTGAACTGGGCACGGGCCCCCAAACGAGGAGACGGTGATGGAAATGGTGGTGGTGGTGGTGGTGATGGCGAAAGCAATTCCAACAGCAATACCAACAGTGTTCCACAACCCGTCCGTCCAGCGGCACCACCGGGTGGCATGTCCATGGCTCCCGTGCCGAAGGGACTCGTCTCGGTGGTAAAGGCGAGTAATGTGCCTCGACCCGCCGGAGTGTCGAGTGTGCCCAGACCGGGAGGTGGGGTGATTCGGGGTGCGGGGGCCAAACGACCACCGTCACAGAAACCGTATTATCCTAGCACAAATCCCGAACGGTTGGGCAGTAAAACAGCAGCGAATCAAGACTAAGTAGTAAGGTGCATGAGAATAAATACTGAATGTCATGTTAATTTCGTTGAGCTCGTTGAGTTCTCGCTCTGTAATTTGATGACTTCATAGAAGTAAATACTTCGAATATTAATTTTGTTGTCTGTCTTTTCTTGTGTATGTAGCGTTTTACCATTCAATGTGCTTTGTATTACTGTATTCAGCTGTCTCGTAGTAGCAAATAACAAAGTGAAAAACCGCAATTGAATTCATAAAATTATTAGTAATAAAAGCATCATCATCGTGAGTTGTTGTTTTTAGTGTTTAACGCTTTTTGAAATAAGAGGACTTGTTACGTTCAATTTCTTTTCGAGCACGAGCACCAGATTGTAATCCCAACGAAGCCTCTGTGCAGAATTTTTTTGGTGGGGGAGGGGAGGTGGGCAGGAGATTTCATGGTCAGTGTATATTCATTGATTTGTTTGTTGAAGGAGCGTGAAATGAGAGCACCAAAACCAATACGAATAATGCATTGCTATCTCTTGAGATCTTGAGATGCCGGTAAGCGGAACTACTCAGCCACGCAATGCAATGCAATGCTAATCGCACAAAAATAAAAATGTTCGAACCTTCATCCATGACATTACCCAAACTTCCCGTCAATACACCAACACCAGCGAGCAACGCCACAGCAAATAGGGCCGGAACATAGGGTGGTGGTAGTTCTGCCATTTCAATGTCCTCTCCCGCCAAAGCACAACTCGCAAAGGACATCAGTCCAGTGGTGATACCGGCTACTACAAGACTAGAAAAATCAATCACCGCTGCAGTTGTAGGAGCTTTCGGAAACGAGACAGTGTCGTCTTCTGGTGAAGGGAGTGCTGATAGGAATAATGTCGGACCAATTCCACGACAATTATTAGCAGTGCTGGAAGAAGAGGTGGAATGGATCAATTTAGCATATTGAACCGATGTGAATGCCACAGCTGCTGGAGCAATGATGGCAGCTAACAGACAAAGGGGGAAGCATTTCATGTTCAATTGCTAATGTACGAAGTACTGCGAGGGAGATGAATGGTTCGGTATCAACGCAGGTATGGCATGTATTGTGTCAAAGTGTTATGACGTCTCAAGTCTCAAGCTCAAATTGAGATTATGATTATTTGATGAGAGACGAACGATAATAAAACAGAATTAAATATCCTCTGCGCAGTCCTATTTCGTACATGCTACAGTAAGGCTAAGAATATAAGTACGCAACTTGTAGTTGTACGCAGTGTGAGCCAATGAAATTGCTAGCTAGTACTTGCGTACGTGTAGATTTTTTCTTCTTCGACCAGCTCAAACTCACATTCTCCACTTTTTTCGTGGTGATGGAATCGTATCAGTAGTAGAAGTAACACGAAAAGCTCTCGTAGTGGCGAACATCATCGGCAGTCGCTAGCTAGCTATCGTAAATGCAGACAGATTTTCTCTGTATGAAACGTGTGTAAAAACATTCGATAGATATAAGCAGGGGACCCAAAGGCAACAACTAACCAAGCTACAACACTCTAGCTAGCTACTAAGTAGCTAGAAGGACAGATAAGAATAATATTATACACCATTTTTATCCATCTGCTCTCTTCTGAACCTCTGGCCCATCAACCTTTATTGCAAGAGGATATAGCAGTAATAGTACAGAAAAGTTAACGAACTACTTTGTCTATCTGTCTATCTTGTAAAAGATTCTCATCAGCTAAATACACAGCACTGCAAGAGTTAATCACATCACAGGATAAACTGCCTTATCCCAGTCGCACAAAGCTATCTCGGCAAGCTACTACATTAAATCAATATGACCATGACCGCCTATTCATCCATTGCTGCCAGCAATATCAACTGCTCACATCTTACCATGGGACGAAAGCGTTCTCGACTGGGTCTAGCAACTTTGGCGTCGACCTTGGCGTCGGCCTTGGCCATGTCAGTATCAGCTGTAGGCGCCTTTTCTACTACCATACCCTCGCCATCAGTCGCTACTATCAGTCGCGCTGCAGCTTCTAGTAATACACTAACATGGCAGCAGCCACATCACAGCCTTAGTCATTGTCATTTTCGAACCAGACAATTAAATGTACTGGCCGATCCAGAAGTATACTTGGAAGAACAGCTTGAACTGGTCCATCCGCCGCGACCTTTGAAAGGATCCAAAAAGATTAAACGAAGAAAGGTTCCACCCAGATTATCGGTCAAGTCTTCCAAAGCAGCGAAAACAGCGCGTGTAAGCCAGGATACGTTGCCATTTAAAGATACGACCGAAATTACTGCTGCTGCCACCACCACCACCACCACGATTACTGCCAAGACATCGTCTCTTCCTCCAAGGCGCAGAGAGAAACGCAATCCTCGACAAACATCGACAATGCCAGGATTTCAGCATGGTGGCAGCAATACGGGACGACAAAAGGCGTTTCGGGATGGCATTAAACTTGTCGAATCCAAAACGGGGAAAAAAATGGCCAAATATGTGGACACACCCGACGCCCGCAAGCGTCGTCGCAAACTCAATGGCGAAGCCATGTACAAGAGTAGTGCCAGTGTGCCTGACAGTTTGGTCCAATTTGCCAATGAAATCCACACCGTCGACAGAATTACTCCCAAGGAAGAGATTGAACTCGGCGAACTTACGCAAGAAGCTATTCGCTTACAAACCCTGCACGAGGAACTCGAAGATCAACTCCAACGACCGCCGACGGATGATGAGTGGTGTGCAGCGGCAGGCAAAATTAATTTGGAATCTTTGAGTCAAGCAATTGAAGACGGCCTTGAAGCCAAAAACAAATTGGTAACTTCCAACTTGAGAATGGTCCAAGGTGTCGTCAATTTGTACATCCGCAATGGACTCGGAGGTCAATACAATGCCGGCGATCTGATGCAAGAAGGTATCATGGTACGATTTTTTTCAGGAAGAAATCTGTTCGTGCGGCTTTGCTGTGGTTTTTCCAAGGAACGTACGAGCCTCTCACACCTTTTTTGCTTGCTTTCTTCCTACCATTAATCATTACCAACAACACCAGGCACTCATTCGTGCAGCCGAAAAATTCGATCCTAATCGTGGCTTTCGTTTCTCCACCTATGCCATGTACTGGATTCGTTCTTCGGTCAAACGGTCGCAGATTCTTCAATCTCGTGTTGTTACCGTCCCACAACGATTGTACGAAAATCACAAACGCATTTTGAGGACAGAGAAGGAAATGCGAGAGATGCTGGGAAGACGACCAACCCGCAAGGAATTGGGAGACGCTGTAGGAATGTCTGAGTTGCAAGTTGAGAGGTGCATTGCGGCCATGAATCAACGATGTTTCTCGCTGGATCAAGGGATTCAAAACACTCGAAAGCCCATGAGCGCTGATCGAGACCAAGATTCCTTGATTGATATTCTGGATTATAGAACGAATGATGGAGATCATATCAAGCAAAAGCACACTTTTTTACGAGAAGACTTGATTGAGACGCTGAACCGCAACTTGTCTCCCGAAGAAGTAGAACTCCTTCTTTTGCGATATGGACTGCGAGATGACTTGCCTCCCGAGTACGGCCCAGGTACCATGACGATTGCCACCGTAAGCCAAATTGTTGGACTGAAGCCTGACAAGGTTCGAAGAATGATCAATAAGAGTCTTAAGCAACTGCAGATCATTATGGGCAACGAATGGTCCGACTACGACCGGATATTCTAAGATAGATGTTGTCGCATACATCATGGGACGGCTTTTCATCTAGCTAGCTAAACAATTTTAAGCTCATAGAGATTTAATCTATCATGTACAAATGGCACATGCATGTGTGCTTAGAGGTTAATTCAGACGATTTCACAATGACTTCCAGTAGCCAATAATGAGAAGATGCAATAAAAAAATGTCACCTCCACTTGACAAGCAAAGGTGGCCGCAACAATGTTGTAGTACATCGCCAAACATATTGTGCTTCCGACTGCCCTGCATGAACCTAACCAGTTCATTATTTATAGAAATTTTGTTCCTGTGTCTTCCCAGGTGCATGTTCACGCGCTAACTGGCCATAGGTACATCGCATTTTCAGTTCATGTTGGCCAAAGTAAAATCACCTTAGCTATTGTGGTCTTCGATACACTCGCTATTCAGTGCGAAGAGTTCATTGGGTCCTGGGAAGAAATATAGTTGATACAAAGGTTTTTACTTGTTGATGCTGTTTATAAAATCTTTATTTCAAGAATCCCTTCTTCATGCCGCCGTCCTTCGTAGCAAATGCCTTTTTCGAGGCTTTCTTGTTTTCCTCCTCCTTCAGAAGTTCCTTGGCTGCTCGCTCGGCGGCCAATTCCTTCTCCTTGGCATCTTGCTGCTTCTTCTTTTCGGCATTTACCTTTTCTTCGATCGCCTTTCGCTTGGCGTCACCTTCGCTAAGCTTGCTTGCTTCTTGCTCGTGCTTTTGCTTCAGCATTTGGTGATATTGCATCGCCTGTCGCCAAATGGCCTGACTCCAACCTGGTTCAATCTCATCCGCCTCGGCACGGACTTCCTCTACTTCTTGGGAAACCATGGTTTCCGCATTTTGGTACGATCGCCATTGTTTAACGGAGCACATGGACTGTGAATACAATTTGTTCATTCCTTGCGACTCCTTTTGAATGTGTGTGACAATGGGAATATCTGCAATGGCACGTTTCATCAAAGCTTGTGCCATGACCCGGGATGGTCCTTGATTCTCGGGAGATTTGGGCTATTCAGAATATATGAAGAATAAAAAAGGATCGCGTGCTCTTGTAAGATACAAAGGTTTACCATGTCCAAATAAGGAATGAACAAAAAGTAAATAATGAGAAATGCATTCATGGAAAAGACTTACTGCTCCTGGTTGCCATCCCGCAGCTTCGCACTTGGCTCGGATGGAATAATATTCGTCTACTTCTGCTGGTAGCTTCAAATTAAACTGTGACACATTAAAACAACGCAAAAAATATGAGCGATACCTATCGACCCTCAACATAATTTGCCTGCAGCAGTCCACCATCCTTTATTGATTTATTTATTTCGTCTCCAGTCCATTCCGGTTCCAAGTCCCAAGCAACAACCGTACGTACCTTTTCTCCATCCAAATTGGAAAAGAAATCATCTTCATCTTCTTCCTTTTTCTTTCGTTGGTAAATGACAAATCCAACCAAGAAAATGATGACCACCACGAGCAGATAAATGGCTGGATCAATACCCTTTTTGACTATTTCTTCAAAAGCTTCTTCTCCTGCTTCGCCAGCATCGTCTGCAAAGTCTCCTCCTCCTCCACCTGTAGCATCTTCGTACGCTTCTTCCTGACCAACACCAGAATCGGTGGCACCTTCAAATGTAGTACTACCATCGGCTTCGACGTTTACTTCTTCTGTATTCATTATGGGATATACTTTCTGCTCGGTGAATTGATGGATGTCTCTGCTGTGTGTGGATGAAAAGTTGACAATGTCCTGCGGAAGTCGTTTCAGCTCTGATTGTATAAATACGAAGGAATCTTGCTTCCAATTCTATAAATAATATCTTTTTCTCTCTGTGCTATTATTTGGGATAATAATGAAACACCAGTCTACCGCGTTTACAACAGAAACAACCAACTGTGATTATATAATATAGAGTATTATTATAATGTCGTATTTTTTGCACTGAAGCACGAGGAGTTCGAGAAGAGCAGCAGTCGTACTGTCTGTAGCAGCATTTTGCATTGCTATCATCATCATGCATTGAAAAAAAAACGCATGTAAAACCTGTAGCTTATCGTATTTGCTTCCACGTTGCATTGTACTCCGCTTGAATGACGGACAGACGAGACTTTCTTCCAATCCAAGAAATTCATCGTCAGTCTATTCTATTATTATCTGGTTGATTTTGTACACACTGATATCCTTTCGCATCGAGCCATCATCTCCTTATTAGTCTACTTGGCTTGCAAGTGTGTTGGGACTGACACATTGCTGATTCACTTGAAGGCCGCTTTGGGCTCTTTCCAACTAGTAATTCAACAAGTGTAACTAAACATACATTACTTCTTTGTTTGGTTATCCTATCTACCACTACCCCGCCTGCCTAGCTGCCTCGCACAGGGTATCAAGAAGTTTTCATTGGACCGACCCAGGACCCAGACACCGATACTCTTATCATACTACAGTATCTATTTGGCACTTTTCGACGCGCACACAGAATAATTTTTAGAAAGGATCCAATCTTTAACAAGAATCATGTTTCGATTGACTTCTGCAATTCTTGTGGCTCTCGTCGCCACCGGAAAGAATGTTTCTGCCTTTGTACCCCACTCTCCCTCTGTGGCAAGGTTTTCAACGGCCCGTCATTTTGGCGTCGATCCTTCGTCCCATCACTTCCAGGATCTGTCGCACCAACTCCAGCACCTGCCCCAAGCGTTTTCCTCCCTCACCTTGAGTGATGCCATGGATGCTCTCGGTGATGCCGCCAGTTCTGCTGCGGCTCCCGTGGCTGATGTGGTCGAAGAAGCTGCCAAGGCGGACACCGGATGGTTCGGATTCCTGACGGAACCCATTCAAATTTTTCTGCAGTTCATCCACAGTAGCTTGATGATGGCAGGTTTGAGTGAAAATAGCTGGGGTGTTTCCATTGTCATGCTGACGGTTTTGATCAAGCTGGTCACCTTTCCCTTGACCAAGACACAATTGGAAAGTACCAATAAAATGCAGGTGAGCTTAATGTAATGTAATTGTAATCTTTTGTATTATCTGTGGTGATGCTGTGATGCCCTCCCAAGATTGTTTGTTATAATATTTACTCAATTGCTAACTTTTGTTTTCTTTTCGCCAACTATTATTATATTATGACTGAACTTAAATTTATCAGGCCCTTCAGCCTGCCATTAAAGAGGTGCAAAACAAGTACCAAAGCAACCCCGAAGTCATGAACCAAAAGATTGCCGAAATGTATCAACAAAACAACGTCAATCCTTTGGCAGGTTGTTTGCCCAGTCTGGTCCAAATTCCTGTTTTCATCGGACTCTATCGTGCCGTCTTGGATCTTGCCAAAATGAACAAATTGGATGAAGCCTTTCTCTTTTTGCCCAACTTGGAGGGTCCCACCTACGGTGCCGATCCTGCCCACGGAACCGACTGGCTCTTTCAGGGATGGTGCGTACTGTGTACTAAGGATGTTTGGTTTAACGAAGTTGCATGGCATGGGAAATCTTACTCACGTAGACGCTTCCTCTCTTCCTTAAAACTACAGGCAAGATGGAGTTCCTGCTCTCGGGTGGCCCGACACCGTTGCCTTTTTGGCTCTTCCCATTTTCCTGGTCATTTCTCAAGTTGTATCTATGAATTTGATGCAACCCAAGGATTCTCCTACTGCAGACAATCCCGTGTTGAAGATTCTTCCTGTCATGATTGGTTGGTTTGCCTTGAACGTTCCAGCAGCTCTTTCTGTGTATTGGGTGGTGAACAATATTGTTACAACGGCCACAACCTTAGCGATTCGCAGCTCTATGGAAATGCCGGCTGTTTCCGCTGATTCGAGTGGCGCTTCAATTGCTACACCCCCCGCACAATCTGCAATTTTTAGTCCTCCACGAGAAAAGCCAGCCGGTTTTGGCGGAGCACCATCGGCACCTACTGTAGACTCGTCGGGAGTGAAGTCGCTTACCTCGAATATTGTTGATGTGGAAGTAGAAACCGAAGAGGAGACTGTCGCTGCCGGTGCCGAAGAAGCTGGTAGCGGCATGTCATCTGGTGAAAGCAACAAGAGTAAGCGTGGCGGTAAAAAGAAAAAGAAGAAGAAGAACTAAACACAATCAACTAATCAATTATCGGTGCGGCTTCCTGTCTTTTGTACTAGCTATGGCAGAGTGACTACAATCGCCACCAATTATTATGCTCTCGTTCTAGCTTTGATGGGACAACGAAACAAGAACAGTATTCTGATCCTACTAGAACATACTTTTAATCGATCACTTACTGTACATTACTTAGTCCATTAGAGTTCAAGTGTCGTCGTTTCCGACGAAAAGGTTCGTAATGTTGTCTGGTCGGGATCTGCTTGTGAAGAAAGAACACGGCCAGCATCGGCTTTTAAGACTGGCGCAGTATTACTCTATGAATATTAGTAGCATGAGCCAGTTTTCTGCCGTCACTGTTCCGCTTGCTGTTGCCAGAAAAGAAGCAGAAACTTTTTATCGCGTGTTGTTGCTCGTTAAAAGAAAATGCCATCCTCGGCAACTTTTGTTTCAAAGTCATCGGGGCGATCGAAATCGGGATGTTCGTCCATGTTCTCCGCCAGAGCAAACAAACTGCCCTTGGAAAGGTTACGAACAAGATTCTTGACCTCATCATCGTCGTGTGTATCCAATTCTCGTTCCTTTTTCCCACTCACAAGTTCCTCCCAAGCATGATGACATTCCTTCACAATGTCCATGGCGTATTCCTTATCCATGAAGCGCTCGTTCAAAGCAAACACATTGGGCGGCTTTCCGTCGGGAATTTTGTAGGTTCTGTACCACTCACGGATGGCACTCAACATACCGGGCAATTCCCTTTCTACATCGTCAATATCGTTCATAAAGGGTGCCCACTTGTCTTCGGAATCAATGACAATCACTTTCCAGTCAGTTTCGCCTTCATCGATCATGCATAAGATGCCGAGAACCTTGACGGACCGAATTTTTCCGCAGGGAATAATCCTGGCTCCAATCTCGCAAACATCCAAGGGGTCATTGTCACCACGGGTGCCATCAGCATCAGGATGAAAAAATGTAGGATCTTCCCAGGTCTGAGGAAAGCATCCGTAGTTGAAAAAGATATCTCCCTTTTTGAACTGAATTGCGGAAATTCACAATAAAAAAGGGAGCACGCATGTTAAATTCCAATAATTTAATCCAACTTTCAATTAAGCTAGTACGGTAGGCACGAAATCAAATGAACTCGACTGGAGAAGCAGGTTTTGACAAAAGATTATTTTACACATGACTTACTTCACGAAGCTTTCCCTTCTTGGTATCCTGCTTAATAGGAGTTCCTTCTTCGTCGGTAGCAATTTCAAACTTTTTGCGAGTAAATTTGGGAATTTCGCACACGAAATTCAGGCAATTGGTACTTTTCTTGGTCTGATGATCAATGTGAACCAGAGAAATATCATGCCAGAGAGAAACACGCTTCTTAGATTCTCCGTGTTCGGCATGGACACGGTATTCGAGGGTCTCACTGTCTCCGCTGTGAGCCAGTTCCACGTCCTTGTCGGATCCAAACGAACTCTTGCGGCGTAAATTGCCCATTGCTCCCCCGTCGTTCAGGGGGACAAGCTGCTCTTCAAGGACCATGGCGGTGGAAAGTAATTGGATAGGATATTGTTCAACAAAACCTTAGCAGGAAAAGAGTGATACGAAACCTTAGAATGATTTTGAAGATTCGGTTTTGCAAACGCTTGATCGTCCCTCCCTGGGAAGGACACGCAAGCAAAAACAAATATATTTTTTACCTGGTTAAAAGAGGATGAGATTCTCGCGTTGGAAATCTACAAGACTAGTAGCTAGCTACAGTACTAGTAGAGTAGCTAGTACCTGGTAGTAGCTACTTCTAGCTAGAGGGTACGAACGTAAAAAATAAAAAAGTTAACACGTACTCGTACGTGTTTTCGAGCAACGTTGCGTCCGAAAAAGAGCGACAACACTGTGGAAAACTTATTTTGGGGGCGAGTTACTCGGATCCTCCAGGGCGAGCGAACGCTACCGCGTTCTCTCGACTATGCCAGCTCTCTAGGGCTACGTTTGGCTAGGTAGGGTGGTTTGGAGAAACTCGGCAATTTACTAGGGCCGACCTTTTCTCCGTTCCGAGGCGCCC
>Ga0210036_1003133_pt1 | contig 16588 bp, 9 predicted proteins | sample CryGeymeta201515_FD_185469 | JGI IMG/M metagenome (GOLD analysis project Ga0210036, IMG submission 185469) | Groundwater microbial communities from Crystal Geyser aquifers in Utah, USA - Crystal Geyser metaG 2015-15 (SPAdes) (version 2) | ecosystem: Environmental > Aquatic > Deep subsurface >...
CATACATTCTGTACAAGACCCGATGAATATCTTAGACAATGATATCTAATTACAATGAAACATTCATTACTTCATTCTGTTGATATACATTAAAATAATCTCAAAAAAAGCAACAAAAAACTCGAGAAAGAAAAAAATCTCGAAATTGGTGATACACTAAATCGTCAAATAATCTCGAGTTCCAAAAATCTCGAAAAAAAGGATAGCAAACTCGAGTCAGGGAAAATCTCGAATTTGGTGGTAACAGATTTGCAGAGTGACGATTGGATCTTGAAAACAACTGACACGGAGACGTGCAAACCTGTCAAGCATATTCGCGACGAGAATATTACAGTAGTCTACTATGGTTGCTTTGTTCGAAGTGCGTAGCAACAAAAATAGCTCCCAATAATAATGGAAAACTCAAAGAATACAGTAACACTCAGCAGCTAGGTTGTCCGCAGTCTAGTGCAAATCGATCATACTTGAAACATATGAATTTCTCAAGAAACGAGCTTTAGCACTAACTCCTGAGCATGATACAGCAAGCCTTTTTTCAAAGCAACGCAATTCTGACTACTGCCGTCTCTGCATCGGAAATCAGAACACCTGAAGAGAAGCGCGTCATTTTTCTTCCACTGTGCCCTTGCGTTGCTTTGGAATTGAGTATAGCTGGGTTTTTATAGCGCTTTAAATGTTAGTAGTTTTCTTGTGTGCTCGTTGGTCTTTTAGCTTATTGGAAGGAGTCCGGTTCCTTTGGGGGTTCGTCATCGAGTGGTGGCAGATCGCCGAAAGCGGCTTGTTCCGCAGAAGACTGAGCTTTTACGCCGGCATCTTGGTCGACGGACACATCCATACTCCTTCCAGTAGCGACATTTGTGATTCTGACATTGTGCGTGTTGCCTTGGTCCTCTACCAGGCTAAGACTAACATCGTCACCCTCCATGAGGAACCCATCTACTAGAGCTTCGGCCATGGTATCCTCGACGTAGCGCTGAATGGCTCTTCGAATGGGACGAGCTCCGTAAACAGAAGAGCTCTTTAGCGCTTCCCTGGTGACAATTTCTGGGATATCTTTCGATACTTGCATGGTGATTTCAAGCTGATCTCCTGCTCGCTTGACAGCGTCCGCTACAAGATTGGTAGCAATATCCTTCATGTTGTCGTAGGAGAGTGGATTGAAAATAACAATTTCATCAATTCTATTCAACAGCTCTGGTCGCATTGCCTCCTCAAGGGCACTCTGCACGACATCCGAAGTAAGCTGCTTTTCTGTCTCGACATCGTCGTCTTTTCTTGCTACCTCCAAAATTTCCTTGCTACCAATATTTGACGTCATGACAAAAATGGCATTCTTGAAATTGACCTTTCGGCCTTTCCCGTCAGTCAAAGTACCTTCGTCCATAATTTGCAGGAGTAGATTGAGAACATCCTCGTGAGCTTTCTCCAATTCATCGAAAAGAATGACAGAATGAGGGTTTCGTCGCACAGCTTCAGTCAACTGCCCTCCTTCCTCCTGTGTTGTGTTCGAAGCATTGCCGTGAGTACCATGAACAGCTACCGGAGTCACCAAGCGAGCTAGCTGAATAGCAATAGATCATCAATGCACACACGAATGGACTTACATATCCGACGTATCCGGGAGGTGCGCCAATCAATCGACTTGTAGAAAATCGATCCATGTATTCACTCATGTCAATTCGAATCATATCCTTTTCCTGGCCATAGTAGGTCTCTGCTAAAATCTTGCAAAGCTCTGTTTTTCTACAGCAACATAAATTCGTGACAAAATGGATTCAATGAGCAAACACGAGAACAGCGGAGTTTCCTACGAACCAGAGAAAAAGCGCAAACACCATGTGCTTACCCGACGCCGGTAGGACCACAGAACATAAAAGTGGCTACAGGTCTCTTTATATCTCTCATACCACTGCGTGCGCGACGAATGGATCTGGCAACCGATCGAATAGCTTGAGGTTGCCCCTTAATACGCTTTTCCATTTCTTCTTCCAAATTGCGTAGGCGAGACTTTTCTCCAGTATCCAACTTGCCCATGGGAATTCCGGTCATTTCGGAAATAACTTCAGTAATGGCATCTTCCGTCACGTAAAAATTTTCTCCTTCTTCTACCATTTTCACCATGGATCCGGCTTCGTCCAAGAGATCAATGGCCTTGTCTGGTAAGAATCGATCCGTTATGTACCGACTACTGAGTTTGGTGGCCGCCAACAAAGCCTTGCTAGTGTATTGAACACCGTGAAAATCTTCGTATTTGGGGAAAATAGTAGCCAAAATATCTAATGTTTCTTCTTCTGTAGGTTCCTTGATTTCAAGTGGCTGAAAACGACGTTCCAAGGCAGCATCCTTTTCAATATATCGACGATACTCGGGAGTCGTGGTAGCCCCTAGTACACGTAATTCACCACGCGCCAAGGCAGGTTTCATCAAATTGGCCGCATTCATGGCACCGTCTCCTCCACCACCAGTGCCAATGAGATTGTGTATTTCGTCAATGAAAAGAATAACGTTGTTGCTGCTGGCTTCCTCAATGAGTTTCTTGACTTTCTTTTCAAAATCACCACGGTTGGCTGTTCCCGCCACGAGGTTTGCCAATTCGACATTAATCATGCGTGCTCCGACCAAAGACGCTGGACAGGAAGGCAGTTCGTATCCCATAAGTTCCTCTGGTGTTGGTGTTGTGGCACCGTTCGCTTCTGCTGCTTCCTTGTTTCGGAATGGATTTTTGGGGATTTTTATTTTGGGCAACTTGTTTTTAAGTTTCTTTTCTTCTTCCATTTCCGCTAAAGGCACAGCCAGTACTTGGGCAATGGCTTCGGCGACTGCAGTTTTACCGACTCCCGGGTCTATATTTCAATACGAAAGAGAAGTATTGAATAGTAGTGTTGGCGAATAATATGAAGATGAACAATGATTCAGCGACATTATGAACATTTTCAAACCAAAATCTTCTTACCTCCTATCAAGCAAGGATTGTTTTTGCGACGACGCCCTAGTGTACGCAGCACACTTTTGATTTCATTGTCGCGACCAAAAACGGCATCGTATTTTCCTTCCATGGCTAATTGAGTCATATCCACACCTACCTCAGCCAAGGTATTGGTAGTGCCTTCGCCTCCTCCAATGACAACTGTTTCCCGTTCCACTGTAGTTTTATCGACCGGTGTCATGGGCAGATCATTGATAAGATCGTCGCAAAAATTAAACACTTTGAATCCAGAATCTGTACGGCTGATTGATTTCATCTTTCCGAGGATATCAATTATGGGACTGTTGTCAATTTTATTGCCATTGTTGTATCCCATCAGGGCCAGCAGGACGTGTTCGCTGCGAGTAACAGACGATTCCATACTTTCGGCAATCGCCACGGCTCTGCTGAGGATGAGCTTGGAATCCGCGGCAAACGGTAATGGTTTGCGTTCTTCGGGAGCTGGTGGATTTTGGAGGGTCACACCAGGAGCATACTTGACCACTTGCACGGCTGCAGACTTGGCTTCGTCAGAATCCACACCATACTTGTTCAAAGTTTTGCGGGCTCGTTCGGGATGACGAACGATACCAGCAAACAGCAATTCTTTGGAGAGAGTCGTCATACCAATTTCATTTCCAATATCGTGTCCTTCTTTGACGGCAGCAATGCAATCGTCACTGAGAGATTCAATAACCATACACAATTGTGTGGTTTGTTTTGAGGACGATCGATTCGATTTACTAATTCTCGCGGTACGAAGATCTTGTCCCGTAAAAGAAGAAGTCGCCTGCCGAGCTGCCAAGCGAGACGCAGGAACAAACGCACTGGTCGTTGACACAGAAGACAGCAAAAGGATGCTGGCCAAGACCAAAGCCGCTGATAGGGATGGAAGTCTTGTCATCCTGATATATCTCATAGAATTAGCCCAAATTCAGATGATGATAATTTTGATGAGCTTAATTCGACAGTAGCCTAACTTAGTCTGTTTTTGAAGTAGAAATCGTTGTCGTAAAGAGCAGAGCAACCTCCAACAGAGAACAAGATCTAAAAGAAAATATTATTATTAATATGAGCTGTTTGCGCAAGAGGTACGTGTTGTCAGTCCAGGATGATCGTTTTTGAAACTTGCTAACGCACATTTATTCCAATATCTTTTCAAATCTACTACAGCACGTCTACTAGCAAAAGTAGACCTAGTCGACTCTTTTATTATTATTACCAGGTATTATTATTCGTAGCCCATCAAAATGCGATACGTGCAAGCTTCAGGTTGCACGAGCGATTGAAAAGTTAGAAAAGCTACTGCTCATCGGCCTGCACAGTCGTCCTTTCGATGGTTCGAATTATACGAAAAGCCATGCATGCTTTGCCCCAGAAAAATCCCCCCTCGACTAGCTGTTCCTAGGGTACTAGACAGGGTTGACAAAGGGAACAATCCAGCACTCTCTTTTAAACCAGATCCCGTCTGCGCTTTTTTAGCTGCAGTTTCAGAAAATCATAAGTTGGTAAATAGAGGGCGGTAAAGGGTACAATCCAACACACTCGGGCCAGAACTCCGGCAAACACTGCCAGGGGTCCTTGATTCTGGACTGTCAACAAAAATGCCTCGAAAAAGTCTGTCCCTTCGGCAAAGTCTCCCACCATGAGTTTTGTCTTGACGGTATCGAGAGGTGTCGTGAGCACCGCTGTAATGGCTCCTGTGACAAAGGCTGCACAGATGTCTTCCCAGGCGGCTGGGCGTTGACCGGTAGGCCGAAGGCGACCTATTTGATCCATGAAAATCTCGTAGAGACCCAACTCCAGGACCGTGTAGGGAACATCTCTCGAAAAGACCCCTTCGTATCCAACAAAGAATCCAGACAGACCCGAACGTGTATAGATACCTTGAACTACTGGAACGAGTCCATCATAATAGCCCATTTGTAGTTGCTGTTTGACAAGCTCGCCAGGTACAATGAGAGTGGATGATGCTACGAAGGCCAGAGATGCACCCACACTCAAATATACTACTTGTGGTTTTCGATCTACAGTTGCCTGTTTCCAAGTTTCCCATACAGCAAACTTGACAGCTCCACCTAGAGAATCGGTGATGCCGTATTCGAGAAACCCCTGATAAAAGGCCCCCAGTCCGGCCGTCTGGTAGAGGTATACAGCAGCTCCCAAGAGGTTGAGAGATGCTCCTGCATTGCTTTGTTGCAGTGTCTTGATACAATCGACAGGATGCATGATACCATCGGCAAAAATGGTAGTTATACTACCAGCTAGAGCCAATTGCCAAAGTGGAAGAGACACGTCCGCCATGCCCTGGTCGTGTCCGAGTCCATCTAAAGGTTCGGGGATACCTCCGAAGGCGAGAGGAGTCAAGTCCTCGTTTGGAAGTAAAGTAGATTCCTCAGCTGTTATCACATCCGTCTTGGCATCTGTGTCGTACAGCACAAAGGTACGCTTACTACTAACTTTTCTCACCATTATCAAGGGGAAGGACGAGCCGGGAGAAACCAAGAGTAGCAATCCAGCAAGGACACAGCAGAGCTTCTGGCGAGACGGCGAGAATCGCGGCACTGGCTGCAGGTGGAGAGTTTTCATGGTTTTAAGAGACGAAAATGTGATCAGCTGTCATTAGCACAAGTTCACACTCAAGACTCTAGGGTAAGTTGATAAAAATAGACTTCTGCTCTGGAGGTAGTGCGTAGTACTTGTTTTCGCCAAATAAAAATAGATCGACATCGACATCAGAAATTCTAACAGCCGATCGAGCTACTAGCTAGCTTTGCTTTTAATAATATTATGCCAAACTTCGAAATTCGCATCTGTTAGCCTTATCCCTAGAGAGTCCGTTTCGAACCGTTAATCCAAATCATCCAGGTATTCAGCTATTAAAGATTTTGTAAGAACATTCCCGATGAAAAAAAAAAAAAACTGATGAAGCCACCAAGCCGAGCTAATTTACGAACGAAACGTCATCGACGCTACGGATCTTCGCCTTTGACTAACTAGCTAGCTGTGTGTTTACTGCTTTTTACAGCTGGAAGAACTAGGGAAGCCAGCCCAACGTATGTGCAACTAGGGTAAATAATACATGCTCCCCCAATCGTTGAGGTCGGGCTATGAACTACTGAATACATGAAATCGATGTGGAAACTTGGAAGATGCCAATTCAGGGCTGAGGCGGTATGGCGAGAACTTCTTGTTGTTCATGTTGTATCTCGCCATCATCGTGAGAAGTGTTGCGTTCACACGATGTTCCTCCATCTTGCACTTCCTCTCCGTCGTTATCGCTGCCGTCTTCGTTGTCATAGGGTGGAGGAAAGATAGCCAAAGTCAATCTCAACGAGCACGGACTCAGAATGGTCGACAAGAGAATGGCAAAAACTGCACTTGCGTAGATACTTTCCTCAAAGAGCCCCTCGTTAAAGCCAAAAGTAGCAACTAACATGGCAAATTCGGCCTCGCCAGCCATGGAAAACCCCACCACGAGACAGTCTCGCAGATGATGTTGGTCGTAGCAACGGCGATTTTTCGTGGTGGCATCATTGTTGTCATGATCGTTGTTGGTCATGTCGGTCCCTTCTTTATTATTTTCAGACGAAACCTTGAAATGCACGGGTGTCAACAGTAACCCCGTCATGATCTTGCCAAGTAATGCTAGTGAGAGCAGGAATCCATTGGCAATCACACTCGGGTCTCCAAACAGCTCGATGGGTATTCGAAACGCAATCGTAGCGCCAAAGAAAATACGCAACAGCCATTCAATAATTTTTCCAAGTTCTCGGTTGTAAATGGGAGCCGATTCTGTTTGTTGACACACACTCAGTCCGGCTAAAAACGCTCCCAGCAGATGGGAGGCCTGTGAATAGTACGTCGCCGGCAAAAGGACAAACAAGAGCACCACGATATGAGCCAAATAGAAAGAGTCAGGAGTAGTGCCAGAGATTGTTCTGGATTCGGATGAACCATTGTTGGGTGATAATTTGGAAAATAGCGACACTTCGACGGAAGTCAAGCCTTGTAAAAGACGGGGCATGGCGTACAGGGCAATAACTCCACCCAAAAAGAGCCACAGCAAGGCACTTGCAATTGGAACTGCAACCGACGCGACAGTGATGGAATCTCCAGTCAGGGCTTTGAGTTGCGATAGTACCACCAAAGCAATGATATCATCTACAATAGCAATGGCCACAATTAACTGTCCCAGTGGAGTTTTCAAGACGTTGCATTGATTCAGAACATTGAGAGCGATCCCTGCACTAGTGGGACCAAAACTACATCCCACAGCCAAAGCAGCTTCAGTGCTCAGCCCCAGAGCCAAATATGCAATCAGAAAGCCAATGGTTGATGGCAAGATGGACCCAACCAGTGCCATCAATGCGCCTCTGGGCCCAACAACCTGTAGCACCTCAAAATCCATTTCCATTCCAGCTTGACATAACATCAATACCAATCCAAGTTCCCCCAAATTAGGCCAGCAGTCCGATTGACTTTCCAGTAAATCGAGCCCGTAAGGTCCCAAAGCAATACCCACCGCAATTTGACCGACCAAAGGTGGCACCAATCGGATTATTTCGCCACAAATAAAATCTCCACAAATCCATAAACTCAAAAGAAACACCATGGACCGATAGAGTACAACGAAGACATCGTCTTCTTCCTGCTCCTCGATTCGTTGAAGTACGTCATCTTCTATTGCTGTGTCGTTCGAGAGTAGTCGATGTAACAACATGGTCGGTCCGGAGCCTTTCTGTTTATGATGTTCGGTATTGGTCGGTATTTGGAATTTGGAAGATGATCGACCATTCTAATGTATTTAATTAAGGCCCATTGCGTAACACAACGTCTTAGATGACATTACGAGTAGTAGACCCCTACTTGGTAGCTACAGTATTCGTTTTCATACCTTCAGACGGGCACTTGCTCCTCTCGAATATTCACCGCGTGCTGTACAATTGTGAGCAAAATACAGCATACAAAAAATGTAAACAATGATCCTCCCACACAGAAGAAAGAATAGATTCACTTGACCGCCCGGAATCATGGGCTTTAACCGTTGTCACGGCTCCTTGTTAGCGCAACCCAAAAGTTTGGGTTCCGCCTACTACTAGTAGGTCATCTCATGAAGAATTCTTTTCATCACTTACGAGACATGCATTTGAACGATTACATTGCAGGCACACACACATACGCGCTCCGTAGTAGCACCCGTCAGTTCCATTTTCTAAAATGAATAAATCATGTGTATGAATAATAATCCTGTGATTTTTTAGCAGTAAAAAAAGACAACCAATAATTTTGACATGAATGCAATCATTATTATTATTTGGTCACGACAACAGTAGTTGTCCAATCACCGGCCCGCTCCAATAGATTGGAAGCGACCAAGAATTCAAGAATTGCGTTTCATTTCTTATTCCTTAATGCTGCAGCTTCCAGCAGTATATAAACAGAGTAATAACGCAATAAAAATAGTAGACTATTCTCTAGAGTAGTCTCGAACTTCTAGTAGTAGTAGAGTAGTATAGTAGTAGTAGTATCAAATTGAGCCCAGGTGGACTGCCATAGGACTCAGGAGTTAGGTCTTACTCTATTAGGTCGTGTGCCTATGCCTGCTTCCTATACACACAGCCATTAGTCTAGTCATAATATTCATCTAATACTCTAATAGTCTCCACACTAGCTTTTTACGGTATTCTGATAGACTACTACCAGGTACTACTAGGAGTGGCTCTGAATTCAAGCAATTCTTGCTCGAGAAGATGTTTTGGCTTTTCGTTCCCTTTAGGGTTGAAGTTTTGAACCTCGTGATATTTACAACGAGTAAATTATTATTATTTTTTGTACTCCGAATATCAAGAATTTTGTGCATCTCGTACAGCCACTCCTCTTTTGGAAAGCGAGCTATAAAGATTAAAACAGTAGACTACTAATAGACAAAGAAGGAACGCCGTGAAGAGTTTTCCATGAAACATCCAGACACTATTTTTGCATCCAGAAGCAGTAAACGGACTATACATACAATTATCCTGAAGCAGAGACGACATCTGCCACACAAGAAGCAACAACTATTCATACGAAGTTGGATCATCAGCATCATAACAATGGTAACATGGATATCTGGTCGGTTAGGGGTTGTCACGGCATTTAGCCCCAAACTAGTGCAACAACGAATGCCTCTTAATTTTGTTCCCTTCTTCGGTCGTGTAAGGTGTCCTTTCCGATCTTCACGATTCCATAGCGGCCAGATTCCATGCAATTTCAGTGTACAACATGTCCTACCAAGCAATAACCTGTCGAGTCTTCAGTCCGCAGGTACTTTTCGCTCCATGAGCACAAACTCAATAGGCCAGAAGACCAGACCAAAAAAGAGAAAGAAGGGGAAAAAGAGGCGCACTTCGAATAGCTCATTAGACAGCAGCAACAGTAACAGCAATGATGTCGATGTCGACGACTACGAAATGGAAAGTCTACGCATTGAAGAGGAAACACGGGCATGGGTCAAACGTGTGGTAGTTGGACTGAATTTGTGCCCTTTTGCTGCCAAACCTCTCGCAGATAATCAATTATACATTACTGTCGTTCGAGGGGATGATTTGGAAGAGATTTTGAGACAAATATTGGCCCAATCGCTCGTCTTTGTGGAGCAGCAAGACGACGACGGGAAAAACAAGGAAAAGGCACTACCTGGCACCGCTCTTGTGGTATGTCCTGATTTGGTTCCCCAAGATTTCAATGAATATCTGAACGTCTTAACCATGGTAGTGGATGGGTTGTTGGAAGATTACGATTTGGTAGGACGTGTACAAGTTGTCCCCTTTCATCCTCGATTTGTCTTTGCCGGAGACAATAACGCGGACGATCACAATGGTGATGGCGAACGTGCTACGGAGAGAATGGATTATTACACTAATCGCTCTCCCTATCCCATGTTTCACATTTTAAAAGAAGACGACGTCAGCAAGGCGATAGACCTCGTCAAGGGAGATACCGACAAAATCTGGCAGCGCAATGTACACTTGTTGCAACGGATGGAACAATTATCAGAAATAGCCGGTGCCAATGAGGAGGGCGACACTGATACGCGAACAATAGTCAAAGAACATCTTCAGCTTGGAACTGACACGAAGACGGGCACCGCAGCATCTGTCGTCAAAAAAGCGTTGGAGGAGACTGCGAAGGAGTTCCCCCTTTTGCAACGTCCCATCGGCAACAACAATGAAACGAAGTAATTGTTTACGATTTATTGCTCGGAAGTGAAGTCTGCTATGCCAGTAGCTACTCGAACGAGACCAGCTATGCTAGATAGCTCTGTCTACTAGCTGGCTACTACTCTTGACTATTAAAGATGTGCATTTTTTATTGGCTCTGAATTTTGATTTCGCATCGATAACTCGTGATTCGATTCACTTTTGCGGTGCCACGACTAAAGACGTTCGTTGGCGAGTACCAGTAGACTACGACGTAATACGATAAACTCGCAAAATCAACAACATTTCTGATTTTTTCATTTTTTTGGCAAAAGTTTCAGCTGAAGCCTGTAGTAACCGCACCTCTATTGATACCTGAAAACAACCAGAGACCATGATAACGAGAATCAAGGAAGCTGAATTTCAGAAGCCTCCGTGTACGCTGGCTGTTAAAAGTAAATGGCACATTCTCAGCATACCAATTCCTTGTTTCTCCCAAGAGAAATGTACCAGCGAGGATGCTTTCACCGCGAAAGATGATGCGAGAGATCACCCGATCGCCTTTGTCAGAGGTCTGCTGTTTCGTGCCTCTACTTCTAAAGATGAATATGTCGAGATAACAGAAGAATCTGCGTCGATGGACATGGCAGCTGCACGTCAGAGTTGTCAAAAGACGCATTCTCCTTTAAACAACAATTCCGTAATTGAGGTATCCGCTGCCTTTCCGTACGAAGATAATCTGCCATTGCAATTGTGGACCAATAAGACCCAGAAGTACACATTCTCAATACTGGACAAGAACAATGCCAGCCGTTGCTCTTCCATTCAAACGTGTAAGGATCATCATATCAAAACTATCTTTCGCAGACCAGATCCCTTGGATCGTTTTCTACTCCAGGATAGTACAAGAGTTGAGAGCTTGAAACGGCCAAACCAAAAAAATGTCTTAAAAGCCAGCAGGGCCGTCAATTTTGGTGTAATAATTCCCACTGGTATCATTGAAACGTACTACCATCAGCGGGAACCAAGTGCTAGGACCTTTCTCCCTTTATCCACAGCCAGGAGGCGTGTACCTCGAACCGCTCCTGCCTTCCAAAATACTACCAACGGACCCAAGCCTCCAACCAAAACAACTCGCTGGAGTGCTCCTACCGTGCTTGTCAATGAGGCACAAGAAGAAGTTTGGTTGACAATATCAAGCTCAAGTATTGATGATCTGCTTCGCCATAACGATACCTGCAGCTATCATGATATGAACTCTTTACTTCAAATAGCGTGGGGCTCGCCCAAAAAGTCACAGTTAAATTCGCTCCAAGTCAGTCACCAAAGAAGGCTGCAGCATCAGACACTAATTGCGCCCTTGTCGATCGATACGACCATGGGGGGCTATCAAGAAGTGATTTCCGCTGAAAGCCAAACACTGTCGTTGCCATTAACGACAACAACTTGCGGTTCACCATTCGCCATATTCGTCGTATCCATTATTTTTGTCTTCTGGGTGGATTCTCATTGTTTCAGGAAAAACGGAAAGAATAAAATAACAGAGAAAAAGGAGGCCATGTCTATTCCAGAAGTGAAAAAGAAAACCCATGCTTCTACTCGAAAACAGGTTCAGTCTGAATCCGAGTTCTCTCGTTCTCCAGTAATACACGAATCGGAAGCCTACATTGTGGATGAAACTCTTTTCCTTTTGGCTTTGGAGGAAATCCAGTTACTCTTAGCGCTATCTAAGATTCACACGGAAACACAAATCACAGACTCTCGGCCAGTTTTGTGCTCGCGCGTCGTTCAACAGTGGGCGCCGCTGCTACCACTCCCAATCGCCAACCACAAAAGCAGCAGCCATGCTCTGGCGCGAAAAGTGGCACGACTAGCTGCACTGGACAATTCTGACGACTTGTTGCTAGATAGAATTGTCAAATGGATGGCGCCAGTGCTGGTGTCACTGCAAGAACCACCTCTACATACAACATTGACAAGCATGATACATGATTTACATACAATCATGCAGGTAAAATACAGCTTGCCCTCTTCAACGCTCGTCATACTTCTCCCCTTTATCCTTGCCGATGCTACTATTGACGACGTTCTTTGCAAGTGGAGATTGTGTAGATTGGTGTCCTCCATAGGGCTTGATCCCGATAGCAGCCGCAAATAGCTTAGTGTACTTTAGTTATTGTACTATGATTCTCGAATCTTTCCTCCGCCACTCTTTTCCGCAAGCAGAACTAAAAGGTCAAAAAAAGGTCAGCTCTAGTAGCCACGATTCGAATACTCGAGTAGCAAAGACGCTGACACTTCAGCCGTAAGACACCATTCTATATTCTCTATACTACTTCTTAGCTGCGAGGCATTACTTCGGGCAGTTTCTAGAATTCGGACTTCACCAAATTAGTTTAGGTAACGGGATCAAGCATTTCCTTGGCAGAGGAAAATTTGTCCTTGTCGCCTTCCGACATGAGCTTCTCTACTACAGTGAGGTCCGCGTCGGATGGCTCGTCTCCTCGCATTTTTAATACTCCAGCAGCAAATTCTGCGGGTCGGCCGTCGGTGCGAAAGTACTCAGGGGCTTCCAGAAGAAAGTCAAACGAAAGAACGTCTTGTCGCACCCAATACGATACGATCGACGTTAACAACGAACAGGCAAGAGGCGCATCAATTTCAACGTCCCGCAAGAACTCCAATGGATCTTTCAAGCCGAGCGGTAGACTTTCCCTTTCAATCTTTTCTTGCTGCAGACAACGCTTGATGACGGCCAGAAACTTCTGGACTTCTTGTTGCTTCATTTCCATAACCAACAACACACCAGATTCAATAACAGCGGCGCCGCGATCTACAGATCCGTGATCTTCATTTTTAGAGCCGGCCCCGACCAGTTCATCGATAGATCGAATAGCTTCCTCCGTGTCTCCGCCGACAAAGTATTCTTTCAATATTGTTTTCGCTTTTTCTTTACATTCATCAGGATCGGGATATTCCACAATCCTGGGTGTTGAACTGGAGGATGACATAGTTCCACGAGAGACCAGAGCTGTAGGTTGTTGTTTGTTGTAAACATCCAATTCCTCAGACTGAGCACGACGAATGGCATTGCCACGTTTCGGCACTGACGAAAAACCATCACTGTCAGCTACAACCTTTGACTTTCTGAATTGTGGGCTTCGTTGATAATTGTCTCCGCTATTGCCGCGACGGCGATTGCCAAAGGAAGTGGTCCCACCAAAGTCATCGCTGTAACTTCTTCGGCGGGCTTCGGCTTCCTCCTCTCGGACTTCCTCATGAATTTCAGCAATCGTTTTTGGTTTTTCGTGCTTTCGACGGTGCACCCAGTCTAAGATTACAATTTCAATGTAGGAAGAATGAGGTACACTCCAAAGGCAACAAAAACACATACACGTTCGACGCCTCCTTTGAAAACAGAATACGTACCATTCTCTTCCAACTCCAGCAAATCCACCAGCTTGAATTTAATGCGGCTGCTAATTTTGGGGGGAGGGCCTTCCTCTATGAGACTGCCCGCAGGATTTGTTGAGGTCTTTTTTTTTTCGCGTCCAGTGAGAAAGTAGACACGATCCCAACATTGATACCATTTTTCTTCCGCCACACAGTGACACTTTTTCAATTTGACTAAGTCTTCTAATTGCTTCCCAACCACGGACATCAATTGCGCAAAACAATCCAAGTCATCTTCATTGGCAACCTGTCTGTGGAATAAAAGTCGAGACAAACACCATATCATAATATCTGGCTTGATCAATTTCAATTTAAAGAGCTCACCGATGAACTGGACGTGTCCCATATACTTCTTGCGCACTTGAAGGACTTGATACTCGCGGTCCATATCCTCAGTAGCAACGGTATTGATAGAAGCATTAGATTTCATTGAGCCATCTGTCATTTTATTGGTGGAACTGTTCTTCGCAGCAGCAAGCCGTTCCTCCAAACGAGCAACGTGCCAGACAATATCGTGTTCGAATTCGGCTTGACAGTGCGCCAGAATTTTCTTCTTCCAAAGAGGATTGCGCGCTGACAACTTTTGACACAACGTTGCATACATGGCACTGAAATGCGGTTCGGTTTGTGCCTTTTCTACGAGCAAATGCAAAATCGTCAAAACCATGGGAGAGACCGTGGCAGTGGCAGAATCAGAAGCAGCAGAATCTCCAGATTCGCTATTGTTCTCTTGATCGAAAGAATCTGCTGTATCACATTCCGGTGGTGTCGGTGGTGGCGGCAATAGTTTGGGAACATCAACCTCCAAAATATCAAACAATCTGGGTGTCAATTTATCAATGGTTGTCCAACTGAGCTTGTTCAAAAGTAAAAGAGTCTTGCGGAGAGGATTCATATCCTCTTGTTCAATATTAAATACAAAGGTACCATCACCACGTTGCTCGCTGCTACTATGAATAGAATTTCCGATACTGCTTTCGTCTGGATCGATCGCTTCAGTGGCGTTTTCTAGACTCAGCGCCGAAGGAGATAACACCAGCGAAGATCCCGATGTTCCAGCAGCGTGACTGGCATCTCCCAGCTTGGTACTCCGGATACGAGTTCGTTTCTTCATGGATAAAGGAATAGCATTCGGATATTGTTGCATGACTTGTTCAATTTGTTCTCGGCGTGTCGGATCGTTCCACAAACATTTCGGGTGGGGTCCCCAGTCATCGGCATTGTTGCTGGTGTCGGTACTGGCGGTGGCATCGTGGTCATCGCCGCCAAAGGATGGCGGATCCAAATGCTGCAATCGCATTTGCAACAAGGTGTCGACATGGATACGAATAACAGCCTGCTGGGACTGGTTGAATCCGTCACCCTGAAGAAATAACTCGACATCGTGAGAACTCATCTTGGAAGTGGATCGTTTGTAATTTTTCTGCTTTTCCGCCCTTAGGGCGCTTGGGTCGAACGATTTAGATGGTCTTGGTCTGCTAAAAATCTTAGACGGATCATTATTGTTGCTTCGGTTGGGAGTTCTGGATCTACCGTTGTTTTGGTTGTTTGGATTGTTGTTATTGCTGCCATCGCGTGGATTCTTGAAGGATCCACCAGGCCTTGGTTTATTGAAGCTACGCGCCGCCTGAGGTCGCGGCCGTGAGAAACTGGAAGCAGGATTCAAACGACCCCGGGGAGGAGTGCGATTGGAAGAGCCTCCTGCTGCGGCTGCTGCTCGGTCATTGGCAAATCGACCTCCTCCTCCACCTCCTCCTCCTTTCTTTTTATTTACAAGTCCAATGGTTGTAAATCCATCATCATCCACATCAGCAGCCTTTTCCTGCGCCCCCTGAAACTGTCGTCGCAACGTCGCACCATCGTGTGAAACGCTTCTCCGGGGTCCTCCTTCGAGTCGTTTAGGACTTCCGAACCCCTTTTTGCCGTTGCCCGAGTAAGAGTTGTTCATCCCGGCAATTAAAAGTTAATACGAAGTTTTTTTTTTCTCTTACCGATCAATCAATCAATGGATGATACAACAAGTACTACGAATCGAACGCGCGCTTTCGATTGAATGAAAGAAATAACTATAAACGGCGTATTAAATTAAGAAACGCGTGAGAAAACATAAAATTAATATATTATGACAAAAACTACTGCTGCTGCTACTGGGAATGACCGTTCTTGATAAAATCTGTTTTGCACGAAATGGCACATGGCACCTACCTCTCCACAACTACAGTATAACACCACTTCAGATTCAGGATTGTAATGCATTACTACCTGATCAAGGTTTGTTTGTATCTATAATAAATATATGCCTGTGAATGGATGGAGATGAAGATGATTTTTTATTTTTTTCTTGAACAAGCTGGCTATTCGGATTGCATGGATCTTATTAGACTGCTACACTACCACTCTACTACTAGCTAGTGGTAGTAGTCTAGCTAGTGGTATTAGACTAGCTAGCTAGCTAGTAGTAGACTAGTAGTAGCCTACTACTATTACTACTACTAAGTAGTAGTAGTACTCTACTACCAGTACTACTAGTAGTTGTACTACTACTAGTACTAGCTACTACTACTACTAGAGTAGTAGAGTAGTAGTACTAGTAGTAGTCATAGCCAAAACACTAATAATAAAAAAGTCATTATTGGTTTTTGTGCTACTAGTAGCTACTGTAGCAGTCTATTAGCTATCGCTTGTTGTGTGGTGTTGGTACTCGTACCAGATGCTACTGGTCACGGTACAGGGGAGCTCCGGAGGGCTTCATTCGCAGGAGATACAGAATAGTAGGTAGTACAGTTTCTGCCAGGTAGAGCATTATTTTTTACTGTTGTTGCAGCTCGGCTCGCTCGTTTTAGCTTTACACACCATAACTCGGGTTAAATGTATTCCTTTTGCGTATATTCTATATTCATATTATGGAATACATATATTCCAATAGGGCAACTATTATAATATATATATTCTGAATCCTTCCGACTACAAATAAATACATTCCATCACA
>Ga0210036_1003134_pt1 | contig 16584 bp, 10 predicted proteins | sample CryGeymeta201515_FD_185469 | JGI IMG/M metagenome (GOLD analysis project Ga0210036, IMG submission 185469) | Groundwater microbial communities from Crystal Geyser aquifers in Utah, USA - Crystal Geyser metaG 2015-15 (SPAdes) (version 2) | ecosystem: Environmental > Aquatic > Deep subsurface >...
GCAAAGAACTCTGTTGTTATTAATATTAGTGAGTTAATTAAATAAAAATAAACACTTAAAAACTCTGTTGCTATTACTATTGTTGTTGCTATTGATTATATTAGCAAGTTAATTAAATAAAAATAAAAAATTAAATATTAGACAAACTTATTTTAATTACCCTATTTTCTCGTGGGCTAATTTTACAAAATTCATTCGCTCTTCGTCAGATGTGAATATTAGTTGTGATTTTTGTATTTTGCCAAAAACTTGTGGTTGGAGATGTATGTGTGCGTGAGGAATATCTATACCTTCAACAAATGACACAATAAAATCTGACTTATGCTTTTCTTGTAAAAAAAGTGCTATTTTCTTTGCAACAAGCCAAAATTGCGCATACAAATCATCAGGCAAGTCCCAAACCCAACGAAAATGCTTTTTTGGTATAATTAAAGTGTGACCTTTGCACACAGGAAAAATATTGAGAAACGCTACAAAATTGTTGTCTTCATAAATCTTAAAAGAAGGAACTTCGCCTGCAACTATTTTGCAAAAAACACACTCTTTTTCAGCCATAATATATTTGATAACTAATTCTCTAAATTTTTACAAATAACCTGATAATCCTTACTAATAACAACAGATATTTTTTTTGCGCGCACAATATTTTTTATGTCTTCTACAACTTCATTAAAAGATGCATCGGGAATCGTCAGATCTAAAGAAAAATTATCATATGCAACGCTTTTTTTGTTGCTCGCTTTCCATACCCTAACATCTTCAATAACTTTAAAAGCAAAGTCACCAATTTTTTCTGCTTGTGTATCTTCATCAAATTCAGACAATTCTGGCCATAAAGTAATAGCAATGCTTTTATTTTCATCAAATAAGTCCATCCAAATCTTTTCAGTTATAAAAGGAATAAAAGGATGGAATAATTTTAAAGAGTTTTTTAATACAAATGCAACATAATATTGTGCAGATGTTTTTGCTTTTATATTTTCATTAGAGTAAAGCCGCCATTTAATAAATTCAAGATAATTGTCGCAAAAATGGGTTTTAAAAAACTGAAACAAATTTCTTTTAACATCTCCATAATTATATTCTTCAATTGCTTTACTTGAATTGTCAAGAACTTTCCTGAATTTTTGAATAATCCATTTGTCCAAAACCCTGCTGTTTTTCTTAGATAGCTCTGTGTTGTTTTTTTCAAAAACATCACTATTATAAAACATCTCAACAAAAAGAGATGCATTCCAAATTTTATTTAAAAATTTAAAGCCATCTTGTACATCTTGTTCTTTATAACAAAAATCCTCGCCTGCTCTTACGGTTGCCCCCCACCATCTTAAGGCATCAGCAGAATATTTTTTGATAACATCTTGTGGATCTACTATATTTCCTTTTGATTTTGACATTTTTTTGCCTTTTTCATCAAGCCCCCACCCTGAAACAGCAATTGTTTTCCAAGGAATAGAATTTGTGTGAAGATGGCTCTTTAAAATTGTATAATAAGCCCATGTTCGTATTATGTCATGTCCTTGTGGTCTTAAAGAAAAAGGGTATACTATATTCATTAAATTATCTTTTTCCCCCCATTTTGCAGTAATTAACGGAGATATTGATGAAGTCATCCAAGTATCCATAACATCTGTCTCTGGTAAAAAATCTATTGACCCACAACTACATTTTTTTTTGGGCATATCTTGTGTTGGATAAACAGGCAATTCACTTTCATCTGCTATAATTGTTTTTCCACATTTTTTACAATACCATATTGGAAAAGGTATGCCAAAACATCTTTGGCGCGAAATTATCCAATCCCACTTTAATCCATTAACCCAATTTTCATATTTTAAACGCATAAAATCAGGATACCATTTTATTTTTCGACCTTGCTCTATCATTTTATTTTTTAGATCAAGTTGTTTTATTTTCCATTGAAGTGAAACAATATATTCTGCAGGAACATTACATCTATTATGAACATTTACAGAATGCATTATTTTCTTTTGCTCAATTAAAAGATTTTCTGACTTGAGATCTTCTATTATTTTTGCGCGAGCATCTTTAATAAATGTGCCTTTATACTTACCTGCTAACTTATTTAAAGATCCATCTTTATTTAATACATTTTTTAAAGGAAGATCATATTTTCTCCACCAATCAATATCTGTTTGATCTCCAAAAGTACATACCATAACAAGCCCTGTTCCAAATTCCATATCTACTTTATCGTCAGCCATAATAGGAACAACACCTCCAAAAATAGGAATTTTTGCTTTTTTTCCAACAAAATTTTTATATCGTTCATCATCAGGATGTGCAAAAATTCCAACACACGCAGGCAAAAGTTCTGGTCGTGTTGTTGCTATTTTAATTTTTTCTTTAGTTTCAAGTTCAAATAAAATTGTGTTTAAAAATGTTTCTTTTTCTGCGTCTTCAAGGTCGTCTTGAGCAAGTGCTGTTTGGCAAAAAGGACACCAAATCACCGCTTCTTCTAATCTCTCCACTCTTCCTTTTTTATAAAGATCAATAAAAGATCTTTGCGACATTTTTGTACAATATGGATTTATAGTATTGTATGAAAGTGACCAATCCATTGAATGTCCCATTCGAGTAAAAATGTTTTTGTATAATTCGTCGAGTTGTGTGACTTCTTTTAAACAAAGATCTCTAAACTCTTTACGCAGCATATCTACTGATTTAATATTGTATTTTTTTTCAACATATCTTTCTGTTGGAAGACCATTATCATCAAACCCAAAAGGATAAAAAACCTCTTTTCCGCGCATTCTCCAGTAACGCGCAGCAAACTCAAAATGTCCATAACTCATAATGTGACCAACATGAATGTCTCCTGAAGCATATGGTGGTGGTGAATCAATTGAAAATATTTTTTTGGTTGTTTTGGGATTAAATTTAAAAACTTCGTTCTCTTGCCAGAATTTAATAATCTCCTCTTCAAAAGATGCGGGATTATATTTTTTATCAAGCACCATATTTTTTTTAAAAAAGATCGAGCAATATGTATTTTTGAAAATGTTTTTTAGTGGTGTGTGGCGCGCAAACAAAAAAACTTAGAGATGCAAACACAATTTATTATATGTATTCCCACACCAACAAAACACAAAAAAATATGATAATCGAGCGCATATATTTAAAAAATATTAGAAGTTATGCTGAAGCTGACTTTTGCTTTTCACCAAATATAACTCTTATTCAAGGGCCTGTTGGCGTAGGCAAAACAACGCTTCTAATGGCAATTGGTTTTGCGTTGTTCGGAAATTCAATTGGAAGAGGAATTCTCAGTAGATTGCTGAAAAAAGATGCTGAAAGAGGCAATATAATTATAGAAATAGAACAGAATAATCAAAAATACACAATATCAAGAACAATTAAAAGGAAAAAAACGCAAATAATGCAAGAGGAAGCATATATTATAACTAACAATAAAAAAACAATTTTAAGTCCAACAGAAATAAACGCGCGCATAACCGCTATTTTAAATATTAAAAACATTAGTAGTTCATCTCCAATATTTTATGTTGTCCAGGACAAAATTAAACAGATTTTGTATTCTAATGAAGAAGAAAGAATGAATATGGTAAGAGATATATTTAATATAAAAAAATATCAACAATGCAGAGAAAATAAAAAATATATTGGGCGCGATATAGGGCAAGAGATTGCTTTGCTTAAAAAAGATGTTGAACAATTAAATGACATAAAAAAACAAGCAGAAAATTTAGAGCAAGAAAAAGAAAATCTTGAAATAAAACTCAAAAAACAAGCAGCAAGCATAACTAAATTAAAACAGATTTTTTTAGATATTAATATTAAATATGAAAAAATGCAAAAAAACCTTGGGGGCGCAGAAAAAAATAAACAACAGCTATTAACTCTTCAGAAAAATTTGAGTTTTCTTGAAAAAGACAATAACAACACAAAAAACAACATATTGAGTTTAGATAAACAGATAAAACAAATGAATGACTCTAAAACAAAAATAGAAATAAAACCTGCTGAAAATTTTGCGCTTCTTAAAATCAAACAAAACGAAATACACTACCAAAAAGACAAACTGAATCAACAAATTGTTAAATATCAAACGCAATTTGAAGAGATAAGTAAACAAAAAAATAAATTGCTTGAAGACATAAGGCACCAAGGGATGTTGGTGGCAGAAACAAATAAAAAAATATCTGAATGCCAAATCTATATTAAAGAAGTTGAAGAAAAATATTTCAGAATATTTGGGGAAGAAGTAGATATAGAAAAAATAAATAGAATTTCTGAGAGTAGAAAAAATTTGCAGATAGAAAATAATAGATTAACAAAAGAAAGAGAAATTTTAAAGGGAAAAGAACAAATATTAAATACTATACTAAAAAATTTGGAAAAACAAAGAACTGAGATTTCAGGAGCAAAATCTATTTGCCCCATTTGCGAGTCCATTTTGCAGGATAGTAGAAAAACAGATTTGTTGAAAAATATTAATATAAATATAAAGAACTCTATCACTGAACTAAAAAAAATTAATGACAAAATAAAAGAAAGTGAAACAGAAAAAGATAAAAAAACTGAATTATTAAAAGATATTGAAAGTATAAACAAAGAGTTATTTATAATAAAATATAATGAAATAACAGAGCTAAACATAAGTATTGAAGATTTAAAAACAAAGGCAAAAAATATAAAGAATGAAAACGAAGAAATTAGCGAAAAGCAACTATGGTTACAAGAACAAATTAAACAAAAACACCAAAACACTATACTAATAACAAAAGAGGAAAAAAATATTGTTGAAATACTTGAAAAAAACAAAAATGCTTTGTTGTTAGCTGAAAAGATTAAAATACTTGAAGAGCAAAAAGAAAAAGAAAAACAAAGATATAACCAAACAATTGACGAAATTCAGAAAATAACAGAAGGTTGCCAAAAGATAGGTGTTGTTTTACAACCAATAAGCATCACACTTAATGAAGATTTAAAAAAAGTTCAAACAGAAAAACAAGCAATGCAAACTGAGATTGAGGGTGCGCAATATCTTATGGGAAAAATAGAGCAACTGATGACTGATATTAAAAAAGATATAGAAAAAATAAAAAGAGACAAAATAAATCTTGAACTGCAAAAAAAAGTGAAAGAGCAAAAAGAACAAATAATATATTGGATGGACAATGTTTTTATTAAAATATTAAATACAATTGAAACAAGAGTTACAGAAGAAATCTTAAAAAATTTTGAAGTTTTGTTTAGAAAATATTTCAAAATGCTATTGCAAAACAGTGATTTTTTAGTTGAAATTGACCAAAAATTTACACCTATATTTTCAGTTGATGATTCTGTTTTTTTGTTTGAAGATTTGTCTGGTGGTGAAAAAACCGCTGCTGCACTTTCTTATTATTTAACCCTTGCTGTTTTGCTTGAAAAATATGGTATATCTGCATTAAAGGGAATATTAATTTTAGATGAACCAACAACTGGCTTTGGTCCTGAGCAAATTCAAAATATGCAGAAAGTTTTTAGTTTATTGCCACTCAAACAAATCATAATTGTTTCTCATGAAAGTGACTTTGAAAAATCAGCGCAGCACATAATAAAATTGTGCAAAAATAACAACCAATCCTATATTGTTTGTTAAAAAATCAATATGGTTTTGTATTTTTGTTATTAACAAAAAATCACAGATATCTTGCTCTTTTTTTTATTTGCTCGATTTTATCTAAAAACAACTTGTTAGGCAAATATCCTTTAAAAAACGCGCTAATTAAATTTTCGTTTGTATGCAAAGATCTTAACAATTTCAAAAACAGAACAATGTCTGTTGCTTTATCTTCAATAGATTTAGACTGGTAAGAAAGTCCAAAATCAATAAGAAATGGCTGCATATTGTTGATTACCATATTCGTAGGTGCTAAATCGCCGTGGATTATGTCAAAATCATGTATTTTTTTTATTTGTTCGCCGAGCATTTGAAACAACACGTTTAGATTTTGGTCGTTTGTTTTTATCAATTTTTGAAGTGTTATGCCTTTGATTTTATCTATACGCAAACCAAAATCTCCATCTTGAGTAATATGCGGAACATTAACACCAATTGCAGCCAAACGCGTCATATTATTTAATTCTTTGCGCGCCCGTGTTTTTCTGAGAGTTATATCTATTTGTGGCAAGCGATAAGTTTTAGAAATTCTTTCTTTTTTTATTTTGTCACCAACATCATAAAGAATTGCTTCTGCTCCGCGAGATATAATTTTCATATTTTATTTGTGAACTCATTCAACACCAATACTTTTCCACAGCAAAAGTTTATAAAATAAAGAGTATAATCACAACAACTTTCTTTTTGTGACAAGCAACCCACCAACAATAACCAAAACAAAAGGTGTAATAACAAAAGTAAGCAACCGCGCTAACTCTATATTTACAATACCTATAATATTATACCAAAAATACCAAACAGCACCATCTTCACTTTGCAAAAAAATGTTTGAAATCTCACCATACGAGCCCAGAGTTATATATTGTACATATGCACTTTCCCAACTAACAACTATAAAAAAAGCAAAAGCAATCATCGTTGATCCGATCACCTGCACAATATTTTGAATTTTTACATTCATAATAACAAATCCAAATTTTGAAAAAACAAACAAAACCAAAAATAAAATAAAATAATAAAGCATAAACCCATAAATAGGATTTAAAGTATTTAAAAAAAGCAAAAATTCCTTGGTGCTGAAAAGAAAACCAAAAACCACAATAATAACAGCCAAACTTAGCTCGCGCCATGTCAAACTAAGTTCTTGCTGACATTTTTTGTTATCTTTATTTTTTATGATGCAGATTTTAGCTATTTTCTTGTTGTGTATCATATTATATTTGCAAATTGTGTTTAAAGTATGTTTTAGAACTTTTACATAGCTTATCCTTATAATAGAAACATCTTTGGCAAATTATCTTTTATTTTTATTTTAGTTATATTTTATTTTTCAGATCTAAAATTGTCTTTGCCAAATTACCTTTATTTTCAATTAGTTTTGTTTTTGCTTTGTCTTTGCTTGCGCCTGTTTGTTCAACAACAGTTTCAACATCTTCTTCTGAAAAGTTATTAGATATATTAGACTCTTCATCTGCGCGCGCTTCTTCTATAATTTCTCCTGAAATCTGAAAACTTTCATTTCCTTGCATTGAAATTCTTATAACTTGTGGATTTTTTATTATTATCTTTTTGCCCCCAGTGGTTTTTATAACCACTTCGTTCGCAGGAATTCCTTCTTGCTTCATTCCCATTTGCTTCATAACTTTTTCCATCTGGCGCGGATCTATATTAAACATAACTTATTTAAACAAACAAAAATTATAAAAATATTAGAATAGTGTGTTTTGGTTTGTCTTTTTGCCAAAAACAGCATCAACTTGGCAAAGAATAAGGTCAAGACATTGGCGAGTATATTCATCAAGACGGTATTTTTCTACAATCTTTAAACTAGGCCCTAAATATTTCCTTATTCCTCCTTCGTGTATTGTTAAGGTCAAATTTTTTTTGCATTTTGGGCAAATACCTGCTAAGGGTGGGCGGCGAAAAATCTCATTACAACCAGTGCATCTTACTGTTTGTGTTGTAAATGATCTCAAATTTCCGCGAATATCTTTTATAAAATGACATTGAATCACTAGATTTGCAACATCTGTTTCCTCTACTGAAACTGCTTTTTTTGCAATTTCTAACTCAGCCATAACTTTGTCAAGCATTGTAGTAAGCGTCTTATATGAAGATGTGTGTGGACCATCATAAAAACAAGTTGTGTTGTGTGTAAATTTTAAACCAGAATAAGGTGTTCCTGCTTTCATTTTATTTTCAACAAGATCTATTGAAACCGCAGAGGGCGCGTCATAACAAAACGCTGCTTCATAAAATTCAAGAGGATAATGATCAGCAACATCTAAATGATATACCTCATCATCAACTTCTTCAACTTTTAAAATAGTTGTTAAAACAATAGGTGCATCCATAATTCGTGTTCCTCTTTTGTTAGGCAAATATTGTTGTGAAAAATTTAATAAAGCGTCCATAAGCAACATAAACCCGTCCTCGTCGCCGTCGCAGTTTCTTCTCTTTGCAGCATGCCAATATGGATGAGCAAATTGTGCAAAAGCTGGAGTAAAGCCAATAATTCGTCCAATAATCCCTGCTGAGGTGTGGGGAGCCAAACCAATAACAAGATGTCCAATCAAATCATTTGCTGTCTTTATAGAATAATAGCGCGACAAATTATAAAAAAACTCTAACTCATCATCAACAAAACGAGATATACTAACAAAAACATCTGAAGCGTTTTCAGGCATAATAACATCCTGAGCAAACAGTTCGCAAATTTGATCTTCTTGTTTTAGTGGATTTCCAAGATAATCTTCAAAATATCCTAATTTGCGCAATTTTTCAATAGAAGTACCTATTTCTTTTGGTTTGAAATGAGTAATAGGAACATCTATAGCATCATATCTAATTGTACAATCTTTGAAAATTGTTAGGTTGTGGAAAGATCTCAATATTCCTTTTTCTATTCGTTCAGGAATCATACGTTCGCTGCTAAGTCCTCTGACTCCTTTCAATATTTCGACTTGCTTAAATTTATTTTTCAAGTTTAAATGCGCATTATCTAACAGTGTTTTGATATCATGTTCTGCAGAAATTATTTGTTTTTCGGTTGTTTGTGATTTGCAAAAAGGACAAACACCCCACAAAACAGATTTATTGCATTTGCTGCAAAAAAAATCGCGAAATTTGATATTCATTTTATTCATATTATTAACTTCGCGCAACCTACCCCCATCAAGTCCAACAGGAAAAAGAGAACACGGACTTCCTCGCATTGCCCTCATCTGCGCTTTTTCTGGGCGGCCCATTCTACAACCAATAAAGCAAGGCGCTTTTTCTCGCAAAACCACACCTGAAATTTTTGATAGTAAATCTATATTTGAAATATTTTCACTCTCACTAATTCTTTGCTCTATCTTTGCGTCTTTTGGTAAAAGTTGCCGTAATATAATTAAATTCTCTTCTAACCACACTAAATTATTTTTAATGTTGTGCGTGCATCTTAATTTTTCAAGTATTGTTTTAAAGTCAATCTCAAATACAAACCCATCAGATTCTTGCTGCCAAATTTTATTATATAGTGTTAAAAGTTCTCGTTTTGATATTTCTTTCCACCAAAAAGTATATTTTGGATAGAGAGGAATTTTATATTTTCTTGAAAGATCTAAAGCATCATTAACAGAAACACTGTATTTTTTTGCTTTAATTTCAGATATTTTTTGATTATTTTCTTCATTTTTTATGTCATTTATTTTTTGATTATTTTCTTTATCTTTATCTTTTTCTTTATCTTTTGACCCGATAACTGCTTTTTCTAACTCTTGTATCCACCACTCTTCAACATATCCGCTTGGAATTAATATATGGTTATTATGTAAAAAATCACCATAAGATATTAGCAAATCACCCCAAAACAAAATGCTTTCTACTTCTTTTTTCATTTTTTCTGCTTGTTCTCTTGAAGTTAGTTGTAAGACATCTCCACTCTTCAATTTAACAATAGGGCCTTCAATCTCGTCGCAAAAGCTTATTACTGTTGATTTTCCTGGCCTTTCTACTTTTAATTGAGTCCCAACTGCAATAAACCCATCAGACAACACAGCGCTTGCTGGATGAATAGCATAAGCAGCAAATCCGCTTGTGCGCGCTCTTCCATACCTCAACCTAAAACCACCAACAACAGACGGATACCCAAATATAGGCCTACCTGCAGCCAATTCTTCTAAATATTTATAATTAGGCAAGACCTTTGCACTTGTTTTTTTTCCATCTGTGTTTGTGTGTATTTTTTCTTTTAATTTAACATAATCATCAATCCACCCCCAAGAAGACAGCGACATTTTTTCAGCTATTTTCATGAGTTTTTTTGCTTTTAGCATCAAACCCTCAGTAATAACAAGACAAAACCCCCCCCTAATATTTGGTGTCTCAATGCGAGGCAAATTTTTATAATTTGGAACTTCATAATCTTCTGTTCCTTCTCCAGAAACCTCAACAGGCAAATGGCTAAGCATAAAACGAATTTCTTCATCAACAGGGTTATATTGGCGCGTACTATATGAATTAATTTCAAGAACTCCTCGCTCGATTTCATCTCTAGTTATTTTGTACTTTTCGATGTTATATTTTTGTCTAATAAAATCAGTTAAGAGAACAGAAACTGCTTGTGCTGTTCCTCCTGCTGCGCGAATTGGGCCTGCAAAATAAACCGCAGCATAATCACTTCCATCATCATTTTTTTTAAGTTTAATACAAACTATGCCTTCTAATGGCGCTGCTACTATTCCTGAAGTTAAATAAGTTAAACCTAAACGAACACCTGCTTCAATTTTTTTTTCAATGCTCGGAATATTAAAAAACTTATTTGCTGCTATTTCTTCTGCAAGATTAAATGCAATTTTTATATTGTTAGCTCCAAGTTGGGCTTCAAGCTCGCGAATTCTTTCTGCAATTCCAGAGCCCTCTGCTTCTTTGAATTCTGTGGCAAACAAACCTTCAATTCTTCCTGCTTTGTCTGGCGATATTTTAATTCCTATTGTTTTCTCTAAATCATACCCTTTTGCGCGCGCTTTATTTGCAATTGCTGCTTGCTTTTCTACTTCTTGGTTTAGTGTGTTGCGATAAGTCTCTATATTATTTGCCATTTGCTTTTTCCTCGTTGTTTTTTGTTTTTTTGGTAGTTGTAATTATACTCTTTGTTATATTTTGTTCTTCATTATCTTCATCACAAGTATGTTTTAAATTATTTGTTATATTTTGTTCTTCATTATCTTCATCACAAGTATGTTTTAAATTATTTGTTATATTTTGTTCTTCATTATCTTCATCACAAGCGCACTTTGTTGCAATTTTTAATAGATCTTTTGTGTGCGCGCCACCTATTATTTTAAGGTCAGCAACAATATTGTTTATATTACCCTTATTTGTTGTTTCTTCTATTAATTTTTTTTCTTTTGCTGCTCTGAGATTTATACCATTTGCCAAATCTTTTTCATCATCATCTAAAAAACAAAGTGCTTTAACACTATCTGTTGCTAAATCATAAACATAAGCCCAACCCGGATTTGGAGTTAATCCTATTCTCTCTTCATAATCAGTCATCCCCTCAAAACAACCAGGATTAATAATATGTACTCCTCTATAATTCATATATCCACAAGAATGAACATGCCCGAATGCAAAAATATCTGGGATTTTGTCTATGACAAGAAAATCTTCTAATTCGGGAGACAAAACCCCTCTCGCCTCTCCATAAATAGGGTATAGGTGGCGCGCTTGTAGCAAATATTTTCCTATTTTTTGAGGCTCAGAAACAAGCATGCTCTTAAAATCAGAATTTATTTCAGCAAGTACAGATGTGCTTACCCCATGATCAAGCAGAACATTCACACCAAAAACAGAAACCAAACAAGGGCTTGATGTCATAATAACATTTTTTAAATCATAAAGTGAGGTAGCAAAAGACTTCATAATTGCTGGTTGTGGGGTAGGTAATCGCTGAGCGTCGTGGTTTCCAGGAATTATAATTATTTTGATGGTTTTTGGAATTTTAGAAAAATAGCGCGCAACTTCATCGTATTGCTTTTTTAAATCTTGAATATGTAAGTCGTTTTGCTGTTCTTTATAGATATTTATTCCTGAAACTAAATCACCGCCCACAAAAATTACTGTAATTTTTGAGGCATCAACACCTAAAGTTCCACCATAATACCCGCACACCCAGTCAACAAAATGCTGAAATGATTTTTTTAAAAAATTTTTGCTTCCAATATGCAAATCAGAGATAAAAACAAAAGACACATCTGGTTTTTCGGTTCGTTGTTTGTAGCTGTTTTGTAAAGGAATGTCAGGTAATATTATATCATCGCAAAAAAATACATTTCTTCCTCCTAAAACACCTGTAAATGCAAGCACCATATCAGCAAATATTTTTTTTGATTTTTCAAAAGCATTTATGTTGTTTGCAGGAACTACAATACTAATTTTTCCTGTAAGATCTTCAACAGTGATGCGATAGCTATTAGGTAGTTTTCTAATATCATAAACTATTCCAATAATAGTTAAAGGTTGGTTTTGCACTAAATTATAAATTGAGCAAATAGGTTTATCAAATACATGCTCTCTTTTAAAAATAGCACTGAGTTTTTGGTAGCGGCTTTTAAAATAAGATGTAAATGTTGAAGCTGTTCGCGCATAACCTGTTTTTGAAAATTCTTGTATAACTTTAATATCTTGGGTTGTGTCTATTTTAAAAATGTTAGAAAATATATTTGTTGTTGGCGCGCAAGTTTGTGGCGCGGGCGCAGGTTGTTGTTGATGTTGTTGTTTTGACTCTGTTGTTTGGTGTGTAGCAAGGGTGGTTTTTGTTATTGTTGTTGTTTTTGGTGGGGGGTTTGAGTGGTTAGGGGGGTTGGTTTCGACTGGAGTGTGGTAGGGGGGGTTAGAAGGTATAAAAATAAGTTCACCTTGTTTTGCTTTTGTTTTTTGTTCATCAGAAATATTATTAGGTATAAAATTTAAGTTAGGCATATTTTTTTTAAACAACAAATGGTTTTGTATTTATTTGAATTTTATATTTTTTGTATTTATTTAAAATTAAACTAAAACAATTAAATATAATTAAACAATAAATAATAAATATTAATAATAAATATTTAAATAAAACATCTTTAAAATAATTATAATTATTATTTAAATATAACGCCTTTAAAATAAATATATATATTTAAATATTATTTATATATTTATATAAATATATATAAAACAAATATAATTAATTTAATTATTATTATCTAAATATAACACCTCTAAGATAAGTAGTAATTTGGTCTCTTATTTGTTTTGGATAATTTATAGATAATTCACGCGTTCTTCCATATCTACCATAAGAAGCAATATTTGTTGAAATAAGCCCCAACATGTCTAACTCAACAACAAAGTCTGTGACGCGGCGAGAAGTTAAAGGTTTTTGTTTTGTTGTTTTGCAAAGTTGTTCGTATTGTTCATATACTTTTCCTGTTGTAGTTGTTTTTGTTTTTATTGTATTTTGCAAAACAGAATATAATATAATTTTAGAGTGTAGGGGCTGGCTATATATCATTTCTAACATTATATTTTCTTCTAATTTTTTTTCAGCTTCTTCAACTAACTCTAAAGATAATTTATTAAGATTATTTCTTTCAGCTAATTCCCCAACAACACGTAATAAATTTATTGCCCTTCGCATATCTCCATTTTGCTGAGCAATAATACCTGCAACTTTTTCTAAAACACCTTCAGAAACAACACTCTTTTCAAAAGCATTATCAGACCTTTGCTTTAAAATATCTAAAAGTTCTTCTGCATTATATGGAGGAAAAATAAATTCTTCTTGGTTAAGCGCGCTTTTTATACGCGGATCTAAAAGTTCTATAAAATTAATATTATTTGAAATTCCTATAAGAGTTAAATTTATATTTTTAAATCTTTTGCGAGCAAGATTATATAAAAAATCATCACTATTTTTACTAACAATATTATCAATTTCATCAAGAACTAAAATTATATTTGCTTTTTGATAATCAACTACCCTAAAAAACTCATCATATATATTTTTTATAGATAGCCCTGCAGGAATTTGCTTTCCAAAATAAGAGCATGTTGTTGATATTAATCTATATTCTGTGTCTGAAACATGTCCTTCTTTACAATTAAGATATATTATTTTTATTTTTTGTTGAAGGTTTTTATTCTCTTGTTTATCTAAAAAATATTTTATTTCTTTTATTATATAATTAATTGTTGTTGTTTTACCTGTTCCTGGTTTTCCATAGATAAAAATATTTGATGTTGGTTCTTCTCTAAAAATAGGGCTAAGTATTTTTGTTATTTCTTCAATTTGTTTTTGGCGATGAAGGATTTGTTCTGGAATATAGTCTAAAGATAATATTTTTTTATTTTTAAATATTTTGCTTTTTTGGTTGACAATAGATTGAAGTATCTCTTGGATGTTTTTTTCAGGCATAATGTTATTAAAGATTGTTATAAATTATTAAATTATTATTATAGATTGTTAGATTATTATAAATAGTCGTAAATTGTTAGTATTATAAATTATTATTAAAAATTATTAATATATTATTATAAATAATTATTGTTATATTTTATTATTATTAAAGATTATTAAATAATTATTAAAGATTATTAAAGATTGTTATTAAAAATTATTAGTTATTATTGTTATAATTTATTATAGATTATTATTAAAAGTTATTATTATTAAATATTATAAATTATTATTAAAAATTACTAAATTAAATATTATAAATTATTATTAATTATTAATAAATATAATATTATATTAAACATATTAAAAAACATGCAAATTTCAAAAGAAAACATTATCTATATTAAAAAAAATATGCAAATTTCAAGACGAAAGCTTTTAGAATATTACTCAAATCCACAAATTATGCGCGCAATATTTACTTTTTCTACAGATAGAGAATTTGTTTCTGCTATTGTAGATTCTAAAGGAAATAGAAAAATGGGTGCGCGCCCTAATTTTTTAAATGAAGAAGGTGATATATATTCTTATATTGCGCGAGGATCAAATGAATTTCACACATCTATTGAGCGTTGGTGTGATGTAATGAATTTAGGAAAAAACAAAACAAAAGAAGAGATGGATAATAATCGTAAGAATTGGGATTTTATAATAGATATTGATGTTGATATTGGTTTTTCTTATGCAAAAATTATTGCAAGTGAAATTGTGCTTTTTTTTGTTGATGAAGGAATACCTAAAAAAGACATATCAATAAAATTTTCAGGTAATAAAGGTTTTCATATTGGTTTAAGGGGAGAAGAGTTTCCAGACTATATTTGTAATTTTGGGGGTGTGTTGGAAAAGCGCGCACAAGCTTTTCCTTTTTTACCTCTTTTTATTTTGTGCTATCTTGAAGAAAAAGTATCCCAACAACTTAAGCAAAAATATATTGATAATTTCTCATTAGAAAATATATCTGAACAACTTAAGCAAAAATATATTGATAATTTCTCGTTAGAAAATATATCTGAACAACTTAAGCAAAAATATATTGATAGTTCCTCTTTAAAACCAACAAAAGAGTTCTTGCTAAAACCCACAACCACAAATCTCCAGTCGAAACCAACCCCCCTAACCACCCAAACCCCCTACCAAAAACAACAACAAACCAACCTGTTTGTTAATTTAAAGCTGGATTTTCAGGTTTTTTCTTCGCGCCACTTTATTCGTAGCCCTTATAGTTTGCATCCAAAATCAGGCTTTGTTAGTTTGCCTATTCTTCCATCAAAAATTCATTCTTTTAAAAAAGAACAAGCAACTATTGATGCTGTTTTATCATATAGTGGCGACGGTTTATTGGGGTTTTTAGATAAATATTCTGTTGGAAAAGCAAGTAAAATGGTGTCAAATGCTTTTCTTTGGTTTGATAAAAAAAATAAAGAGGAAAAAAAACAAATATTAAATAAAATTAAACAAGAAGAAACCAAATACAATAAGGACTTTACTATAGATTTATTAAAAATAGATGCAGAGAAAAGAAAAAAAGCATATATTGAAGTTGTAAAGCAAGGTAAAGGTTTGGTTTCAACACAATCTTTTTTATTTAATGGTTTGATAAACCCCTTATATTTTCCTCCCACTATTCTTAATATTTTAAAAGGACTAAAAGATGGAAGGAAGCGCGCGCTATTTATTTTAATTAATTTTTTCAGAAGTTTGTCTTATCCTCAAAATATGATTGAAATAGTTGTGGAAAAGTGGAATCTCTGCAACACTTCGCCGCTCCCAAAAGAATATGTTCATCAACAAATATTTTATAATTTTAAGCACAAAAAACCCATTTTACCCCCCTCTTTTTCATCAGAAATTTATAAAGAGATTGGTGTTTATGAAGAAGATGAATTAACAAAAAAAGTAAAAAACCCAATTACATATGTTCTTAATAAACTTAAATATAAAAATAATAGCAAGAAACCAAAGCCACGAGTGTCAAGTTTTTTAAGTTCTTCATATATTGAAGAAAAAGATTTTCCGCAGACAATACAAAATATTTTTAAAGGGGTATTTGTTGAACCAGAGCGCGCTGCTGAAATTCTCATTAATTTTTTTAGGGGGTTAGGAGAAAATGTTAGCTCATTCTATTCTCAAGAGCAAGTTGAACTTATTTTAAAAGAATGGAATCTTCGCAATACCTCTATGGTTTCCGAAGAGGTGCTTGCTCAAAAAATTCACTCTAATTTTATGCGAAAAAAAGCACAGTTAATTCCTCCACTTAATTCAGAGATTTATAAAAAAATGGGGGTCTGTGGGGAAAATGCCCTCACAAAAAAAACAAAAAACCCGATTACCTATGTTAAAAACAAAATAAAAGAAAAAATAAAGGAAGAAAAAATAAAGGAAGAAAAAATAAAGGAAGAAAAAATAAAGGAAGAAAAAATAAAATAAAAGAATGAAAGAGATATTATTAGAT
>Ga0210036_1003135_pt1 | contig 16583 bp, 13 predicted proteins | sample CryGeymeta201515_FD_185469 | JGI IMG/M metagenome (GOLD analysis project Ga0210036, IMG submission 185469) | Groundwater microbial communities from Crystal Geyser aquifers in Utah, USA - Crystal Geyser metaG 2015-15 (SPAdes) (version 2) | ecosystem: Environmental > Aquatic > Deep subsurface >...
CTATTAGTCTAGTAGTAGTCTAGTAGAGAGCCCGGATTGAGAAAGGCATAGAATACTGCACCTAATAAAACGTTAGTGTACGCCCCCGTCACTGAAGGCAGCGCGCGTCACCTATACTTGCCTGTAATAGAGGTGCGCAAACCCGAAAGCTCAAAATGTAACTCAAGCCTTACGCTGTGGAAGTTGCGACAATATTATTATGTCTTCAGGTGGCATCTCCGCCAGCGTGGCGATTGCTCGCTCGGTTTTCGATACCATCGGTGTCCGGACAAGGAAAATCTCTTTGAGTTTTGGCTGCTGCCCACAGTGCATTGGGCCTTCTCGCCAGGCAGGACATCCAAAGCCAAACACGTCAACAACAACATCAATGTCGCTTGGACTTAAAGCGATTTTGTTTTCCAGGCACTTGAGTCATTCATTAATAAGTGGATACTAGACACGTTCAACCAATTGATTCGCCGTCAAAAGCTTGGGCGGGGAGGAATGAAATAATGGATTTTGAATCTAATACCTGATACTAGCGTACGTAGTCTCGAACAAAAGCTGCAAACCTCATTTGATGGCAGTGTCGTCTTTCCTAGTCCTGTTCTGGCGGCATAGTCGAACCAACGCTGTAAGTGTGTCGAGACAACAGCACAAGCAAATCCAATGGAGTTCATCGGATTTTTCTTTTTTGGCGGCGTAAGTACGGCCGGCCTGGAAAATACCATCCAGTGTCTCATCATTTTTGATTTTGGTAGCATTCGTAGCGACAAAGGAAGGTGCGAGACAGGGTAGTGCTGCTGCCACTGCTAAGTGACAGTCACCAAGTTGGTAGTAGAGTACTAGACTAGTAGTACTAGTACTCTACTGGCCTGATGAGTCCTGAGTTGATCATGGTTCAAATAATTGTTTGGATTATTCCAGTCCACCCGGGCTCTAGCTCATCACCATAATATATTAAATCTGGTATCCTATTACCAGTAGCAGACTCTAGCTAGAGAGGGAGATGCCAAACGATGCAACTCACACATGGGAGGATTTGAGGTACTTTAAGATTGCTGTGACTTTGTTCAATCAAGATTAACCTACTCGTACATATCTACTCGTAGTTTTGTTTCCTTGTGGTCCATTACCATTACAATGTCACCCCTTCCCGGCCTTGAATGTCTCGCTGGTGGATTTGTGTTTGACTTTTTTACGCATACCTAGGCAAAAAAAGTCAGGCACTAGACTACTGCACCGCCAGATCGTGAAGAAATAATAATAAACGCACGTGGACAAATATTGAAGCGTCTTTTCTAATCTATATCTTATTGGCAAGCAGCAATGGCAGACACGTGGACTGTGTTTGATTCTTCCTAAATGACTGCCCATGCTTATGCAGGGATTCACCAACGAGGCAAACCATATGCACTTTGTTTCAGACCGTCTGAATCATCCGTGCACGTAGCGACTTTTCTACTCCAATTTTTGTATCCGAATAATCTCTTTTTTAACCAGCCACAGCATGAGTTCGAACATGCGAGAACGAAATCCCAACTCCCACCGAGCAGTTAACCCTGTCCCTACTGTCTCATGAACTGTGTTTCCTCGTTCCCAGTTGTCTTTTTCGTAAAAAATTCTCATCGGATACCCCCGCCAACAAAACCTTGAAGTGCTCACAATTTTCCTTCTCGAACCAACTGAATAAAGATTCTTGAAAATTCCCTTTTATATAATTGAAACTCTTAACCATGCCGACTGTCCTACCAAACAACTACAAGCCCAACAAGAATGATGCTATTTTTGGACGAGGAGGAAAGCATAACAACCTCCGGTCTGGATCGGTCTTTCGATCATCCATATGCAAGCAATGGCCCGCGTACTGTGCCATTGAGGCCACAGACTACGCAGCTAAGCGTTCCTTTATCAAGGAATATCTCGTGGATCTCATTGTCAAGAAGAAGGGTCGCTTTCTTTTTACTACTTCAAAGAAAGCCGACGATACCAAATGGTCCGAACTCGATCCTAATGACACGGACGATTACAATGAGATCCTCAAGAAGATTTCCCAGTCGTTGCGCGATGAGAAAAAGAAGTATAGTCCCTCTGACTTTACTTCGACCATGGTGAGCGTCGCCTATGGTGAAGACAACTCAAGAGGCACTCACAGCCGTCCCGGAAAGAAGAACAGCAAGACCTCCAAAGACCCCGCCAAGACTGTCAACAAGGTCAAGGCAGGACACGCCAAGACCAAACGAAGGAATACGGTGGAGTATATCTCCATGTTTCCAACTGACTCGACCGGTACTGATGATACTTCTCCTTTTACGCTGTCCCCTGTTCCGACAAAGAACCTCAAGATGTCGCGTCGCAATGCCATGCTGTTGCCTCCACGAAATACAGAGGAGATGTCTATGCCTACCCTAAAGTCGCTGATGACGAATTCCAAAATTATTAAATCGACTGCCCCCTTGGCGGCATTTCCAGCCGTGGTCAGTCCTCCTGGCAGTCGTCGAACCAGTGTTCACAATGTCGATTGTGACTCCTCGCCTACAGATTGGAAGCACCACGACGATATCGACCTCCTTCCCATGCCCGATCTTATGTCCATTCCTTCGGCACTCCTTTGTGATTTTGATGCCCATTGGGACAATCTCGATTTTGAATTGCTTCCCCTGGATTGCAGTAACGATAAAGAAGTCAATGATGCTGACGATACAAATCTTACAGGCGAGCTGGACCTGCCCAAGGACCTCGAGGACGATTTTATGGAGCATTTGCTCAGTCAGGAACAGGAAAACATGGAAGCTCTGGCTGCTACTCACCCTGTTTCTCCTGCTGTCTCCATCCATCATTTGATCGAAGATTCCCCTTCGGCATTCATCTTCTTTGCCTGAGCACTTACATTCTTTTTCTAGTAACTATTCATTCTTATATTCATGTATGGAAACAAATTACTCGCTTACAAAATGGACTTTATCCTAGTACCCTTTTCAAAAATAGCTTCTTCTTTTGCCTATGATCCAAGAACATTTCAATTCCTTTTTCCAATGCCTTGGCGAAATCTGAAATGGGAATAGTGTAGGGTATAAAACGATCTGGTGGCCTTGGAACATTCAAAATATGTGCTTTGTACAGACAACCTGCCAATCGAGCCATGTATTCAAAATGTTTTTGTGCCGTAAAACCAGGCGGTTTCAATTCAATTAGCAGTGTCCCCGGTCGCGCTACGAGAATATGCGTCAAGCCTGCACCATGCATACCAACCACAATGTCAGCTTGTTCGAACATTAGTATTTGTTCGGACACAGTGTGTTCCTCTAAAACGATTCTATTAATTTCAATAGAATCTACGTGTAGTTTGTTGCGAAACTCCATCTGAGAAACCCCGCTCTCCACAAACGCCATCAGATCACGTTCATTGGCAATTTTTCGAGTTACTCTTCCGTCCATGCGAGGGTGTGAATAATAATCTTGTCGTGAAACGAGAAGGATTCGTAATGATGATTTACTGTTGGTTGCATTTATAGCGGTAGCAGATGTTGACGTTGCGGCAGGCACAGGAAAGAGCTCTCTTCTGACTGTCGTGGACATCCATTCCGCCAACTCTCGATACCTCCATTGTTCATTTTGAGATTCTAGCTGCATTAAGGAATGCTGTACCATTCTTGCTCGAAAATCGGCTTGCCAAGTAGTCTCGCCACATCCGTACACGTAAACACACGTCATGGGTGATTGACGACTGTCTTCGAGTGCATCTATAGAAATGGGAGCACGATATCCAGCAGGTACTAGAATAGCATGTCGATAACAATGTTTTGCTTTGGATAAGCTACCGACAAATTGAATGTTTGCCTTGGGGAACAAAAGTTTCCATCCTTCATCAACAGTTGTCTTGGCATGGCCGTCCAAAAAAAAAATATCCAGAGTTTCCATCAAGACTTTGTCGCCGCCGAATGCCACCATGGCAGCTTGGTAAGCACTGTACCAATCTGTATAGGTGTGGTAGAGATTGGCATACTCGTAGCGAGTTACAAACAGTGCTGGTCTTTCGATGAATGCATCGCATGGTGTGGTGGATTGTACAGACCCATCCTGAATGATTTCAAGTTGTTTCAAAATGGTTTCTACATGATATGGTAGGCTCTGCTGGGACAGTTCATCTAGTTGAAGCTGACACTGAAATACAGAAAATGCCCCCGTTTGATACTTTGGAAGCTCTTCTTCTTCAATGCGCCCTTGAACAAGCTGGATGTCTTCTCCTCCCTTTGCCACAATAACTTTCGTAGTATCAATGACAAAGTTGTTTGCTTCACAAAAGCTGGATTGTAGCAGGGGGTTCCACTGGCATTTAATTTGGCTTTTATTGTCATTCCTGGACACGTTGGGACTAAAGTTTGGATCACAAATCCAAAACTCATCCTCCATTAGAGTACCCATCAAACTGTCGCACATTTTTTTAGTATCCCTTTGGTTATTGCTTTTGAGTTTGAAGTGGATTGACCCGGTCCCCTTTGTTAATGCAGGAGAATTCGAACTAGACAAATTCGACTCAGCAGGCTTCGATGACGGAATCACGGGACCTTGAGCTTGAAGATCACGGTGAAGCAAGGCTAGTCGCTGGTTTGTTTCAGAATCCAACAAATGATTGTCTAACCCCATCATCATCAGCATATTAATTACCAAAAGCAAGAAGAACAACAAAATGACGAGATTAGAATACAAATTCGGCTTGGCGTTTGTGGCTGATGACGCTTTCTTATGTCTTCGAATGTGTTGACTACTTGGAGCATGGTGCACGGTAACCATGGTTGGGTCGGATACTTGTAGGATGAACGATTAGACTACTGCAATTGTTGTAAGTTGTAAACATCAAGAAGTTTCATCGGTTGATGGTCTATTTAGTGAGTTTGAATCAACCGAAAGATCCTCGACGCGCGTGCATTTGAATAGACGATTGAACGTCGCCGCCGTTGCCATCAATGATGAGATGTATCCTGTCGTGAAACTCTACAGACTCCAGACTCCTTCCGTTTTCCCTCTCCTCTACTATGCATAGTAGTCTACGTCTGCTGCTACCACAACTCTAGTTGCTATTAATGATTAGTTCAGTTGATCTACAAAAGCACATCGTTTGTTCCAAGGTACTCGAGTATTACTGTACTGCAGTACACAGCCACCCCCGACAACACAAAGTAATATTTTTCAGGAGTTCTACTCTAGGTTCTTTCCAGCTGAAAGAGGAGGGACAGAGAAAGTCTGGAATACACTCTAGCTCGGCTATCACTTCATGAGATCATCCTCACCCGTGGCCCGAAGAGTAACAGTCCAGAAGCAAAACGTTTCCCTCTCTTCCTTCGACGATATTGACAACAGCAAATACTGCAAGTCCAATAATTTCAAAACAAACTTTGGGAAACGGGCTGGGTATCTTCCTATTCCTTCTTCCGAATCTATCCATTTATTTAATCCCCTACCACTGGAAAGATTTCTCCCGGGTTTCATTTGCAGCAGCAGCAGCAACAACAACATTATGGCGCATTATGTGATTCAAGGTTTTTACTATCTCTTTCGGCACAAAACTTTATTGAAAACGGTCCTTTGTCCCCTGCTGTGGAGTATTCTTTTTATCGTTTGTGTCTTTTGTGTCTTACTGCCCCTGGTCTTTATTCCACAGGCATTTTTCTTGTCCACCGTCATGTCCCCCTTTCTCGGGATTCCACTGGCTTTCTTATTGGCACTTTTGGAATTATTCCTCGTAGTCACGATCTTTGCGGCAGTTGTTTTGTTATCAATTACCGACAAACTTTTTGATCAAGTTCTCATCTTGAGAGGACACGCGGATTTGGTAGCAGCTAGCAATGACAGTGCTTGTTGTGGATGTTGCAGCATTGTCAGTGTGATGCATTTTGTGATCACCATTTGCACGTTGCCACTGAATTTGATTCCTGTTGTGGGGACCGTCATTTGGCTTTTTATTAATGGCCGCTGTTACACATGGGACCTTCACAGTCACTACCATAAGGAACTCAAACATCGAAGCTTCAATGCACAACGGCAATTTGTTAAGAAACATTGGTACGGATATCATATGTTTGGGATGCAAGCCATGGCACTGGAACTGATTCCACTCGCCAACGTTTTGTTTATCTACACCAACTGTGTTGGGGCGGCTTTGTGGGCTGCCGATATGGAGGATAAATTGTTGCAGGAAAACAAAGAAGAAGATAATGATAGAGGAGGCGATACTGAGAAGGAGGAGTCAGGAAAATTTAGACACTGTGATTTTTCGCAGGCTCAGAGTCACAATTATCAGGAAAGCAACAGCATCTCAAAGGCTCAGAGTCAGAGATATGTTGGGAGTAGCAAAATTTGTGAGACTCACAATGAGAGCCATCCCACCGAAGAAACCAAGCTAAAGAGCGAAAATCAAGAAAAGAACTGATTGTGGTGATTTTTGTGAAGTATCAACAATCCAACGAAAAAAACAGCAGTGCCCGATGCTTTCAAATACCGGGAAGAAGCTCGGAAAAGCGCTGACTCTTTATTTCGTAGAGTTCTATTGGTAGTGTCGTCTCGTGGAAAATTCAACATCAACGACGCAACTAGGATGTGCCATGAATTTGAAATCGCCAACATCATAGCCTGTGCTTGCCGCAGACAAAGCGCAGGGACAGACAAAAATCCTAGCAACTAGAGGCGCCACAGGATGAAGCACTACGGAAACTTACTACATGTAGTAAGAAATGCTAGAAATAAGTGATTCAAAAATGTGCATCAAAACTAGTCCATCCACCTATGGATTTTAGTTAGCAAGGTCCATCCAAGCTGACGGAAAGACACCCTCTGGCAATCCGATCTCATGTCGAAAGACACCTGGAAGATGTTGATCGCTGGAATAGCGCCGGTCCGTGAATTGAATGGCCGACCGTGGCATCTTTGTTACAACGTGTCGAATGCCTCTAGGAATGCGCCCTTCGGCGCCAACAGCTGATGACCAAGGATTCTTAATCTCAACCGTGTACTTTGAATTTTCACGTTCAAGGATACGACAGGGACGCAAAAAGTTGGGCACCAACTGTTGTTTGGACGTCCATTCCGCATGAGTCACCTTGTTCCTCTTGTCAAAGGAATACGGCCACTGATCGTAATGTTTATGCTCTGCATATTGATACATACAAGATATTTCAATATTGTGAGGATATGGATATCGCTCCTGTTCGTCTTCAGTCCGGATTGTTGCGAGTTGGTTCATCCGAGATGCGTACACATGCGGCTGGTCTTTGTTGTTGTCAGCAAACCTGTTGGTGGTGTCATTGAACAATCGAACGTACTGTGACCAGGCCTGATGCCAAGCATGCCCATAGTCGATCAGGATTTGTTCGCCAGGTCGGATATCTCGCAGTGCCACTACTTCCAATAATAGACCCCAGCGAAAGCTGTTCAAAATTTCTTGTGCCGACATTTTGTGACTGTTTTCCAACTCCATGGTACGCTTGGACCATCTGACTTCAGCATTTGGTTCTTCGCCATGATGGACGCTGTTTATGTAATTGGTGACAGGAGCATATGGATAGAGGAGAAGAGAGCTGTCCTTGTGTCCAAAGCAATAGTTCAAGAACAACTGCTTCTTGCCTTTATCGTCCATATCCAAACTTGTACGATTTACTGGTAACACCGGCAGAGGCGCTACGAAAGTGCCACGTCGTAAAAATCGCGTTGCAAAGGCACCACGTCCCAGCACACCAGCTTGAGCATTGGCAATATTATCCAAACACAAACCATTTTCTTTCAAATCCGCCATGGATCGGTGGAGGCCTTCTCTGGGAACGTCATTTTCTATTCCGTTTAACTTAACTTTGGTGTAATCCGCTCCGTAATTTACGAGAATCTCATCTCCGGGAGAAACGGTTCGTCTCGCCCAAAACTGTCGATTGTGATAGTAGGTAAAGGAACCAGCCGTGGCCGTGCCACGAACTACGTTCGGGCCAGGTTCGGCCATGTCAGGCTTTCCGGGCACCGCTTCTAACTGACTATTCCAACCGTTTGCCAACATTCCAAGACCGGGGGCAATGGTTTGAACTTCTGTTCCTTCGACGTAACCATACTTTGGACTCCAGGCATAATATTGAAGCACATTTTTGATGCCATCGTAGTGGTGAGACTGGAGATCTACCAGATGGATCCTCGCATCGGAATGCAGAATCTTTTCATTCGGTTGAATTTTAGTCAGCGCAAAAACACCCCATCCTCCATTGGGTACGGCTGATTCGCTCATGACAAACCGACAGGTAGGGTACTGTAAGGCATCCTCCAAATCACCCTTGATTTGGCTGTAAGGTTCTAGGGAGGCCAGATATTCATTGGTTTCTTGGGCAAACTCAGAAGCAGCATCGTTTGCGGCAGTAGTCCAATCGAGGATATTTTGTGGCCCGAGCCAACAGATCAGAATGGCGAGAAGCGGAAATCCAATTTCCAAAACGGTCAAGATTTTGTTCGTTTGAGGCGAATGTGCTGGTCGATCTTCTTTGGCGGACAAAGGGTCATACTTGTGGTTGGAGTTGGAATTGGAGTTTCTCTTGGATCGTTTACTTAAAGGTGATGATCCCATCGGCTTTGACTTTTTTTGTTTCTGTGGCATGTTGTAGATCTGTAAAAAATGTCTTTGTGTGCTGTTTCAGCAGAGATGATAACTTGAGCGTCTTCATTATTTTTCCTAACGAACATTTTTTTTGAAGGGATGATAGATGATAGATACTGTATGTGAATCGAAGTCTCATCATTCATCAATTTGAATTTTCCAACCACAGTTTAGGATTGGGGTCTTTTTGATTTAAGTTTAAGGTTACGGGTTAGTAGTTTCCAGTTTCCAGGTTGGCCATCATCACTACTACTAGCTACTATTGCCCATCTCACTCATCATCTTTTCTCTCACTCTTGCAATCAAAATAGCGAGCTAATCGATTTTTGGCGTACAACAAGTAGTCGAATCTCTCGCAGCCTTCTACGGCAGCCTGATTGAAAGCCCATAACCCCCAGTACAAATGGTTGACGAGGATGAACGCTTGAACTTGATGGTACAGTTCCTGCACAACAGTGGCGTCTCCATTCTGTTCCCCCTCTTTTTCTAAATACGACCTTAAAAAGAACAATTGTTGGTCTTTGGTAGGAAACCAGTCGTAATTAGTTATGCCCGTGTCCGTCCCTCCTGCAAATTCGTTCCAATGATTCGCTATATCAAAGGCATTATAGTTCATACCACCGTATTCAAAATCAATCAACCGAATATTGCCCGTAGTTGGATTGTACAGTATATTGGCCGCCAGAGCATCATTGTGACAAAAACTCACTTGGGCGTCGACTGGAACCACCGTTTGCTTCAGCCATTGTATTTCTTTCGGAACGTCTTTCAATTCAAGTTGATTGGCTCGTTGTGTATCTTTGTCTGTTAAAAACGTGGCTACAGATGCTTGTTCCATCCAGGCGTGTAACTGAGTCCATAAATTCGGTCGTTTGGGACTGTGGTAGGCTTTCAAGTCGGCTGGCAATTCAAAGCGAGCATGGATTCGTCGAAGCTCATGGGCAATCTGTTTGGAAATGGCAGGTTCGGCCAATTCTCGAGTCGTCAGTGGTCTCATCCCATCGCACCATGCCTCCAATCGTCCATTGGAAAATCTACCGAAATATGCGGGAGCTAATCCCTGTTTCGTCAGGGCAGCAAAGGTAGCATTTTCAATATCTCGATCAATCATGCCCACGGCACCAAAGACACGAACCAGAATGCTCTCACGGTACGGTTCTTGGACTTTACCAACACCGTTCTTAAATGACATGTCGACACGAAATAGCTGATTGGTAATGCCTCCCTGTACTTGAGATACAGGCCAGCAGGATGCATCATTATCATCACTCAAACCAGTCGCACGGGAGATTCGTACAAATTGGGCAACGACGTAGAGGATGGAGGAGTGATCACTAGGATCAACGGTTAAGAATGGAAAATATGGCTTTTCATCTAATATGACGTGATGAAGAGGGTTTGTTGACTTCGCATTTCTGCGTGCATCGATGTAGGCTTGCGGAGGTGACATATTGGCTGCAGTGGTTGTAGTATGTGCTATGTTTTGTGAGAGACACAAGGATGATTCAGTGAATTAGTTGGTTTCGTATTGCTTGTACTACGGTTTGGTACAGTACCACTCCAAAACGAATTACCCTACTTGCAAAAAATAATACTGATAGTGATAAGAATATCTGTGTTAGTTCTAACGCTAATCACTTGACGACTACACGCAAAACCATAAAAAACCACTACTAGACCCCTACTTAGCTAGGTAATTCCCCATCTGGCTGATCAGAGCGCAACGATAAGAGAGAACAATCAAATAATTGTAATAAAATTGCAACATTGACAAGAGCAAAAAATCATACCAGCGCAGCCGTGGATTGCTATACTTTACATGTCAACCTAGATAATAAAGTATTCTTTCATGTTTAATGCCCACCCCTGGCAAAGGAAAGATAAGCTGTCCACACAAAGCTCACTACGTGCCTCACCGGAAGTCTCAAATAGAGGGGCACCGAGAAGCAAACCAAGTCTGCTGGCAGCCACACTCGAACCAAATCAAATTCGTCCTTGGCAAAGTTTGACACGTAATTGTTGATGCCTGCAGTTGCCCACACAGCCGGATCCAATGACCCACTGAAGACACTGGCTTTGAAAACGTAAAAGGTAGGCAAATAAATGGCAGTCAGCACTCCAAGATCAAGAGCTGTCTGCGCCGCCAAGGCCTTTGAGCCGTCCTCGTCTTGCAGTTTTTGGCTCCAGGATTGACTCGTGAATTTATCCACATCAAAAAGCTTTTTGAAAATGTTGACTTGATAGAGATATTGAAATCCTCCCAAATACGTAGCTCCAAAGAGACAGAACAGGAGCGACCTTTGCCAGTCAACGGCATCCAGAGGGGTTTGAGCAATCACAGTCTGAGCCAACAAATCGGCAGCCGCTGTCTTTGTGGTGGCAATCATGATATTATTCGCGAAAGGATTTTCTTGGGCAAAGGCGGCATACGAAAAGGTAGATGGCGAAGACGACGATAATGATGATGCCGCCTCAACTTCTTGTTCTCCTTCATCATTTTTCTTGTTGCTGCTAAAAAAAATCCAATTTCATTTCCGGGAATCTCGTGCCTTGGGTCTCCTCCTTTGTCAACACCGCATCTTGACAATCTCTACCAAAAGCACTGACCGATAGATCATGTTGGGACGAAATATCCTGCGATCGGAACGACGAAGACAATGGATTTTGAAAAGCGCAACTTATTTGGGCTATCTCGAGCACAAGGCCAAGGACAATAGCCGAACTCACTCTAATGGTAAGCTTCATATTGTTGATGGGTTTATGCTTGGGAGGCTGATTGATTTGTTAAGTCAATAAAAAATAATGACGTGAGAAGAGCGCCATGGTCTTTCAGAAATGGAATCATAATAATGGTGCAACGACATGCCGATGTGGCGGGAGTGGCGAGTGTGACTCGTAAGTATACTTTTTTAAGGTCAAGGTCAAATAATAACAATGAAAATATCATGGCCAGCAGATACAGCTACTAGTAGCTACTCGGAGTAGTAGCTAGAATACTAGTCTACTGCTAGCTTGACTACGATGGACTCTGAGAACTCACAGTGAACAACATGCAAATTGGCCGCCAGCTATTGCCGAACAATTCAATGAAAGAATTGGAGGGTAAAGCCTCGTTTAGAGTGTTTGTATAATTTGTTTAAATATGAATGTTTCTATTGAATATAAATTTTGTGTGGAAAAATCAATAGCTTCAAAACTTTTTAGTTGGCCAACTTCTGAACGGCCAGTTCAAATTTTTCGAGGGCTTCTTTGACCTCATCTTCAGAAACAATTAGGGGAGGGACGAATCGGACCACATTGGCACCGGCTCCGACGAGCAACAAGCCGCAGTCCATGGCAGATTGTACAATGCTTCCAGCAGGAATATCTTCCGAAATGGCTTCCACGCCACGGATCAAGCCCCATCCGCGCACAGGACCCAACACAGTGGGGTATTTCTTCGCAATGGCTTCGAGTCCATCGTTGATTTGCTGGCCCCTGGCACGGACGTTGTTCAAGATATCGTGGTCCGAAAAATATTTTGCCACGGCAACTCCAGCAGCACAGGCCAACGGGTTGCCTCCGTACGTAGAAGCGTGGTCACCGGGTCCAAAGACATCTCCAGCAGCGCCCTTGGCACACATGGCACCAATCGGGACACCGCCTCCCAATGCTTTGGCCGAAGTGAAGACATCCGGTTCGACTCCCAAATTTTCGTATCCCCAGAGCATGCCAGAACGTCCCATACCAACTTGAACTTCGTCGCAGATTAAGAGGGCACCGTGCTTGTCGCACAATTCACGAGCCTTTTTAAAATATTCCGGATTTCCAGGTTTAATTCCACCTTCTCCTTGCAGGGCTTCCAACATGATGGCAGCGAGTCCTTGCTTGCCATCCGCAGGTTGTTCGGACACAATCTTTTCGACCATGGCTTCCAATTCATCAATGTCGTTGTAGGTAACGTACTCAAATCCTGGAACCATCTTACCACCAAATCCAAATCCCTTGTGGTACTTTGGTTGTGCAGTGGCAGTGATAGCGGCCAGAGTTCGCCCGTGGAAGGATTGGTGTGCTGTAATAATATACGGGTGCTGTTATTTTGTTTGTTGTTGATAATGGTGATTATGTAAACAGAAAAATGAAAAATGTATTCACTGTGAGTACTTTTGGATTTCTACCAAAAATAGTAATAACAATAAAATAAAACAAAACAAAACAACGCCTGCAATTGATTATTATTCGATAACGTACCGTAATTCCATTGTTGGCGGCATTTTTCCGAGCCAATTTAATGGCAGCTTCGTTGGCTTCCGCACCACTGTTACAGAAAAAAACCTTGTCGGCTACCGAGTTGTCGCACAGCCATGTGGCCAACGTCGCCTGAGCAGGAACATAGTACAGATTGGAAACGTGGTGACACTGTTGCATTTGGTGCGTCACGGCTTCAATTAAGGCTGGATTGGCATGTCCCAAGGCACAGGTCGCAATGCCGCTGACAAAGTCCAAGTAGTCCTTGCCATCGTTGGTTTGAAGGCGGCATCCTTTTCCTGCCTTCATAGTGAGCGGATAACGTCTGTGTCGAATTATAGATTATAGTACACGGTGACATTTGAAGAAGAAAAATAAAAGTGAGTTTAGAGAGGATATCGCAAGTACAGTAGTAGTAAGCAGTATTGTGCCGGAAACAAACAAAAACAACACTACATTATTTATTATACTTGTTATTTTTTGTAACAAACAAACACACTGCTACACCAGTTACCAGATACTTTCTTACCCGTAGGTCTTTTGTACATTGTTGTACAAATCTTGAGTAGCCATGAGCTCGTTGGTCACTTCATCAAGATCCCGAGGTGGGACCAACTCTTTTTCCACGGTTGCATAATGAACGGAAGAAGAACGAGCTGCTGCTGCTGCTGCTGCAACGGATGACAATGGATGAGCCACAAATGCCGATGCGGACAAACAACAAGGGATCAGGAAAAATAAGGCAGAAGTTCGAAACATGATTCTTTGAAAGCAATGGTTTGTGAATTGTGTGTGTCAATTTTAAAAGTGACAAAGTTGGAAAATTAGATGTAAAAGAAAAGTAGGGATATTGCTTCAAAATAATTTGCAATTGTGTTTCTTCCATTCTGATGTGATTATTATTTCAACGAACCATTTTTTGTTCGTGCTGCAAGTACAGTCAATTCAATACATACAGTAGTAGTAGCTAGCTACTAGTAGTAGTAGTAGTCTACTACTTTTGGTAGTACTACGGTACCAGGTAGTGGGTAGTGTAAAAAATTAGATCTGCCGTTTTCTGCCGATCTTTTTCACGGATCTCAACCACCACAGAATTTCTGCAGATGGATGCTATTACCAGGTACAACAACTACTACTTGTAGTAGTACTACTAGCAGCAGCTAGAGAGTAGTACTAATAGTAGTACTACTTGTAGGAGTAGGAGTAGCACCAGGGTACCGGTACTACTGCACTTAATCGGTGCCTCGACAAAGCAACCCGGGCAAAGTTTATTATCCCGTCTGGAGGACAGTAGTACTAGACCCTACCTGCCTCTGTTCCTCCATGATCTACACTGTGGGAACCGATTTGCGGTGACGAGATACTGTTCCGCAAAGAAAGGAATCACCGTCAATCTGTAATCCCAGCTCAATCTTGTCTGAACGTTAGGTAGTGCGCATCATGCAGCAGGATCTGTAATCTCAGCTCAATCTTGTCTAAACGTAATGTAGTGCGCATCATGCAGCAGGACTAAAAACGGCATGAACTCCAGGGGAGTGCAAGTTACAAGTAGTAATAGAATCATATCTATTCTTGTACTGAATAAAAAGAATGAGGTTTCTCGTTACAATAATGGTTGGGGATTCCTTATTAAGATAGTATTTAATGATTTATGGAGAAATATCGCAACAACGTGGTCAGTGCACTATGCAACTACCGCGTCGATATTTTCCTTTGATTGGTATTAGTATCAGCAAAATCCGAAACCAGTTCATATTTTGGTTCGAATCGTCGCTTTGCCAGTACAGACCTTGCAGCATAAAGGATAGAACTTGGCATTGTTTGTAGCATTGACAACACAAATTACTGCAAACCATTCATAGATACAGCATGTATTGTGCACGCAACAGTCCAATGAGTGACCAATACTAAAATCTCAGCATCCGTTCTATTTCTGGAGTGTGAGTAGGAAAAGCTGGGTCGCTCCCGAAAGAATGAAAAGGGTTGTAGTGGAAAACTTGGATATACCACCACTGGCTTCCCGACGGGCGTCGTGATTGTCCAAATACTGAGTGATTGTTTCCACGCCGCCGCCGCCGTCGCCGCTGTTGTAACTCTTCGTAGAGTTCAGTTCGAAGTACCCTTCGTCCGAGTAGAGAACGGCATCATCTTGTTTGCTCTTGCTACTGAGACTCTCCGAAGAGCATTCAGGATCATCTGCAGCCTTGTTCGAAAGGCGACGACGTCCGCCACTTGAACCGGCGGAACCTTCTTTTCCCATCGACTTGGACGACTCGCCTTGTCCTTCCTTCTTTTTGGTGCTCTTGCTCTTGCCTTTCCCTCTCCCCTCGCCTTTGCCCTTGCCCTTGCCGCCTTTTCCTTGGCAAGATGGCACGGAAGATGGGATATCGGATGGCTTGGAGCTAGTAGTGGGAGGCACAGTCACAGGGGAGCCACTTGGGCGAGTTGTTGGCCCAGAGATGGGTGGTTCAGTGATAGGAGAGGCACTTGGACGGCCGGTTGGAGCTTCCGATGGTACATTCGACGGCTTGAAGCTACTTGTGGGCTCCATCGATGGTGCCACCGTTGGGACTTGCGTTGGGTTGGAGCTAATTGAAGGCTCCATTGAATGTGAGGGTTCACTCGAAGGCATCGTGCTAATCGTCGGATTGGTAGAGGGTTCCGAAGTTGTGGGAAATGCAGTTGTTTTTTCGCTTGGTACAGGACTTGGGATTGCGCTTGGCTCGTCAATCGTAGGAAGCATGCTTGGAGCTGCACTTGGAATATTGGAAGTGGGCACAATTGTTGGAATTGACGAGGACGAATGATGCTTTTCTTTACCCTTACCCTTACCAACGGCTTTTTCACCACCACCACCACCACCACCACCACCACCCTTTCCTCCAGTGTTCGTCATCTTGCCAGCTCCACCTTTACCAGCGCTGTTAGCGTCAGTGTGGTTCGACGAAGCAGTGGCACCAATACAGATGGAGGCAATCACGATGAACTTTAGAATTAGGTTGAAGACTTTCATGTTGTTACGTTGCAAGATAAAATACGAATTCTGCGGCGAGAGAAAGAACGCGAGAAATGAGTGTGTGAGGCGAGAAGCGTCGACCTGAAGCATTTCCTCTTAGTGACAGCAATAAACGCACACATCATGTTACAACAGCAACCATGCGAGGAGGACGTCTTGATGAGCGCGCTAACGTTTTTAGACTTACATTTTGCGATGCGTGAGTTCACGGATTGAAGAATGCAACCAAAAAAGTGAGCAGAATCGGTTTTCGTTTGTTTTGGATCGACTTTTGACGCTCACACGCTTAATGAATCGTTCACTGCTTAATGTACATGGTACCTGGTACTGTACAGCTGTAGCTGTAGTACTAGTATTACTGGTGTACTAGGCCTAGCACTGATGTGCTGTACAGTAGAGTACTGGTACTGCTTACTACCCGTGACGCTCGTTTTACTTTATTGTTTTTTTTTAGTTTGACAACATACATGATGATCTCTACTAGTAGACTACTGTAGCTATCTGCAGTAGTAGCTTCGAGACTTCTTTCGGCCATTTTATTCTACTAGTTATAGTCACCTACTAGGTATTCTGTAGCTAATTACTGTACCAACGAGAGTTGTTCTTGGCTCGACAAGCACTAAAGCTGCTCTGGAGATGAAGCCATCAGATTCTACGAAAATGATTTTGCGTGTTGCCGCATGCCACATCCCTTGGGTTCTTCAACTACAACCCCCTTCCCCCCCCCCCCCCCCC
>Ga0210036_1003148_pt1 | contig 16543 bp, 5 predicted proteins | sample CryGeymeta201515_FD_185469 | JGI IMG/M metagenome (GOLD analysis project Ga0210036, IMG submission 185469) | Groundwater microbial communities from Crystal Geyser aquifers in Utah, USA - Crystal Geyser metaG 2015-15 (SPAdes) (version 2) | ecosystem: Environmental > Aquatic > Deep subsurface >...
CTTGCGCCTGCGCCCGGATACTACACTGGCTCACCGCTTCGCCAACAAATCCAGCCTGAATTCCGAAGGTCTGGCCACAGTGGTGGGAAACCTGCCCGAACTCTCACCCGGGGAACACCTGCGCCTGCAGGGACAATGGGACAACCATCCCAAACACGGCCCGCAATTCAAAGCGGAAGTCTGCGAGCAGACCCTGCCCGCCACGGTGGCCGGGATCCAGGGCTATCTCGGTTCGGGCATGATCAAAGGCATCGGTCCGCGCTTTGCCGAACGCATCGTCGGACGCTTCAAGGAAGGAACCTTCAATGTGATCGAGACCACTCCACAGCGCCTGCTCGAAGTGCCTGGCATCGGCGAGGAGCGCAAGCAGAAGATCACCACGGCCTGGAAAGAACAAAAACAGGTCAAGGAGATCACGGTCTTCCTGCATGGTCACGGGGTCAGCACCAATCTGGCAGTCAAGATATACAAAACCTACGGGGATGCTTCGCTGGAAATTGTCCAGAAAAATCCCTATCAACTCGAACGCGATATCTATGGCATCGGCTTCAAAACCGCCGATCGCATCGCGCAAGCCCTCGGCCTGCCCGCCGACCACCCGTCCCGCATCGAAGCGGGCATCGTCTTCACCCTGAACGAAATGATCAACGACGGTCATGTCTACGCCCCCAGGGAATTGCTGGCGCAGAAAGCCGTCGAGTTGCTGGCGGTATCCCAGGAACTGATCGCCCCCGCCCTGGAACGCCTTGCGCAGGATGAACGCATCCGCCCGGAGACGATTCCCCTGCAAAGCAGGCAGGACGCAAAGAGCACACGAGCGGTCTCCGAATCTCAAGCCATGTATGGCACACCCGTCATCTATTTGACGCCGCTTTACTTTGGCGAGAAGGGGGTTGCGGAACGCTTGCGAACCCTGGCCGGTGCAGGCTCGCAATCCAAGACGATCAACCATACTCTCTTTCCTGCCGAGAATCTGTCTGAGGAACAACAGGCCGCGGTAAACATGGCGCTGGCGCATCCGCTCACCATCCTGACGGGCGGTCCGGGCACGGGGAAAACCACCTGCCTGAAATCCCTGATCGCCACCCTCGCGGCCCAGCACAAACGCTTCGCGCTGGCTTCCCCGACCGGCCGCGCCGCCAAGCGTCTCTCTGAAGCCACGGGACATCCGGCCAGCACCATCCACCGCCTGCTGGAATTTTCTCCGCTGGAAGGTTTCCAGTGCAACGAGGAAAATCCGCTCGATCTCGACTTTCTGGTGGTGGACGAGGCCTCGATGCTGGATCTACTGCTGACGAATCACCTGCTAAAAGCCATTCGTCCCGGCACGCACGTTTTGTTTGTCGGGGACGTGGACCAGCTTCCCTCCGTGGGAGCCGGCGACATGCTCCGCAACCTGATCAGCAGTGGTGTGGCGCCGATCACCCGCCTGAGCGCCATTTTTCGGCAGGCCGCCGGTTCCGGAATCATCACCAATGCCCACCTCATCAATCAAGGTAAATTCCCAAAATTTTCCAAAGGGGATGGCGACTTCTTCCTATTCCCCGCCGAAGACGCCGCCTCTGCCGCAGACTGGATCGTGGAGGTAGTCTCGGAAAGAATTCCGCAGAAATTTGGTTTCGATGCCGTCCGGGACATCCAGGCGCTGTCGCCCATCTATCGCGGTCCCGCCGGGGTGCTCGCGCTCAACGAACGCCTGCAGGAGAAACTCAATCCGCCAGCAAGTAACAAACCCGAACGCAAATTGTACGGGACGATCTTCCGCCTGGGCGATAAGGTCATGCAAACCCAGAACAACTATGACAAGGATGTCTACAACGGCGATATCGGCTTCGTCCGCTCGCTGGATGTTACCGAGCAGACGCTCATCCTGGACTTCGATGGGCGCGCCGCGACTTATGATTGGAGCGACGCGGACCAGTTGACCCTGGCTTATGTCGTTTCGATCCACAAAGCCCAGGGATCGGAATTCCCTGTGGTGGTGATGCCAATCGTGACCCAGCACTACACCATGTTGCAACGCAACCTGCTGTATACCGCCATCACCCGCGCCCGCAAACTATGCGTGCTGGCAGGCAGTCCGCGCGCCGTCAACATGGCCGTGCGCAATAACAAGGTTGCCCAGCGCTTCACGGCGCTGGAATGGAGGTTGGGTCGATAACCTTCTTGCATATCGCCCCATTAATGAAAAAGAGCGTCTTCTTGAATTATTGACCTGGTTTTGGGTCATTTGCAGGAAAATCTTGAGCACGAAGAGTTGACAGGATGAATTTAAGCCTTAAGAAGTCGACAAAATCGCCCCTCGCGTCTATACTTAACGAACAAGTCCCGCAGGAAGCCATCCCGCAGGACTTGCAAAATGCACTACGCGATTTCGCCGCGTAGCGGATAGGGACATCCTACCACACTCCCCGCCGCCCACGCAAATCGCGTCGGGCGGTTCTTGTTTTTCGAATGATGTTATTTAAAAGCTGTTGGGACAAGTAAGTAACTTCGAAGCAGGCAGAATAATCATGAATGTATTTGAACTCCGCAACCAGCTCGTAGACAACTACAAATCCTATATCTCCAGTTTCATCCAGATTCGGGACAAACGTATTCGCTCGCATGTGGATGAGCAATTAGAGGCTGGGCTTTTATGGCCCGAGCCGTTGATCCAGTTGAATCCGGCATTCCAACCCGCTCGCTATATCGATGAATTGGTGGCCGAAGGGGTTTTGCATAAGACATGCAAGGCTGTTTTCCGCAGAAAGAGTTTGGATGATTCAGGCGGAAGCCAATTGCGATTACACCAGCATCAAGAAGATGCGATTCGTGTTGCACAGTCGGGAAAAAACTATGTGCTTACAACAGGGACGGGTTCGGGGAAATCACTGGCGTATATTATCCCAATCGTTGATTTTGTACTGAAGAATGGAAGTGGCAAGGGCATTCAGGCGATTATTGTTTATCCAATGAACGCCCTGGCTAATAGCCAGCTGGGGGAGTTGGATAAATTTATCAATCTCGGTTTCCCAGACAATAAGGGGCAAGTCACATTTGCCAGATATACAGGACAGGAAGGGGATGAAGAGAAGAATCAGATCATGGCAAATCCACCCGACATCCTGTTGACTAACTATGTCATGCTTGAGCTGATTCTGACAAGACCAGATGAAAGAAAAACTTTGGTTTATGCTGCTCAGGGACTGCGTTTCCTTGTTTTGGACGAGTTGCATACATATCGTGGTCGCCAGGGTGCGGATGTTGCAATGCTTGTTCGCAGAGTGCGAAACATTCTGAATGCCGTGAATCTACAGTGTATTGGAACCTCGGCCACCCTTTCGAGTACTGGGGGATTCAATGATCAACAAAAAGATGTGGCCGCCGTCGGTACCAAGCTGTTTGGGGATACAGTCTTGCCTGAAAGTGTGATTGGCGAAACCTTGCGACGCTCAACGGTCGAAATGGATTTTAGCGATCCCATTCAATTTGAGAAACTAAAAGACAGAATTGCTTCGCCAGAAATTAAACTTGTTACCTACAATGACCTGATCAATGACCCGCTGGCAAGCTGGATCGAGAGTAATCTTGGACTGAAAACTGACAAGCAGGGGCGGTTGGTTCGAGCCATGCCTCGCAAAATGCTTGGTAAAGATGGTATTGCCCCCATACTCAGCAAACTAACAGGGCTTTCCGAGGAAACTTGCGCAAATGCGATTGCGCAAACCTTATTGCAAGGATATAACATCACTAACACTGATTCAGGGATGCCGGCTTTTGCCTTCCGTTTGCACCAGTTCTTTAATCGTGGGGATACGGTATATACATCAATAGAGCCGGAAGACGAAAGATACATAACCATTCGGGGACAAAAGTATGTCCCCGGCGACCGTTCTCGCGCATTATTACCGCTTGTCTTTTGTCGTGAATGTGGACAGGAATATTATGTTGTCCGTAAAATAAAGGATAACGAAACACAAGAGCCTGTGTTTATTTCACGCGAATTCTCGGATCGCGCAGACGATGAAGATTCGGAAATCGGCTATTTATTTGTCAACACAGAGAATCCGTGGCCGTCAGGTCAAGACGAGATCAATAGTCGAGTGCCGGAAGATTGGCTTGAAGAAAAAAAAGGCGGTCTTCAAATAAAACAGGACCGGCGTAAATATTTACCGGAGCAGTTCCACCTGGATACATCTGGAACACAGTCTGATCAAGGAATTACAGTTCAATTTCTTGCAGGTAAATTTAATTTTTGTTTGCATTGCGGCGTTTCTTACAATCGTCGCCAGGGCTCGGAATTTGCCAAATTAACCCAGTTAAGTTCCGGTGGTCGCAGTACGGATACAACCATTTTGAGTTTGACCCTGATCCGCAATTTGAGAAACGATCCTAATTTGCAGGGTAATGATAGGATCAAAAAATTATTGAGTTTTACGGATAACCGTCAGGATGCATCCCTGCAAGCTGGGCATTTCAATGATTTTATTGAAATGGTTCTGCTGAGGTCAGGAATTTACAAAGCGGTTGAGCAGGCAGGAAGTGCAGGAATACATCACGATGTTCTTCCGCAAAAAGTGTTCGATGCTCTTGGGCTGGATTTTTCTTTATATGCCGTGGATCCAACGGTTAGGTTTGCTCAAAAGAATGAAACAGAACGCGCTTTACGTGAGGCGCTTGGATATCGAATCTATCGCGATTTGAAACGTGGATGGCGCATTACTTCACCCAACCTTGAACAGTGCGGTTTGCTGGATATTGAATACACATCGCTTGAAGATGTGTGTTCTGCGGAAGACCTTTGGCAAAATGCTCATCCCGCGTTGGCTGGAGCAAGCCTGGAAACGCGGAAACAGGTTTGTAAAGTTTTATTGGATTTCATGCGCCGTGAACTGGCGATAAAGGTGGATTACCTTAATCCAATTTACCAGGAAAGCTTGAAGCAATTGAGCAGTCAGCGATTAAGCCCACCTTGGGCGGTAGATGAAAGTGAAAAACTGGATCATGCCGCTGTGTTGTTCCCACGTTCACGCCAATCACAGGGAAATGATGACTATGGCGGCAATGTATATCTTTCTGCTCGTGGCGGGTATGGACAATTCCTGAGAAGAAAAAATACCCTTCCAAATTTTGACGGGGCTTTAAAGACAAAAGATGCAAGTGTAATGATCCAGCAAATACTGGATGCTTTACGCGCAGGCGGATTGGTTGAAATTGTTCAAGAGTCGAATGGACAAGGTGAAGTCAACGGTTATCAAGTTCCCGCTTCGGCGATGGTGTGGAAAGTTGGAGATGGCACAAAGCCATTCCATGATGTGATCCGCGTGCCGCGAGTATCCACTGAGGGTGGAAGAACGAATCAGTACTTTGTTGATTTTTACAAGAATGTGGGCGAAGACATGCACGGGTTGGAAGCGCGTGAACATACCGCTCAGGTTCCAAGTGAAGAACGCCAGAAACGTGAGAATTTATTCCGTGAAGGAAAACTGCCCATTTTGTATTGTTCTCCTACAATGGAATTGGGCGTGGACATTTCTGAATTGAATGTTGTCAACATGCGTAACGTTCCGCCAACACCTGCCAATTACGCCCAACGCAGCGGACGCGCGGGCCGTAGTGGACAACCTGCATTAGTGTTTACGTACTGCACAATAGGCAGTAATCACGACCAGTATTATTTCAAGCGGCAGGATAGGATGGTTGCGGGCGCTGTGACTCCGCCGAGATTGGATATTAGCAATGAAGACCTTTTACGCGCTCATGTTCATGCTGTCTGGTTGGCAGAGGTAGGTTTGGATCTTGGTAAATCGCTGAAAGACTTGCTTGATATTTCGGGAAATGATCCAACTCTCAAGGTTTTAGATTTTGTTCAAGCAGCTTTGGATTCAGTAGAAGCCAGAAAAAAAGCACTCAAAAGAACCAGAATGATCTTGAGCGAAGCAGAAGATGAATTAAAGAAAACAGATTGGTATAGCGACGCCTGGCTTGATGGCGTAATGAATCAAATTCCGCAGAAATTCAACCAAGCCTGTGAGCGTTGGCGTGGATTGTATCGCGCTGCAAAGGGGCAACAAAAAACACAGCAAAAAATATTGGATGACATGTCGCGTCCATCAAAAGATCGTGATTTGGCAAAAAAACTTTGGCTGGAGGCGCTCAGCCAGCTTGAGTTGTTGACCGATGCAAAGAATTTAGTGCAATCTGATTTTTATTCATATCGTTACTTTGCCAGTGAAGGCTTTCTGCCTGGCTATAGTTTCCCGCGCCTACCGCTCTCTGCCTTTATTCCTGGGCGGCGCATTCGCGGCGATAAGGATGAATTCCTGTCGCGTCCGCGTTTCTTGGCGATCTCAGAGTTTGGTCCACAGTCCATTATTTATCATGAAGGCTCCCGATATACGATCAGTAAGGTGAATTTGCCAATCTCGGATACGGGGGATGGCGTGGCAACCACGCAGGCAAAACACTGTCCTGCTTGTGGATATTTCCACCCTGAATCGACGGGCAATCAAGACCGTTGCGAAAGGTGTCATGCCCAACTCGATCCACCGATCACCCCTCTGTTCCGTTTGCAGAATGTTTCAACAAGACGACGGGACCGTATCAGTTCAGATGAAGAGGAACGTATGCGGCAGGGATACGAATTGCGCACCGCGATTCGTTTCCAGGAAACGCAAACAGGCGACCTGTCCGCACAATCGGCTGTGCTACTCAAGGATGGAGAGGAACTCGCCAAGTTGACCTATGCAAGCGCTGCTACGATTTCTCGAATTAATGTGGGATGGAGGCGGCGTGCGAATCAATCTCAATTGGGATTCGTTTTAGATATCGAACGCGGTGATTGGGGAAAGGAAAAAGATGAGCAAAAGGATGAACAGGGCAACCCGCTTTCAGGTCGCACGAAGCGGGTCATCCCGTTCGTGGAAGATACGAAGAACAGTCTATTGTTTGAGCCTGCGACTCAATTGGATGAAAAGCAGATGGCATCTTTGCAGGCGGCATTGAAGTCGGCAATTCAGATCAAGTATCAACTCGAAGATAGTGAACTTTCAGCAGAGCCGCTGCCTTCACCCAAAATTCGGAAAATGATCCTGTTTTACGAATCGGCAGAGGGCGGAGCGGGTGTGTTGCGTCGCTTGCTGGACGACCCGCAGGCATTTGCGGATGTCGCCCAGTTGGCTTTGCAGTTGTGCCATTTTGACCCGCAAACGGGCGAGGATAAATTGCACGCAGAGGGCGTGGACGAAAACTGCGAAGCCGCTTGTTACAACTGTTTAATGAGTTACTACAACCAGATGGAACACCGCCTGCTTGACAGGAAAACAATCAGGGACGTTTTGATGGAGTTGAGTGGTGTAGTTGCGAAAACATCCCCTTCAGCATTGTCGCGTGAAGAACATCTGAGACGCTTGCACAATTTGTGCCAGTCCGACCTTGAGCATGAATGGCTGGATTTCATGGAACAGCGCAACTTGACCCTACCTTCTCATGCGCAGAAATTGGTTGAGAGTTGCCACACACGACCTGATTTCCTGTATGAAAAGGATTGCGTTGCCATTTATGTGGATGGTCCACACCACGATTTTGCCTCTCGAAAAGAACGCGATGTTAGCCAAGCTGAGTGTATGGAAGACATCGGCTACACCGTTGTTCGGTTTGATGTAAAAGATGATTGGGAAGGCATCATTGCAAAACATCCACACATCTTTGGGGTGAAATCATGACCTTTGCAGTAGGCTCTCTTGTCAAGGCGCGTGGACGCGAGTGGGTTGTCCTGCCAGAGTCGGATGAGCAAATGCTGGTAGTACGCCCCCTGGGTGGATCAGACGAAGAGATTGCAGGAATTTACCTTCCACTCGAAAAAGTGGAGCAGGCACGGTTTGATCTACCTGATCCAACTTTGACGGGTGATTATCTATCGGCAAGATTGTTGCGCGACGCGGTTCGGCTCGGCTTTCGATCCAGCGCGGGGCCTTTCCGTTCGTTTGCGCGCTTGGCATTTGAGCCGCGGCCATATCAGCTTGTGCCATTGCTGATGGCGTTGAAACTGGACCCTGTTCGTTTGCTGATTTCAGATGATGTGGGTATTGGTAAAACGATTGAAGCAGGATTGATCGCGCGTGAATTGCTGGATCGCGGCGAAGTGGACCGGTTGGCTGTCTTATGTCCGCCACAACTGGCCGAACAATGGCAGGCTGAACTTCGAGATAAATTCCATATCGAAGCGGAATTGGTCCTGCCTGGCACTGCGGCAAGATTGGAGCGAAACGCATCCCTGGGGCAATCGCTGTTTGATCTGCACCGCTTCGTAATCGTATCGCTAGATTTCATTAAGACCGACAAGCGGCGGGCTGAGTTCTTGCGCGCCTGCCCCGAATTGGTGATCGTGGATGAAGCCCATACCTGTGCATTTGCTGAGGGGCGCGGCAGGCATCAGCGCCACCAGTTGGTCAGTGGTTTGGCTAAGAATCCGAATCGGCATATTGTTTTAGTAACAGCCACACCCCATAGCGGAAAGGAAGATGCTTTCCGCTCACTGCTCACTATTCTGGAAGATGATTTTTCTAATCTGCCCGATGATATGACGGGACCTGAAAACGAAACACATCGCCGCAGACTGGCAATGCAATTTATTCAACGCCGCAGAGCGGACATTCGCAGTTATATGGATGCAAATACCCCCTTTCCAGATCGCGAAGAGGGCGAAGATACTTACACGCTTTCACCAGAATACAAGAAATTATTTGACCGCGTTTTGGAATATGCACGTGAGACCGTGCGTGACGTGCAGGATACAAGCAAGAATCAATTTCATCTACGAGTGAAATGGTGGTCTGTGCTGGCTTTGCTGCGTTCGCTGGCATCCAGCCCTGCGGCTGCGGCAGCAACTTTACGCAACCGAGCGGCAACTGCCGAAGCGGAGACTGTTCAAGAAGCGGATGAAATTGGCAAGCGCACCATTCTCGATATGATGGAGGATGAATCCGCTGAAGGCATGGATATTGTGCCCGGCAGTGACATCGGCGGTGAGGAAGAGGAATCTGTATCCAATCGCCGCAAGTTGTTGGAGATGGCGCGGATTGCTGATTCTTTGGTCGGCGAAAAAGACGAAAAATTAAATAAAGCGATCAAGTTGGTAAAAGATTTGGTCAAGGATGGCTTTCGTCCGATCTTGTTTTGCCGCTTCATCCCAACAGCGGATTATGTAGCAGAGGCTTTGCGCAAGGCATTGCCGAATAGCGTGGAAGTTGTCTCGATCACAGGGAGTTTGCCGCCTGCAGAGCGTGAAGCGCGTATAGAGCAAATGGGAGAATCTGAGAAGCACGTTCTGGTTTGCACGGACTGTTTAAGCGAAGGCATTAATCTGCAAGAACATTTTGATGCGGTAGTGCATTACGATCTCTCGTGGAACCCGACCCGCCACGAACAACGCGAGGGACGTGTGGATCGCTTTGGTCAGAAGACAAAGAAAGTTCGCGTGTTAACTTACTATGGCACAGACAATCAGATTGACGGCGTGGTTTTGGATGTGCTTTTACGCAAACACCGCACGATCCGCAGTTCGCTGGGAATTTCGGTTCCCGTGCCAGTGGATACCGAAAAGGTTGTAGAAGCGATCTTCGAGGGCTTGCTGCTGAAATCCAAACCGAGCGCAATGGACAATTACTTGCCTGGCTTTGAAGAGTTCATGCGCCCCACGCGCGAAGACCTATATGGTAAATGGGATGCTGCCACAGAGCGCGAGAAGCGTTCACGGACTTTATTCGCGCAAGAGACGATCAAAGTGGATGAAGTCTCGCATGAGTTGCAAGCAGCGCAAGATGCGGTTGGCTCAGGGGTTGACGTGCAATCTTTCACCCGCAATGCCTTGAAGATGGTTGGCGCAAGTGTTCAGGGAGAATCTCTTCTGAAAGCGGATGTGACCGAAGCGCCACAGGGATTGAAGGATCTGCTCAATCAATCGCTTGGCGCTGGTTACAAGCCGAAGTTTTCGGCGCGCTTTGATTTGAACACAAAAGAGGGTGAATACTTCCTGACCCGCACTCACCCGTTGATCGAGAGCCTTTCATCATTTGTGTTAGAAAGTGCGCTTGATTCTCAAAATGAAAAAGATATGAAGAATCCCGCCCGCCGTTGCGGCGTGATCCGCACGAAAGCGGTGGAGAAACGAACAACTGTGTTGCTGGTGAGATTCCGATATCACATTATCAAGGAAAAGAAGGGCGAGGAAAATAAGCCTTTGCTGGCAGAAGAGTGCGGGCTTCTGGCATACAGGGGCGCGCCAGAAAGTGCGGAATGGTTGAGCAAGGAAGAAGCCGAGAAACTCTTGCAGGCTTCGCCTGACCAAAACGTGAACCCTGACCAGGCGCGTGATTTTGTGCAAAAGGTGATTGATGGCTTTGACGCTTTGCGCCCGCATTTGGACGAAACCGCAAAGCAGTTAGGCGATCAGTTGCTGGATGCCCACCAACGGGTGAGACTGGCTTCACGGCAAAAAGGTGCGCAGACTCATGTAGAGCCGAACCTCCCGCCCGATGTGCTTGGGATTTATGTGTATTTACCGAAGATATAAAGTAAATATACAAAAAACCAGAAGAAAAATTTTATGTCATGGCTAAGTAATTTTCGCGAACGTATTTTTCTCGTTAAACCTTTTATTAAGGTTCATAGTGTATTTTCTAAGTTGTTTGATACTCAATCTTGGGATGATGTGCGGAATGTGTTGCGCTCCTATCCTGAATTATTAACCCCAGCCGTTGATTTTTATATAGAATACGTTTTACAAACCAATAAAAAAGAATTGAATGCTGATCTTATAATGCGGTTTCGATTAGAAAATGAGATGTTGAAAAGGTGCCGGTCAAAAGGTGTCGAACACGGAATTAAAGAATGGATTGCAGAAGGACATGGATTGCCATTTGACCGCCCAGGTATTCTTCTGGAGGTCCAAAAAGCCCACAGTATAGCCACCACGTCTGAGAACGCAAAAGAACAAATATTATTTTTTGAATATTGCTTGGATTATATAAGCCAGGAAGTTTATCCAGGCATTCGAAGTTTGATCTTTTTTCGTTTGGGAGAAGCATATTCGATAATCGGTACAGGGGATCGTGCTGCCAATATCGAACAGGCAATTATGTACCTTGAAAAGGGTGTAAAGAATGCAAATCCAAAAACGGAACCGGAAGAGTGGGCGTCTTTGAATTTGCTTTTGGGTATTGCATATTTAGAGCGTATAGGATTACCAGAAAAATTAGAAGGTATTACAAATCAAAATCGAGCAATGGAGTGTTTTGAGGCAGCTCTTGATGTGTATACCAAAGAACAATATCCTATTGAACATAAAATGGCTTTACGCCGGTTGGCAATGTTACGATTGCATTATCAATTGCCAGAGCCATACTGGTCGCAGAATCAAGAGGAAGTCTTGACTTGGTATGAGGAATTTCTGACGAGTACATCTCGTGAGCAAGATCTAGCCGAATGGGTACGAATTCAGATTGAATTGGGCGATGCCTTTCAAGTACGGATAGCAGGTGAACCAACCAAGAATTTAGAGACAGCTATCCAGCATTATCGCTCAGCAGCGGAAGTTATTTCCCCCGGAGCACCATCACAGGCTGAAATATTCGCGAGCCTTGGTGACGTTTTTGCCAATCCAGTTTGGGTTAATGATAGCAATCATTTTCAAGAAGCTTTAGGCTATTATCGCCAATCTTTGTTGTTTTTTACTCGAACGGTTGCTCCAGAAACATATTACAGTCTGCAAGTTAGAGTAGGCAATTTGGCTTTTGCAAAACGCGAATGGCAAATTGCATCAGAAGCTTACCTTGAAGCGTTATCTGTTAGTCGTCAAGATTTTCAACTTGCAATTACTCGGGAATCTCGTCATAGCGAATTAGAGCTTATTACTGGCGTTCCTGAAAATACTGCTTATGCTCTTGCTCAATTAGGCAAGACATCCCGTGCAGTGGAAATTCTCGAGCAATTTCGAACACGCTGGTTGACCGAATCTTTAAAGATGCAAACAGTAGACTTATCACGTTTACAGCCACAGGATAGAATTTTGTTCGAGAATATTCGCTCTGAAATTTCCGTATTACAAGCAGAAGAGCGTTTACCGGAATCCGACCCCAACCGCCGTCCTTTTTTTGCAGTAGCATCTGATTTGCAACAGGCATTTTACCAATGGGATGAAATTTGCAAAAAAATTTTCGGCTATTACCCTGATCTTTTTTCAGAACTGGACATATCTGTCATTCAGCGCGCCTGTACAAGTGCCAACCCTTTAGTGTATCTATTAACCACCAGCCATGGCAGTTTGTCATTAATCGTTACGAATCATGGCAATCCTTCTGCGGTCTGGGGCACTTTAACTTATACAGATTCTGTAAAGTGGATTGTGTTGCGAGAAAATGGGAAAGACCCAATTGTTGGTAGTTACTTTAGCAACCAAATTTTTTCAAATGAACTACAAAAAACCATCGAAGATCTTGTGAAGGTATTGGGAAATGGAGTAATGCGCCCCCTTGCTTTGGCATTGCATACTCTTGGCGTTTCACAGGTCACGCTTGTTCCAACTGGGGCACTGTCGTCTTTTCCCTTGCATGCAGCTCCAACCACAGAAGATGAAAACCATTTTTTCGTTGATGATTTCCAAACCGCCTATGTCCCCTCAGCGCAAGTTTTGTTATCTGTGCGAGAATCCATTCAAAATCGAGCGAATGTTCCATCGCATTGGGCTGGTTTTGGAGTGACGGAATTGGCGGAAAAGGAGGTTTACGCCATAGCCGATCAATCTTCTTTCGATAATTTACAGATCGCCACGAATTCTGAAGTGACACGCGAGAAAGTGTTTGCCAGTTTCAAAACTGCAACGGTAATTCATATCGCATGTCACGCGATTAGCATGTTTGTTGGAGATCCATTTGATTCGGAAATTATGTTATTTGGCGGCGAAAAAGTCCTACTCAGGGAACTTTTACAACTTGATTTGAAAGAAGTCAATGTTGCTAATCTAATCATACTCTCGGCATGTCAAACTGCATTACCTGCCGATTTTACAAATATCCAGGATGAATTAGTAGGGTTTCCATCTGTTCTATTATCGAGAGGTATTCCAGTTGTCATTGGAGCAATGTGGAAAGTTACAGATATAAGTACAACTTTATTAATGCTGCACTTATACGAACGGCTGAATGCTGGAGATTCGATTCAAAAGTCTTTGCAGGTATCCCAGGGTTGGTTGCGTCAATTAACGCAGCAAGAATCTGTTGAACTAATTGGGAAACTTGCACAACAATGCCAGATACGTGCTAGGCAAAAACCATCAATGCGTGAACGATGGATGCAAATTTATTGGACACTTAAGGGGCGTCAACAATGGCTAAAGGACGGTGATGAACGGCCTTTTGCTTCCCCGTACTATTGGGCTGGCTTTCAAGTTGTTGGCTTTGGGGACTGGTATTTTGACCATGGGCGATTAACACTGGAACAACAAAAGTCCGAACCACAGGTTATTTCGGACGAACGCCGATTATTGCAGGAGTTCCGACAGGTAGGGGTATTAAAATTGCAAGCGGACAATTACAAAGAGGTGCAAACTCAAACCGCAAAGGAACAATGCGACAGAAAAAATCAGGAACTTTTTAAACGCGTCGCAAAAACAAATAAGGAATTAAGCGAGCGCTTTCGAGGATGGGGATATACTCTTACCGAAGAACATCAAAAGAGTATATTTATGATGATGGCGATGATTAACGCAGGTAAAAATCCAGACTGGCTAGGCGATCCTTTTTATGTTCTCTCTGAAGTTAATATATTTCTTAATGTGATGTTTGGAGATCATGCAATCAACACAGAAGAGACAAATGCAGAACAACAAGATGAAGCATCAGGCCATCCTTATGACTTACTTGCCGAGGCGCTAGATCACCTTCTTCCACAGTTTGAGGAGTTGCACAATTTCGCTCTGCGAATCAACGATTTGACAACTGATGACTGGCTAAAAGTTAAGGACATCATCAAAGAAATTCGAAGACTCGTAAGCATATTAATTACTGCACGGGGATTGTGGAAAGAATTAAATGACCGTGAATATCAAGAGCAATATTCTCGGATAGAATCAAAAGAAGCACTTTTAAAGGAAACAGCACAAGCAAATTATCAAGCTATTCAAGCAAAAATTCATGAATTCTCGGAGTCCCGTTCTTCTGCCCCCGACATCTTGCGAATTGGGGAAATGCTAGTGACAACGCCGGGTGAATTTCGAAAACTTGGATATGGTTTGCTTGCAGCCCGCATGACGATGCTGGAGGAGAATAACGAATTGCCTGAAGAACGCCGTCGAGAATTTTCGAAGAAAACGCTCGCTGTGATGGAATCGACATTGACGATTGATGATGTATATGGTGCTTTGTTTTATCTTGTTGATGATTTTCCCGAATTTCAGCTTGTTTTAGACGCTCTTGATCCAAAGGAATGCGGAGAAGTTGTCCCGTTATTTATTCCACTTTCCTGTAGATCGTGGGGATTTCGAGTCCCGAAGAATATAAAACACTTTGCCTTTCCAATAATCAAAAAATCTGTTGAATGGTACTCTCAAACAGGATTGGTGGGCACTTGGACAATTTCTGAGTTGAATGCTCCAACGCACGATTTTGTTGACCTGGTTGCAAAAGCGGATCAAATTATTGATGATGTTGATTCTGTAATAAACCAGCAATCCCCATTGCTTTTTGTCTGGAATAGTAACAGGGTTATGTGGGATGATAAGGATTTCAAGGATTGTCTACTTTACTTTTTTCAGAAGCCTAGCGATAATATCAAGGGAGATGATGATGACCACAATATATGATATTCTCAACCCTGTGCCAGACAACTTCCAGCCACAGGCAATTATTCAGATGGATGACAAAGATGCCAAAGACAGTTTGAATTGGATTCTCGCGGCGGCGAGTATAGCTATCTTTGAAGAGTGCGACAATATATTAATTGTGGACACAACAGGGAACGGTCTTGGCGTTGCTTTGCCTTCCAACTTAGAAGAATTAATTGCAAAACAAATATCTACACCAGAAACTCGTGGTAAGGAGCTGCCAGCTATGGGACCGCTATCTACCATTCATCCTCTTGTGTATATCTGCCCGCAAAATCGTAATCATCCAATGTATTTTTTTCAATCCCGCCCTTTACGCTCTCCAATTTGCTCCAAGGATGGCGTGGATTATATTCTTTGGCAGTCTTCATAGCGGAGTAATGAGCATGGATCCAAAATCAATTCTCGAAAGTGTCTGGAAAAATGCGGGTGAGTCGTCAGGACGGAATTGGCTCATGGCTGCGGTCATGCCATCCTTGATTTTTTGGGGCGCATGTGGGCTTGTCTATTGTGGAATTGTTTATGGTTGGGCGCAGACTGCAATATGGTGGGAAGGACAAACAGATACTTTGCGGACATTATTGCTCATAGGCTCTGGCCTTGTTATTATCGTAACTGCGTTTGGTTTGGAATTATTTGGAATAACATTGTTACGGTTAGCCGAAGGATATTGGGAAAACATCCTATTGATCGGGAAACCGTTACAAAAGTGGCTGCGCCGAGGGTTTAACAAGCCTCACGCGCGCTGGGATGAATTAAGCAAAAAACTTACAGCGCGCGATCATCCCGAATTATGGAAAGGCTCCAACAAGAAAAAACCAGAAAATATAACCGACGATGAAGAGATAGAGTTTAAACGGCTTGACAGGCAATTACATGATCTTCCCCCTGAAGAGCAAATGATGCCAACCCGTTTAGGAAATATCCTGCGCTCCGCCGAACTATATCCCCTTGTTCACTATGGTTTAGATTCTATTGTGGTTTGGTCGCGACTATACCCAATCCTGCCAGATGGCTTCCGCCGCCAGATTGATGATTCCAGAAACGCTCTGGATGCAGCAGTGCGACTATATTTCCTGGCTTTTCTATTTAGCATTATTTGGGCTGTAGAAGCAGCATTACTTTATTCCTGGCTTCTTATAATTATTCCCTTAGGTGGATTGTTCGTTGCATGGCTTATCTGGTATTCCGCATTGGGGGCAGCGGCAGTATATGGAGAGTTAATTCGTTCTGTGTTTGATCTACATCGCTTTGATCTTTACCGTGCTTTGCGATTGCCAATGCCAGCAAATACAGAAGAAGAGCGTCGATTAGGTGAACAAATAACCCTTTTTCTCTGGCGCTATACTGATATGGAATACGATTCTTCAAGTATGCCGCCCAAATAAATAGAATCTACGAAACCAATTATTCTCATGACATCCTCCTCCCGCACCCCTTTCCTGACCATCCGCGCCGAAGGCGCGCTGCTTCCCGTTGACCTGCTCCAGCGGGTCGTGGAGAATGACCACGACCTCGGTGGACTCACGCCTGAGAGTTATCATCTTTCGGGAGAGAAGTTGAATGAGGCGATTAACCGCTCGTGGAATCGTCTGCTTGGGGCGTGGGCGGCGTTTCGCGTGGCGCGGGAGAAGTTGCCTGAAGGCGACCCTGGGACTTCGGTGACGCGCGAGAAGTGGCTGC
>Ga0210036_1003150_pt1 | contig 16532 bp, 14 predicted proteins | sample CryGeymeta201515_FD_185469 | JGI IMG/M metagenome (GOLD analysis project Ga0210036, IMG submission 185469) | Groundwater microbial communities from Crystal Geyser aquifers in Utah, USA - Crystal Geyser metaG 2015-15 (SPAdes) (version 2) | ecosystem: Environmental > Aquatic > Deep subsurface >...
AAATAAAAAGAGTAAAAAACTATCATTACTAATAAAAAAGGAAGATTCTGGAAATCGATTTAAAAGAGTATCCAATTCTCCACCCAGTAAATTTCTGGTTAAAAAACCAAGCAAAAAATAAACAAATAAACTAGCCCCACCTAAAATCAAAAGAGGGAGTGAAGAGTTAATAATTCGTTGAAAACTTCTTTGAAGCATAAGATATATTCGGAAAAAAGAGAACTTGTCTAATTCTTAAAAAATATTACAATAAACATATGAAACAGATATTATAACCGGCACAGCTGGTTTTAAGAGAATTTTATTCGCTTACTCGAGCCGGAGCGAAGGGTGGAAAAGAGGATTTATCCTCTTTGACTAGCTGAAATTTTTGGTGTTAAAAAACTTATTTTTTGAGCAGCTATAAAATATTGCGCCCCGAGAGGACACCACCCTAATTTTCTTTCAAATTTTCTAAACCATTTTAGAATTTTCGGAAAATACAAGGGTCTTGTCTAGAAGATTTCGTCCTTTAAAATAGTTTTTGACATAATTTCAAACAAGTTTTTCCCGCGCTGATTGAATCGGAATTCTGATTCTTTGAGATAAAGATAAAATTTGCTTTTTGGTATGCCATTGTGTTTTCTCATATTGCGTTTTACATACGACCAGAAAGATTCGATGCCGTTGATATGATTATGTTTTCTCGCGAATTCTTTGGAATGATTAATCCGGTAATGTTTGTATCCCGACAGCACCAAACCGTCATAACTTTTCCATTTATCGGTGTAGATATTTGATTTAGATCTGCGAATTAAGCCAGTAATAATGGGCATTAACGACTTTCGGGACACATCAGATATGATTTTAGTATACACTACGCCGTTTCTTTTGAGAATGCCGACTACGGGGATTTTATTAGGCGCTCCTCGGCCTCGCTTATCTCCTTTATGCCGCGAGCCAAAATATGATTCGTCTATTTCTATATTGCCGGATAGTTTCTTGATTTGTTGTTCTTCGTAAATTGCTATTTTTTCTCTGAAAATGTTATAATATCTTTCAATGGTATGGCGATTGAAACCAAGATATTTAGCGGTTTGAAAAGCGGTCAATTCTAGACAAAAACACCGTAAAATCTTTTTTATTTGATAATTGCTTAATTTGCTATATTTCATGGGCTTTTCTAGAGATTATACCAAAATCTTCTAGACAAGACCCTTATTGAATAATAATCAAAAACTAACTTGAATACAAGATGTCATTATTTATAAATTTTGACATCCTAAACTTATGAAGAACATATTCATTACCGGCGCCAGTGGCTTTGTGGGCAAACATCTCATTGATAACCTTACTAAAAATCAGAGTTTTTTTGTTCATACCTTCCTTCAAACAAAGAATCCTAAAAAACACCCATCGGTTCATGAAATAAGCTATGGCGATATTAAAAATTTTGAATTTTTGCGTAAGGCATTCTTAAAAGGCCCGATTGATACAATAATTCACTTAGCCGCAGTTATAAAATCACCAAAAAAAGAAGATTATTTTACAGTAAATGTAAAAGGCACTGAGAATCTTGTGCGCTTGGCAGAGACTTTCGGAGTAAAAAGAATTATTTTTCTAAGCACAGACTTCGTTTTATATAATATAGCCCATCCTTATAAAGAAAGTAAACTCCAATGTGAAGAAATTATCTCCCGTTCAAATCTTGATTTTATAATTTTTCGACCCGCTCCAATTTATGGGTCAGGTGATACTAAAAATTTTGCTACTCTTATTTCTTTTATAAAAAAGTGGCCTCTCTTGCCTGTAATTAAATGTAAAATGGAACCAGTATATGTTGGCGATGTAACAAAAATGATACTTGCGGCAATTGAATATCCTTATAATTGTAGAAAAATCTATAATGTACCCGGCGGTTCTTTCAATGAATTCTCTGAGATTGTTACGACTATAAGCAGAATTTTAAAACTAAAACGGCTCATTGTCCCAATACCGAAAAAAATCTTCTTACCGTTATTGAAAATTTATGAAAGAATAATTCCTTATCCTTTAGTGAATTCCTATCAAGTAGAGAAATGGCTTCAGAATAAACCATTAGATGTTTCTGATACAAAAAAAGATTTTGACTATCACCCTTTAACCTTTGAAGAAGGAATGAACCTGATTTTAAAGAAACCCTAAAGATTATTACGATTTTAATACAGATTTCGATATTGTCCAAATATAACTCTTTTTGACAAGAATTGCAGAAATATAGACGGATCTCACCCATCTAATTTCGGTAAACCCTGGTGGCTTTTAATAGTTCACTTTGTAGATTGTTGCTTGATTGTTACTAAAGACTTTTTTTAAATAATTCTTTTCTTCCGGGTTAAATTGAATTAATTCTTTTTCTTTTGGTCCCAAAAACAAATAATCAATTTTGTTTTCTTTTAAAAAAGCAATTTTCCCATCGTCGTTGTTTTTTTGAAAAAATCTCTCAGTTTCAGACGCTTTTCTTCCAAATTGAGCGGTCTGATGTCCGTGACCAAGATAGACCTGCCGGATGGAAAAAGCTGGAATTAAGTTTCCCGTCTCCAACGAAGAAAGGATTATGCTCTCTTCTTCGGTATTTTCTCTTATCCAAAACATTGCTTCTTGAGCTTCTTTTTTAAGATACATCCCGTCATAATTTTCAAGATATAAAGTTAAATCATTAACTATAATTGAAAAATTGGAGAAGAAAAATAAAATAAAAGAGAGGTAAGCTAAGAAAATTTTATTAGAAAAAACTTCTTTAAAATACTTTTGAAAAATGGGTTTTTGGCATACTAAATCTTTTAAATAAAATACTCCAAAAGTAGCTAAAAGCGCTAAAACAATTTGAAATCCTTCGAGTAATCTTCTCTGAAAAGCAACGGGAGAATAAATCAATAAAAATTGGATCAAAAACCAAAAGAGTAAAAAAATATCTTTTTCATCTTTTTCACTCTTTTTTAAAATAAGAAAGGCGCCAATCAACGCTAGCGGCAACAAAAGACCGTAACCAATTAAGACCATCGGCAACAGAGGAGTAAGGGTGATGTTTTGTAAAAAATGTTGCTGCCTGACCCAAAAATTGCTCAAGGTCCAAGAATGATAAATGATCGGCGGTATAGAAAAAATCAGCAAAACAAGACAATGTTTCAGATGGCCTATATTTAACCTCTTTTTCCTAATTACATAGATACAGACAAAGACACCAAGAACGCCGAAAATTGTTAACAGATGATAAGGATGAAATTGAAACAAAAATAAAGCCGAAAGGCCGGCTGCCAAACTATAAATTAACTTATAGTTTTCAAAAGCCAAAAGAGAAAGTAAAAAAATCAAGATAATTAAAGTTAAAGAGGCAATAAAGTGGGGGGAATTGTAAATGCTGAAAAAAGAAAAAGCATCGGGTACCCAAATATCAATAGGCAAAATTACTGTTCCCCGCTGGTCAATTGAGAAATTTATCACTCCGGGATCTCCCGCCAAATTCCCAAGATAAAATCTTCCCAAACCTGATGCAAAAACTAAAAATATAAAACAAACTTTTCTTTTTGTTTCTTCCTGGAAAAAGAAAGCCACCAGATAATAACTAACAATTAAAAGAACAGGGATTAGTAAAAATTTACTCAATTGAAAAGCTAAAAAGCTTGATAGAGAGAAAATTTTAGCTAGAATGCCAACTCCCAACCAAAATGGGTCAAAAATAAATCTTGGGTGAAATTCAGAGGTGAAAAGGTTTTTAAAAAGGAAATGACCCTCTTTTACCTGTTCAATATTGGAGTAATAAACCGGCAGGTCGTTAGCATTTATTGCTTGTCGACCTAAAAAAATGCTATCTGATGGAGTGGTTATTACCCCTACAATCGTTGGTAAGAAGGTTAAAAAAACGACAATTAACCAAACCCAGCCAACAAATTTCCATTCTTGATAATTAATTTTCATTATTTACCGAGTCCCGCTTTGCGGGACGAAGGTGAAGAAGAGGATGAAATCCTCTTCGACTAATTATTTACCGAGTCCCGCTTTGCGGGACGAAGGTGAAGAAGAGGATGAAATCCTCTTCGACTAATTATTTACCGAGTCCCGCTTTGCGGGACGAAGGTGAAGAAGAGGACAAAGTCCTCTCCGCCTAGCACCTTAAAATAATGGCTGTTTCGTCTTCATAAATGACTTGCCAGCCCGATTTTATTAATTCTTCTTTCAAGCTTTTCTCTGAAGAAATTCTCAAGGCTTTCAAAAGCCAATTCTGTCTTTTGAGAAAACGGGAGAGTCTATTTTCGGTTTTCGCTTTGTTATTTATTTTAGCCCCTTCTTTTTTATTGTTCCGCAGTAGGACAATTTTTATTTCGTATTGAGCCAAAATTTCCTGAAAACCTTTTTCCGTTTTCTCAATTTTAAGATAGTCTCCGAAAATAAACCGGTCGTCTTTTCGCCAGATCGGCATTCGACCGTCAATAAAAACTTTTCTTTCCGGTATTTTCCAAATCAGATATCCGCCCCATCCATACTCATTGAATAAATTTTCAGAAAGAGGCAGGGTTTTTAAGAAGGATATTGCCTTTTCCGGATAAGAAATACTTCTTTGAGAATTAGCCAAAAAAGGATGTAGTCCATAACTTATTATTCCAATAAAAATTAAGATCATCCGCCATTTTTTAATTCCGCCAAACAAAAATTGCAGTTTTTCCGAGGGAATTTTTTGTTTTGTCTGGAAAAGAACTTCGGCAAAAATGGGAATGGTTATGATTACGTAAATCGGAAAATGACGTTGGTGTAGCAAAGCAAAGGCCAAAAAAATCGTAGCCAGGGTTAAATGATTAAGTTCAATTTCTTTATATTGGGGTATGAGCAGTCCCAAGAAAACAGCCAAATATGAAATCTGAAAAATATTTGTCCCCGTGCTAAAAAACAAAGGCAGCCACTCGGTAATATAAAGACCCACATAACTATCTCCAATTGACCTGAAAACTTCCTCGTAAATTCTTATTCCGTAGGGATTGACGAGGGTGGCTAAAAAGGAAATTATTGAAATTATTAACAGAGAAAAAATTGTTTTTGATTCGTTCTCTTTAAATTTTTGGCCAGAAAAATGTTTGCCGGAGATTATTTTTTTAAATAAAGTAGTTTTTTTAAATCCTTCTAAAGCGGTGATGAGAAAAAGAATAAAAAGCCCGGCAAAAAACCCTCCGTGAAGATTAGTCCAAATTAAAAATAAGAGAGGACAAAGATAAATGAGCCGGGAATTTGGATTTTTCAAAGAAGAGTCTATGAGTTTTAGCAAGACCGCTATAAAAAATAAAGTGATCATTTGAGGCCGGATTCCAAAAAAATTCAGACAGGAAAAATAACCAAAAAATACCGGAAAAAAATAATACCAGAAATACTTAAGTTTTATTGAAACAAAAAAGGCAATGGTAGCGATGAATAAAAAAATTAGTAAAAGAATTTTAAATCCAAAAAGAGAATTAATCTTAAAAATAAAAACATCGGTTAACCACTCATGGTCAATCCAGAGAAAATCAGGCATCGTAAAACTATACCAATCAATTTTTGGCACTCCTCGCTCAAGAATTAGTTCCCCAGTTTTTAAATGCCAGCCGAAATCAGGGTCCAGCCAATTTAAGGTAGTAAAATAGCCAATAATAAGTAAAAAGAAAAGAGAAACTAACAAAATAATTATTTTAGCAATAGGAATTTTCATTTTATTTATTCTGAGACCGTTGAATAATTCAGCGTCAATCAGCGTTCTCAATCAGCGTAGAATCGGCTTCTATTCAAGATAGAAGCTGAAAAACGCTGACCCCGAAGGATCCCGCCAAGGCGGGACCCACGGGGCAGGTAAGTACGCTGAGAACACGCTGAAAATAATTGTTCAACACTCTCATTCTACAAAACTTCTAAAGATTTTCATAATTTTCTTGAATAAAATTTAAATTGAAGTGATAATAAAAAATCCTATGATAATTTTAGCAATTGATACTTCTTGCGATGATACGTCTGTTGCAATTGTAGAAGCGGTCCCCCTAAATATAATTTAGAAAATATTGAAGCTAATGCTAATCTGAGGTTATAATATATGTATGGCATTACCCAAAGTTTACCCCGTTAGAAATTACAAAATCTAGCGGGATGAGAAAACAATTTATTATGATGAGAAAAATAACAGAAATTTCTAACGGGGTTTACGACCCAAAAAAAGTTGAAGCTCGGATTTACAATCTCTGGTTGAGGTCTGGGTTTTTTAGTCCTGACAAACTGCCTGGCAAGGGGACCAAAACATTTACCATTATTATGCCGCCCCCCAATGCTAACGGTTCCCTTCATATTGGGCATGCCGTTTTTGTTACCCTTGAGGACATTATGATTAGGTATCAGAGAATGCGAGGCAAAAAAACTTTATGGCTGCCCGGAGCCGACCACGCCGGGTTTGAAACCCAGGTAGTCTTTGACAAAAAATTAGAGAAAGAAGGACGTTCAAGGTTTCAAATTTCTCGGGAAAAATTATATCAAGAGATGCTTCAATTCACTTTAGAAAATAAAAAAATAATGGAACGACAAATTAAAAAATTGGGGGCTTCCTGCGACTGGTCAAGAGAAAAATTTACCTTAGATCAAGATATTATTAAGGTTGTCCATCAAACCTTTGAAAAATTGAGAAAAGATGGACTTTTGTATAAAGGGAAAAGAATTGTTAATTGGTGTACCAAACATCAGACTTCTCTTTCGGACCTGGAAGTAAAACACGAAGAGAGAAGAGACCCTCTCTACTATATAAAATACGGGCCCTTTACCCTGGCAACGGTGAGGCCAGAAACCAAATTTGGGGATACGGCTGTGGCCGTTCATCCCAGAGACAAAAGATATCAAAAATTTATCGGAAAAGAGATTGAAGCCCAAGGACTTTTGGGTCCTTTCAAAATTGAGGTGATTGCCGATGAATCAGTTGACCCTCAATTTGGTACGGGCGTAGTTAAGGTTACCCCGGCCCATGACCCGGTCGATTTTGAAATTGGTCAGAGACACAATTTAGAAATTAAACAGGTCATTGGTTTTGACGGCAAATTGAATGAAAAAACCGGTCCTTATTCTGGTTTAACCGTTAAAGAGGCGAGAGAAAAAGTGGTTCGAGAATTAGCAAAAATGGGGCTGATTGAGAAAACCGATCTCGATTACCGACACCAGGTGGCGGTTTGTTATAAATGTGGAACGGCAATCGAGCCTGTGGTTTCAGACAATCAATGGTTTATTAAAACGACAGAAAAACCGAGGTCAGAAAAATATTCTTTGAGAGATTTGGCGGTAAAAGCTGTTAAAGAAGGAAAAGTGAAATTTATCCCTAGGCGTTTTGAGAAGATTTTCTTTTACTGGATGAAAAATATTAAGGACTGGAATATCTCCAGGCAGATTGTCTGGGGGATAAAAATTCCGGACAAAGAGAATATTGCGGGCGACGTATTTGATACCTGGTTTTCTTCCGGTCAGTGGCCATTTGCTACTTTAATGACAACCGAAAAAGGAGATTTTAAGAAATTCTACCCTACGACCGTGATGGAAACGGGTTGGGATATTTTATTTTTTTGGGTGGCTAGAATGATTATGCTGGGATTATATGTGACTGGGAAAATACCTTTTCGCTACGTCTATTTACATGGTTTGGTGCGTGACAAAGACCGCCAAAAAATGTCAAAGTCCAAAGGCAATGTTATCGACCCCCTCGGAGTGATTGATATTTATGGCGCCGATGCCCTCAGAATGGCTTTAGTGATTGGCAACACGCCGGGGTCCGACCCCATTATTTATGAAGAAAAAATTCGTGGTTATCGGAACTTTACTAATAAAGTTTGGAATGCCAGCCGCTTTGTTTTAATGAACCTTAACGATTTTAATCCAAAAACCCGGCCAAAACTGACAAAAAAAGACAAAAAAACCCTCAGATACCTAAAGGGATTTACCAAAGAAATTACCAGATTAATGGAATCTTTCCGGTTTTACAAAGCGGCTGAAAAAATTTATCATTATTTCTGGCACAACTTTTGCGACCAGATTATTGAAGAACAAAAACCCCGCCTTCAAGGCAAAGATAAAAAGGACCGTAGCCGCAGCCAATATTTACTTTTAGAAATTTTAAAAACCAATCTTAAGCTCTTACATCCTTTCATCCCTTTTATCACCGAAGAAATTTACCAAAAATTGCCAATTAAAAATAAAAAAAAGTGTCTAATGATTGAAGACTGGCCTGTTTAATCTGCCAGATTAAACATCGCTTTCGTATATTGGTACTTTTTTCGTATTTCGTAGCTATTCTAAATGAATTCTTTTTTTAAATTCTTCTAGTTTTCTTTTTAATAAGGGCTCGTATTTCAATTCCGGGTCTTTGACTAAAAGTTCTTTTGCGTTTTCTCTTATTTTTTCAACCTTTAAAACATCTCTTAAAGAATCCATAGCTAAGTCGGGAATCCCCCATTGTCGCGCTCCGCTAAAATCTCCCGGCCCTCTAATTGCCAAATCTTTTTCTGCCAATTCAAAACCATTTTCGCAAGAAACCAATGCTCTTAATCTGGCGTTTATAGTTTTTGAATACATTTCGGTGAAGAGAAGACAATAAGATTGAAAAACAGATCTTCCCACCCTTCCTCTAAATTGATGAAGTTGGGCCAACCCGAATCTTTCCGCCCCCTCAATGAGCATTATAGAAGCATTGGGTATATCGATTCCTACTTCCACTACCGAAGTTGAAACTAAAATATCGATTTTATCTTCCTGGAATTTTTTCATTACTTCTTCTTTTTCCTCGGTTTTCATTTTCCCGTGTAGCTGACCTACTTTTAAATCGGGGAAAATTTCTTTTGAAAGTTTTTCAAATTCTTTTTTTACCGCTTTTACCTCTGCCCAGCTTATTAGTTGTAAGTTGTCAGTTGTAAGTTGTAAGTTGTTTGCTGGCTCTATTCTTGGACAAATAACAAAGGCCTGTCTTCCCTCTTTTATCTGTTCTCTAATAAAATCATAAGCCTCTTTCCTTTTTTTTGGCGGGATAACTTTCGTAATGATTTTCTTTCTTCCCTTTGGTAATTCCTGAATTAGAGAAATATCCAAATCGCCATAAATGGTCAGAGCCAGTGTTCGGGGGATAGGAGTGGCAGTCATTGAAAGAAAATGGGGAATGGTTTTCGTGTACCCGGCCGAGGGGCCTTGACAAAGCCGGGCCCTTTGTTCTACGCCAAATCGGTGTTGTTCATCAATTACCACTAAAGCCAAATTTTTAAATTTTACCCCCAAGGTTCCTTTTAAGTTTTTTGGGTTTTGGATCAAGGCATGGGTGCCGATTAAAATATCAGTTTCTCCCAATTTCGTTTTTTCTAAGAGTTCTTTTCTGGGAATTTTTTTACTTTTAAAATAACTTTCTTTACCCGTAATTAATCCGATATTAATTTTGGATTTCTTTAGAAACTGGCTAAACGTTTTAAAATGTTGTTTTGCCAGAATTTCAGTCGGTGCCATAAAGGCCATCTGATAACCCGCTTTCACCGCGTTTAAAGCGGCGATCATTGCGACCATTGTTTTGCCAGACCCAACGTCGCCTTCTAATAAACGGTTCATCGGCCTATTCTTTTCCATGTCTTTCAAAGCCTGCCAGGCTGATTTTCTTTGGTCGTTAGTTAAATTAAAAGGCAACCCCTCAGTAAATTTTTTAATAAGTTCAATATTTATTGGCATGGCCATTGCATTTTCTTTCATCAATTTCATTCTTTCTCTTAAAACAAAAAGAGAAATTATAAAAATTTCTTCAAAAGAAAATCTCCTTTTCGCTTCTTCAGCTTTTTTAAGAGAATCGGGAAAATGGATTTGCCAAAGAGCTTTTTCAATGGGAAAAAAATTATTTTCCTTTATTATTTTTGCCGGAAGAGAATCGGGAATTTTATCGCCAAATTTAGTCAGAAGTGGTTTTATGATAAATCTTAACCATTTGGAAGAAACTCCCTCTGTTTCAGGGTAGACAGGGATTAGCCGACCTGTATGCGTCAGGTCGGAATTTCCAATTTCCAATTTCCAATTTCTAATCTTTTCGTAAGCCGGATTAGATAAATATTTTGAGCTATTTTTCTTTGTCACCTTTCCTGCCAAACAGACAAACTCATCTTTTTTTAAAGTATTTATTAAATAGGGCTGATTAAACCAAATTACTTTTATTTTTCCCGATTCATCGCCGAGGGTGGCTTGGGTGATAATCATTTTTTTTCTGAAAGTCCTTAAATTTCTTATTTCCAGAATTTTCCCCTGAAAAGAAAAAGGACCGCCGGCATCGGCCTGGGCAATTGGAATGATATTTGAGAAATCTTCGTAGCGATGGGGGAAATGAGATAAAAGGTCTCTTATGGTTTTAATCCCCATTCTCTTTAATCTTTTTTGATATTGGGGTCCGATTCGAGGAATTTCTTCAATGGGAGTAGATAATTGCATAAATTAAAAATAGAAGAATCAAAAACCGAGTTTCCATTCATGGAAACGAGGGGGAAGAAAAGAACGAATTTCTCTTCGCCCAGCAAAACGACAAATCAAAATTTAAAATTTTTGAATTTTAATCTGTGTTTTTGATTTTTGATATTTGATTTTTGATTTTAGCGATAGCGCTGGTGCCCCCGAGGGGAATCGAACCTCTATTTGAAGCTCCGCGGGCTCCCGTTTTATCCATTAAACTACGAGGGCATTATTTAAATCTTATCAAGAAATTAATTAAAAATCAACAAGGACATACTTCAATCACGGTCGTGACTTTACTATGTCCCCTGTGATTTGGTATAATCTAAAGAGAAATGAAAATAAATATGAGAAGAGGATTAAAACGAAAATTGAAGAAAAAAATACTTGAGATAAGCGAGGGATTATTGCGTTCCTTGACTGATGTGGTTTTAGTATTTTTTAATTATGGTCTGGAAGTGCTCAACGATCCTCGGGCAGGAAGATCCCTTCCCTATGCTCTTTACAGGATGGACCGGCGGATGCAAAAGATAAATTATTTAACTATAAAAAGGGCAATAAAAAATGCCGTTAAAAGAGGTTGGATTAAAGAATTAGAAATTACCGAAGAAGGACAAAAGAGATTGGAAACTCTTTTTAAAGAATATTCTTCCCCTCCAGAATGGTCGGGTGAGTGGTATTTAGTGAATTTCGATATTCCCGAAACGATGCGATGGAAAAGGGATATATTAAGAAAAAGATTAAAGGAAATGGGTTTTGGTAAACTACAAGATAGTATTTGGATTTCACCGTTTAATCTTTTAGCCGAGGTGGAAAAAATTTTAAATAAATACTCCCTAGATCCTTATGTTATTCTTTCGATTTCTGATAGAGTGGGAAGGATTGAGTCTAAAAAATTAGCTGAGAGGATTTGGAAAATCTCGGAAATTCAAGAAGAATATCAAAAATTTATTTCAGAGTTTGAAACAAAAGAGAATCCTTCACTGATTGAAGCCGCTTTTAGTTATCAAAGCATTTTAGAGAAAGACCTTCAACTCCCAAAAGAACTTTTACCTGACGATTGGGCAGGTGATGAAGCTCATGAATTATATTTAGAAATTACTAGGGCCAAACCCCTTAAAAAGAAGAGGACATAATTGAGTCACGGTCGTGACTTCAATATGTCCTTAATGGTTGACGAGGGAATTTATTTATTCTAAAATTGTTTTAGTGAATTGTTTTTGAGTTTAAAATGGAGGAGTCGCATAATGGTATTGCAGCAGGTTGCTAACCTGTAGCCGTCTAAAAAGCGGCCTGTGGGTTCGAGTCCCACCTCCTCCGCCTTCGCCTCGCCGAAGTCCGACATAAAGTCGGACGAAGGCGGGCTTCGCCAGAATTCGGCTCGGCTACGGCGAGACACAGTCCGCCTTCGGCTGGACGAAGTCGAGCCTTCGGCGAGACACAGTCCGCCTTCGGCTGGACGAAGTCGAGCCTTCGGCGAGACACAGTCCGCCTTCGCCTCGCCGAAGTCCGACATAAAGTCGGACGAAGGCGGGCTTCGCCAGAATTCGGCTCGGCTTCGGCGAGACACAGTCCGCCTTCGCTTCGTCGAAGCTTTAGCGAAGACGGGCCTATGTATTACGTGTATTTACTAAAATGTAAAGATAGAAAAACATACTTAGGGTGTACTAATAATTTGAGGGAACGAATGCAAAGACATAAAAATGGACAAATTTCAGCGACTAAAGATAGGTTGCCAGTAAAACTGATTACTTATATCGCTTTTCAAGATAAATACAAAGCATACAAATTTGAGAAATATTTAAAATCGGCATCTGGCCGAGCTTTCTTGCGGAAAAGATTTATTTAAGGGTGGGTTGCACCGAATTGGTAAGGTACCGCTCCTGAAAAGCGGCGGGTAGTAATACCCTTGCAGGTTCGAGTCCTGCACCCACCGCAATTAAAAATCCGGATTCATTCCGGATGTTTGTTTAAACATCGAGATAAATTGAAAATTTATCTCGAGGTGAAATGAATTGGAAATTCATTGAACATCGAAATAAATCGAAGATTTATTGAAGATTGAAATGAATTAAAAATTCATTGAACATTTTTAAATTGGTCTTGACCGGGGGCGGCGCGGGCAATAACTATTCCAATTACTTCTTTTGCCCCGGCTTTCTTTAAAAGTTGGGCGCATTCTTTCATAGTGGAACCGGTGGTATAAACATCGTCAACTAATAAAATTTTTCTTCCTCGAATTTTTTCGGGTTTCTCTATTATAAAAACTCCTTTTATATTTTCTTTTCTTTCTCCTTCTGAAAGTTCTACCTGGGGTAGGTTTTCTTTTATTTTTATCAAACAATCTGAAATGAGGGGAATTTTCCCGCCCGCTTCGCCTTGCCAGCCCACGGTAGATACAGTGTTTCTGGTGGGCGAAGCAAGGTGGGCGGGCAAAAAGGAGCTTAGCTCCTTTGCCAATTCTTCTGCTTGGTTAAATTCCCGCCATTTTAGTTTTCTTTTTTCTAAGGGAACCGGCAGCAAAACATAATCTCCACCACCAAAATTTGGCGGGGGGTCAAGCAATTGAAAATGTGCTATAATAAGAGAAGTTAAATCTTTTGCCAATTCTTTGACCAGTGGTTCGTATTTGAAACATTTTATCAAATTTTTAATCAAGGGATTTTTATATTCCACCGCCCAATAGAGATCATTCAGCCCCCCACTGAATCTTGAAGGGGGGTGATGGGAATTAGAAATATCAAGGATTGCCTTGCAATCCTCGCATAAGAATGTCCCTTCCTTTTGGCAGCTCAAACAAAATTTTGGGAAGAAGATATTTAATAAAAAATTTTTAATATTCTCTTTCATCTTCATTTACCCGAACGAAGTGAAGGGTGGAAAAGAGATTTATCTCTTTGACTAATTTACCCGAACGAAGTGAAGGGTGGAAAAGAGATTTATCTCTTTGACTAATTTACCCGAACGAAGTGAAGGGTGGAAAAGAGATTTATCTCTTTGACTAATTATGATATAATAACATAAAATGCAATTTTCAAGGTTTTTGCCCAAAAAATTTTTGGGGATAGATATTGGGACTTCGGCTATCAAAATAGTCGAGCTGGGCTCTTTCGCTGGAAGAATAAAGTTGGAAAATTATGGAGAAATGGCTGCTCGTGTTCTTTATCAAAGGTCATTCAGAACATTTGAAAAAAGTACCCTTTTGTTATCTGCCCAAGATATTTCCCGAGCAATAAAAGCAATTTGTCAAGAGGCCAAGATTGAGACAAAAGAATCTATTTTTTCCATTCCAGATTTTACCACTCTTTTCACTACCTTCGGATTACCGCCAATGACAGCCGAAGAATTACCCCAGGCAGTGCAGGCTGAGGCCAGAAGGCATATTCCTTTGCCCCTGTCAGAGGTAACATTGGATTGGCAGTTAGCAGAAGGAAGGGTTTCCCACAAGGGTTTCGGTGAGGGATTAAAAATTCTTTTGGTCGCCGTTCCTAATGAGACTATTAACCAATATCAACAAATTGCCGAACTTTCGAATTTAAAACTTTTAGCCATGGAAGCGGAAGTATTTGGCTTGATGAGGTCTCTGATTGAAAAAAAAGAAAAGAGAGTGATTGGTTTGATTGATATTGGCGCTCGGACTACAACCTGTAGCATAATTGAAAAAGGAGTTTTAAAAATCTCCCACAGTTTCGATATCTCGGGAGATGATTTCACCGAAAGAATGATCAGGGGATTGGAGATGGAAGAAGAAATGGCTGAAAATTTAAAAAGAAAATACGGAATTTTGGAATCAAAAGATATTAGAGAGATTTTACTTCCCTCGGTGGACATTATTTTGAGAGAGAGCGAGAAGATTTTTAAAAACTTTTACTTGAAAGAAGGGAAAGAAATTGATAAAATTATTTTGGCCGGTGGGACGGCTTTGATGCCCGGCATTTTGGAGTATTTTCAAAATTATTTTAACCCCGCACCAGAGCAAGCTTGGTACGGGGCAGGAAAGGGAGTAGAAATTGCTAATCCCTTTTTAAAAGTTTTTTATCCGCCAATTCTCGAGAAAACATTAAAAGAAATGGGGCCTTCATATGCCATTGCTATCGGCATGGCTTTAAGAGGGTTTGAGTAGAAAATTTTATGTTTATCGTAAAACGTTTATCGTCAGTCGCAGCCCGTATCGTCTAACGTTAGACGTCAGACGACAAACGAAACGGGTTGCGAGTAACGATAAACGAATGCCGATTTCTATGGCAATTGAAATCATACCAAAACCAATTGAAAAAATACCCAGTGCGCGAAAAAAATTATTTTATTTTTCAATTTTTCTTTTTCTCGGGCTCCTCCTCGGTTACTTTATTTTAACCTCTCTGGAAAAAAAATCAGAAAATACTCGAGACAATTTAAAAGAAGCTCTTTTGAAAGGAAAAACTCCGGAGACGAGCTCTCTGGAAGAAGAAATCCTGAATGATGAGAAAAAAATTAAAGACTTTTCCCCGCTCCTCGGAAAACATTTTATCACTTCAAGAATCTTTGAATTTTTTGAGAGAAGCACTCACCCAAGAGTTTTCTTTTCCGGAATTAATTTAAATTCCCTAAAGTCAATCGCCAAGCTTTCTGGTCAGACAGATAGTTTTTTAACCTTAGGTCAGCAACTGGCAATTTTTGAAAAGGAACCTTTGGTTGAAAAGGTAGATATAAGTCAGGTTTCTATTACCAAAGAAGGAAAGATTGAATTTTTTTTAAATTTTTCTTTTAATCCCAAAATTTTTAAATACCCGAGCGGAGCGAAGGGTGAAGAAGAGATTTATCTCTTCGACTACTAAAATGAAAAACTATTCTTTTTATACTCTAATCATCTTTTTACTCTCACTTTTTTTGATCTCTTTTCTCATTTTTCCTAAATACCAAAAATTCAATTCTTTAAAAAAAGAAATTCTTGAAAAAGAGAGAGAACTTTCCTCTCAAGGAGAATATTTTGAGACCCTGCAAAAGACCTCCGAAGAACTAAAAAAATATGAAACCTCCCTCTCAAAAATTGGTGCTGCCCTGCCCAAAAATCTTTCTCTACCAGAACTCTTAAACTTTATGCAAAAAGCGAGCAGCCAGTCAGGTCTTTTTCTGAAAGAAATTAGTCCAGCCTTGACGGCGCCTCTTGAAAAGTCCGCCCCAGAGGGGCAAGCCTCGCCCAACACAGTTGGGCGGGGAGAAATTAAAGAGACGAGAATAAATTTTCTTTTAGTCGGCAGTTATCCTGATTTCAAAAATTTCCTTTTCATCTTAGAAAAATCGTCGAGACTTATTGACATTGAGAATGTTTCCTTTTCTTTGCCGAAAGAAAAAGAAGGTCCATCTAATTTTGCTATAACAATAAAAGTTTACAGTTATTAATATGGCAATAGTTTTTTTAGAAAAAATAAAGAGACAAAGATATTTAACGATTGTTTTCCTCATCGTCATTTTAATCACAGCCCTTGTTATTTGGCGGGCTTTCTTTTTTAAGAAAAAACTTCCGGAAGAAGTAATTTCCAAACCGAAGATAGAAATAAAAATAGATTTCGAAACCTTGAAGAATCCAGCCCTGGAAGAATTTCAGCCAATTGAAAAAATAGTTCCCTTGGGACCGGAAATAAAGATTGGGAGAGAGAATCCATTCGTCCCTTACTAATTAGACCGTTGAATAATTCATTCAGCGTAGTTCAGCGTACTTACCTGCCCCGTGGGTCCCGCCTTGGCGGGATCCTTCGGGGTCAGCGTTTTTCAGCTTCTATCCTTAAATAGAAGCCGATTGAGAACGCTGATTGACGCTGAAAATAATTTCAAAAGTGTGGCATTAATAGAGGAACTTATTAAAAAAGGAATTTTGGAGAAAGAAAAAGCCGCTTCTTTGGCAGAGGAAGTGAAAACCTCTGGTAAAAAAGAGGAGGAACTAATTTTGGAAAAGGGAATTGTTTCTGAGAACTTCTTGTTTGAATTGAAATCGGATTATTTAAAAATACCTTTCAAAAAAATAAGACCGGAGGAGATTCCCATGGAAATTTTGGAGCAAATTCCAGAAGAAACCGCCAGGT
>Ga0210036_1003154_pt1 | contig 16519 bp, 19 predicted proteins | sample CryGeymeta201515_FD_185469 | JGI IMG/M metagenome (GOLD analysis project Ga0210036, IMG submission 185469) | Groundwater microbial communities from Crystal Geyser aquifers in Utah, USA - Crystal Geyser metaG 2015-15 (SPAdes) (version 2) | ecosystem: Environmental > Aquatic > Deep subsurface >...
GAAAAAGCCGCTTTGTTTGGCGAACCCTCCTACGTCTGGCGGGCGGGACAGGAACGCCGCTTGGGGATGATCCTGCGCGCCGCCGGGGAACGCATCCGCGGCCGCGTCCTCGAAGACGGCTGCGGCGTGGGGATGTACGTCGCGCACATCCAGCCTTTCGGCGGACAGGTCTTCGGCCTGGAATACGACTTCGAGCGCGTACGTGAGGCGCATCAGCGCTCGGCCCTGCTGGCCTGCGCGGCCGGGGAGGGGCTGCCCTATCCCGCCGAAACCTTCGACCTGATCCTCAGCCACGAAGTGCTCGAACACGTCCGCGATGACGCCCAGGCCGTGCGCGAGATCGTCCGCGCCTTGAAGCCGGGCGGGCGGCTGGCCCTCTTCGTACCCAACCGCGGCTATCCCTTCGAGACGCACGGCGTCTACTGGCGGGGAAAATATCATTTTGGCAACATTCCCCTGGTCAACTACCTGCCGCGCCAGTGGCGGGACAGGCTCGCGCCCCACGTGCGAGTCTATTCTAAGCGTGATCTCGAAAAACTATTCGCTGGCCTGCCAGTGAAAATCATCGAGCGCACTGTCATCTTCGGCGCGTACGATAACGTTATCGCCCGCTTTGGCAGGCTGGGGAAAGCCTTGCGCTGGCTGCTGCAAGCACTCGAAAAGACGCCATTGAAAGTGCTGGGGCTGTCGCATTTTTGGGTGGTGGAGAAATTGACTGATTGAAGTATAATCTCTGTAGAAAGGAGGAGCGATGTACGCGACCAAACTCAAAGGACAGATTACGCACGACCGTCGCTTGATTATCGAAATTCCTCGCGATGTGACAGCAGGCGCGGTCGAAGTGATCCTGTTGCAAGTCTCTGACAAACCCAAACGAACTGCGCGGCGCGATTCAACGCATCCGGCTTTTGGCATCTGGGCTGAACGGGCCGATATTGCGGATACGGTCTCTTTCGCTGCGGAGCTAAGAAGCCGGGTGGAGATGCGGGCAGATGGCAATCCCAGCAAATAGATGGCTGCTGGATACAACGATCCTCGTTGACTTGATGCGCGGTTCCAAGCTGGCGCGCGATTGGATTGACTCACTCCCTGAAAGTGCGCCTACGATTTCGGTGATTACGGCAGCAGAACTCCTGGCAGGCTGCCGCAACCGCGCCGAACAACGTGCCGTCGAGCGTGAACTTGATCTCTATGAGATTGCCTGGGTGGCGGAGGATATTTCCGCGTCAGCGTTGGAATCCTACAGACATTTCCATTTGAGCCATAATATTGGTTTTCTGGATTGTCTGATTGCTGCAACCGCGATAAAAAACGGATTGTCTCTGGCAACGCTGAACCTCAAGCATTTTGCGCCATTTTCTGATCTCCAGGTTGAAAGACCGTATTGATATATTCCATTGCCGGTGTATTTTATTGAACGAATGGTTATTCTTGGCGCGTGTGATAACGTTATTGCCCGTTTTGGCAGGCCAGGGAAAGCCTTGCGCTGGTTGCTGTAAACGCTCGAAAAGACGCCGTTGAAGGCGCTGGGGTTGTCGCATTTTTGGGTGGTGGAGAAAGCGTAGCAATGAACTGCTGAGAAAGAGAAACGAGTGGAAGTTGCCTTTCACTCGTTTCTTGTTTCTCTTTACTCGTTCCTTTCTTCCCTAAAATCGTAAATCCCCTCCTTCACTGCCCATTTCCGCCTACACGACGGGCAGGCGAGGTAACCTGTTTTCTCCTTCAATCCTGTTGTTGGTGGGATAGAATCCCGCCCTACAGTTTTCAGCGGTGCATGTCCACATTCGGGGCATTTGAAGTAGGAAGAGATATTATCTCGTCCTACCATTGGCGGGATGCCATCCCGCCCTACGGCGCGGCAGCGCACAAATACACTGGGGGTCAGTTGGAATAACGCGCCGGTGGGCTGGAAGAGCGCATCCAACCCGGCCAGGATGTCCGCCGGCATCCATTGTTTCAGAAATCCAAGCCGGAAGTGGGATACGGTCAAGGTTCTTTCAACTTTGAAACCTGCAACCTTCAACCAACCCCGCACGGCCCGAGGGTGGAAATCGAAGTTGAGTTTCGCGAACTCTACAGGCTCTAATGTGAACGGATTCCATTCCTGGCGGCGCAGGGCGTAGCGCAGGATGGCCTTGAGATTTTGTTTGTTGGCATATTCTAGGATAAAGGTCGCGCCGGGTTGCAGGACATTGCGCACCTGGCGCAGGGCCTTGGGCGCATCCGCCATGTGGTGCAGGGTGCGGATCATGGTCGCGGCGTCGAACAACCCGTCCACGAATGGCAGGCGATAGACGTCAGCCGCGACGAAAATAAACCGGTCAGATCGGCCCAGGCGTGCCTGTGCCTGTTGGAGCTGGGTGCGCGAATAATCCAGCAGGACGACGCGCTCGAAACCGGCGTAGCGCGGCGTGTTTCGCCCCGCACCGGCGCCCAGTTCGAGCAGCAGTTTGCCGTTTTTAGGGAGCAGACGTTTCAGCGCGATGGCTTCGCAGCGGTCTTCGTATGCGCGCCCGCCGCTATCCCAGAAGGAGGCCTGGTAATCGGAACCTTCGTAGTCGCAGACGGGTGGATGGTCAGTCATCAGCGTCCAGTTTTCAGTGTTCAGTTATCGGTGAAGTAAGAGGCTTGCTCTTCATGTACAGAAAGGGCTTCTGGATTGCAAAATAATTCGGCTTTTGCCATCATACCGCCGAGCAGACGGCCAAGTTCGGCGCATCTCTCCATCAAAGCGGCGACTTGTGGCTGAGAGAGGTAGCCGCAATCGGCGATTTGCGCTCCAACTGCACGCGAAAAGCGGCGTATCTGATCGGTAAGCGAAAACATTTCTTCTTTTGGAAATTTTACGGTGAGAGCGAATATCTCACGCGCCAGTTCTCGCGATTTCTGATATACGATTAGCTCACGAAAGTTTTTGGCATGGGTCAATGCAGACATTTCAACTTCATCTCCACTGACTACTGAACACTGATTACTGAAAACTGATCACTGGCGCCCCAGGCCGCGATAGGTGAAGCCCAATGCCTTCATCCGAGCCGGGTCGTAGATATTGCGCCCGTCGAAGATGACCGGCTGCTTGAGCAGCCCCTTGACCCGCTCGAGGTCGAGCTGTTTGAACTCGTTCCATTCGGTGACGACCACCAGCGCGTCGCAGCCTTTGGCCATCTCATAGGGGTCAGCGTACATCTCGACTGCCGGCAAGAGGCCGCGCGCCACTTCCATCGCCACCGGATCGAAGGCGCGCACCATTGCACCCGCCTGGATGAATCCTGCGACGATGTCAATCGAGGCCGCTTCGCGCATGTCGTCGGTGTTGGGCTTGAATGCCAGGCCGAGCAGGCCAATCGTCTTGCCCTTTAATCCGCTCAGGAGCGCCTCGACGTGTTTGACCACCTCCTTGCGGCGGTCATAGTTGACCTCCATGACGGAGTGCAGGATGCGCGGGTTAAGCCCCTGCTCCTCGGCCATGAACGCCAGCGCCTTGACATCTTTGGGGAAACACGAGCCGCCCCAGCCCAGACCGGCGTCCAGCATGGCTGAACCGATGCGTTTATCGTAGCCCATGCCGGCTGCCACCTCTTTCACGTCCGCGCCCAGGGCTTCGCAAATGTCCGCCACCTCGTTGATGAATGAGATCTTGGTCGCCAGGAAGGCGTTGGAGGCGTACTTGATCATCTCGGCCGTGCGCAGGTCGGTGATGAGGATCGGGGCGCGCAGCGGCAGGTGCAGTTGGGCCACCTTTTCCGCCGCCTCGCGATGCAGCGAGCCGATCACCGTGCGGTGCGGGCTGATGAAGTCGCCGATGGCCGAGCCTTCGCGCAGGAACTCCGGGCAGGAGACGACCGCGAAATCCACCGGCTTGGGCTGGTATTTCGTCACGATATCGGCGACCCAGTCCCCGGTCCCGATCGGCACGGTGGACTTGTTGATGATGACCAACGGCGCAGTCGTGTTCTCAGCGATGGAACGCGCCGCCGCGGCGACGTACTGCAAATCCGCTTCGCCGTTGACCGCCGAAGGCGTGCCGACGGCGATGAAGGCGAATTCCGTCCCCTCTAATGCTTCAGGGTAAGAGGTGGTGAAGGACAGCCGCCCGGCCTTGACGTTGCGCTTGACCAGTTCTTCCAGGCCGGGTTCGTAGATGGGCATCAGGCCTTTTTTCAGGCCCTCGATGCGTTGCTCGTTGATATCCAGGGCGATGACGCGGTTGCCCAGGTCGGCGAAGCACGCGCCGGTCACCAGGCCGACGTAGCCGACGCCGATAACACAGATTTGTTTCATAAATTAACCTCGCTAATGTGAGTTGATACCAGACCACAACACTATACACAAACTGGCCTGTTTCGTCAAATGATTAGGGTGTGTTTCATATGAGTTGGAAAAGACCTGACAGGTTTCCAAAGTTGCTTTTGCGGGCTGATTCTCGTGCCATTGTAAGCCGTTTTGCCGGTAAAGCGCCTGATGAAACCTGTCAGGTCTGGCGCTTCGATTGTGGTATATTCCTCGTGGAGTTGACTTATGCGTCTGTTATTCGTCGCCGACGGCCGTTCACCGATCACCTTGAGCTGGCTGCGCCACTGGATCGAGCGCGGGGATGAAATTCACCTCGTCTCGACTTTCCCGTGCGACCCGCCCCCCGGCCTGGCCTCCTTCCACGTCTTGCCAGTGGCTTTCGGCGCTTTGGGCGGGGGACAGGCGACGAGCACCTCACTCACCCCCAAAGGGGGACTGGTTGGGCGTTTCCGCGGCCTGTTGCGGCCTTTCCGCTATACTCTCGGACCCGTGAGCCTGCTGGCTTACCGGCGGCGTTTCCGCGCCCTGGCCGCGTTGCTCAGGCCGGACCTGATCCATACGCTGCGCATTCCCTTCGAGGGGATGCTGGCCTCCTCCGCGCCGGGGGAGGCGCCCCTTATCGTCTCCACCTGGGGCAACGACATCACCCTTCATGCCCACGGCTCTCCATTGATGAAATGGCTCACCCGACGGACACTCCGTCGGGCGCAGGGTCTGATGGCGGATACCCGCCGCGACATCCGCCTGGGACGGGAATGGGGCTTTTCAGCCGATAAGCCAACCCTCGTTGTTCCCGGGGCGGGCGGTATCCGCCTCGACGAGATGCGCCGCGCGGCCGCGGAAGCCGGGCCTCTGCCCGACCTGCCGGCGGATGCGCCGTTGATCGTCAACCCGCGCGGCTGGCGGCCGGGCAGCGTGCGCAACGATACCTTTTTCCGCGCCATTCCACTGGTGGTACAAAAAAATCCACAGGCCTGTTTTGTCTGCCCGCCGCTGGCCGGTGACCCGGAAGCGATGCGCTGGGTCGCCTCGCTGGGGATCGAGGTCAGCGTGCGCTTGTGGCCGCGCCTGTCACAGCCGCAGCTCTGGAAGCTTTTTCAGCGGGCGCAAGTTTTTGTCTCACCCAGCGCTCACGATGGGACGCCCAACTCGTTGCTCGAGTCTATGGCCTGCGGATGTTTCCCGGTTACGGGGGACATCGAGTCCATGCGCGAATGGATCACACCCGGCGTGAACGGCTTTTTGGTCAATCCCGCCGACCCGCAGGCTCTGGCGGAGGCCATCCTGGCCGCGCTGGAGGATGCCGATCTGCGCGCCCGGGCAGCCAGACAGAATGCCCTTATCCTTGCCGAGCGCGCCGACTACCAGCGTTGCATGGCGCAGGCGGAGGAGTTTTACGAGAACGTGGTACGTGGCACGTGAAACGTGAAACGTGAAACGTAATTGAGTTACATGCTTACGTCTTACGCATCACGCATCACGCATCACGCATCACGCATCACGCATCACGTATCACGTATCACGTATCGCATTCTACGCTTGAGCCTTAGGGGAGCGCAGGGTGTCCAGCCGTTCCTGCAATTCGATCCGCTTGGTCGCAGCCGCCTGGCGGATTTCACCAGCCAGGTTATCGGCGCGCTCGCGCAACCTGGAGCGCAATTCTGGGCCGGATTCAGGGGCGAAGAGCAAGGCAATGACTGCCCCGGCCAGGCCACCCAGGATTACGCCGATGAAGAAACTCAATGTCCGTCGCATAAATCTACTCCTTCGGAAAGTTATAAAGTGAAAAGCTCAAAACGTATTTTATCATCATAGAGCAAAATAGAAAGATTGCCATTCTATCTATTTTGTGGAATAATAGTACTACCGCGTGTATCACTGTCTCTGCCTGAACACGACGGCGCAAAGCATCTATTCACCCTCACCCCAACCCCTCTCCCTCAGGGAGATGAGCAAGGGGTGAGGGAAACAAGTGGCTGTCCGGCTGTGGGTAAGGGAATAGAAGGGGAAGAGGCTCCCCAGCCCAGGGTCCGGACCGGCCCCTACCTTTCACGGAGGGTACCTTGTCCACACTTTCTCCTGTTCCCGTTTCGACTTCTGAACGCAAGAAAGTCACCACGCTGACGCTGCGCCAAAAGAAAGCGCGCGGCGAGCCGATCAGCATGTTGACGGCCTATGATTATCCCACCGCGCTGGCGATGGATCAGGCCGGGCTGGATGCCATCCTGGTCGGCGATTCGCTCGGCATGGTGGTATTGGGCTATCCCAATACGCTGCCCGTCACAATGGAAGAGATGCTGCATCATTGCCGGGCGGTGGCGCGCGGGGCGAAATCGGCGCTGCTGATCGGGGATATGCCGTTCATGTCCTACCAGGTTTCGGTGGAAGAGGCGCTGCGCAACGCCGGCCGTTTCTTGCAGCAGGGCGGCATGGACGCGGTCAAACTGGAGGGCGGGCGTGAGCGCCTGGAGGCCGTGCGCGCCATCCTCGGCGCGGGCATCCCAGTGATGGGCCACCTCGGCCTGACGCCGCAATCGGTGCATCAACTGGGCGGCTTCCGCCCGCAGGGACGCACGGCTGTGGCAGCCAAACGTCTGCTGGAAGATGCCCTGCTGCTCGAGGAAGCTGGCTGTTTCGGCCTGGTGCTGGAATCTGTCCCGGCGCGGCTGGCGGAATTGGTCACAAAGCGGGTGCAAATCCCGACCCTCGGCATCGGGGCGGGATTGGGTTGCGATGGCCAGGTGCTGGTCACGCACGACCTGCTCGGCCTGTTCGACCGCTTCACGCCGAAGTTCGTCAAAAAATATGCCGACTTTCACGCCGAGATGAAGCGCGCCTTCCGCGAATTCATCACCGACGTGGAGGCAAAATCGTTTCCGGCGGAGGAGCATACCGTCGAGATGCCGGATGAAGAGTGGGAGGCGTTGTTGAAGGAGTTGGCGTGATACTTACGTTTTACGTTTCACGCATTACGAAGCACGTAAAGCGTAAAACGTAAAAGGCGAATGAACATGGAACCCATCCTCATCGTCGGCACCGGCGCTCTTGCCACGCTTTTTGCGGCGCGGCTTTCGGCGGCTGGCGTGAGCGTGACCATGCTCGGAACCTGGCAAGCCGGCCTGGATGCGCTGCGCAAGGAGGGGGCGCGCCTGGTCGGTCTGGAGGGGGTGGAACGCGCCTACCCTGTCCATGCCACGGACGATCCGGCTGATTGTCGCGGCGCGCGCCTGGCGCTGGTGCTGGTCAAGGGTTGGCAGACGGAACGCGCGGCAGGACAACTGGCCATTTGCCTGGCTGAAGACGGCCTGGCGCTGACCCTGCAAAACGGCCTGGGCAACCGCGAGATTCTCGTCGCGACCCTTCGACAGGCTCAGGGCGACGCCCTCGGCACGCCGCGCGTCGCCCAGGGCGTGACCACCCTCGGCGCGACCTTGCTCGCTCCCGGCCTGGCGCGGCTGGGCGGCGAGGGGCCGGTTTCGATCGAGGCGCACCCGCGTCTCGGCCCGTTGGAGGCGAATCTGCGGGCGGCCGGCTTCGCGGTCAACGTGGTGGAAGACGCTCGTTCGCTTATCTGGGGCAAATTGGTGGTCAATGCGGCCATCAACCCGTTGACGGCATTGCTGCGCGTGCCCAACAGCGAATTGCTCCAGCGGCCAGCGGCGCGCCTCTTGATGGGCGAACTGGCGCGCGAGGCGGCCGCGGTGGCGCGAGCGCAAGGGGTGAGTCTGCCGTTCGAGGCTCCGGAAAGCGCCGCCGAAGAGGTGGCGCGGCGTACGGCAGCTAACCGTTCGTCCATGCTCCAGGATGTGCTGCGCGGCGCGCCGACCGAGATTGATGCCATCTGCGGGGCCATCGTCCGCGCTGGAGAGGAGAGAGATGTGCCGACGCCGGTCAATCGCATCGTTTGGCAACTGGTGAAGGCGCTTTCGGGGTAAGGCAACTTTCTTCCCCTGAATTGTCAGGCATGGTAAGATATAGGTACTTCATTCGTTCATTCTTGGAGGTGATGGATGCGCAAGTGGCTATCCCTGTTGGTTTTGGTAGCCTACCTCGCTACCACGTTGTTGGCTGCGCTTTTCTTGCCGGTTGGTGCACAAGCGCAGGGAGAAGTCAAGTTCAGTACTGTAAAAATAGATATCTGGCCGGAATTTGACCGTCCGGCTGTGCTGGTCATCGAACACCTTACGCTCGCGCCGGATACAGTCTTGCCTGCCGATCTGACCGTGCGCATTCCCGCGCAGGCGACGGTCAACGCGGTGGCAAGCGCGGAGGCGAGTGGAGCGCTGCTCAATATTAACTATGACCGCCAGATCCAGGGTGAGTGGGCAACACTGTCTCTTTCAACCACAAGTTTGGATATTCAGATCGAATATTACGACGCGCTGATAAAGCAGGGGGCTGCCCGTCATTATGTCTATCTTTGGGCGGGAGATTATGCGGTTGATTCGTTTGCCGTCCAGTTCCAGATGCCTATCGAGGCCTCTGACTTGCAAACCTCGCCGGCGCTCCCGAATAGCATTATCGGAGCGGAGGGCTTGACCTACTACACTTCGGTGTTCGGTTCCCTGGCGGCTGGCGAGACTTATATGCTGACTGTGGATTACCAGAAAGCGACTGATTCCCTGAGCGCGCCAGGCTTGAGCGTTCAACCGGCCGAGAATCCCGCCACTGCACCGGGGCGAGTGACATGGACGAAGTATGTGCCGTGGGTTTTAGGAATATTGGGAGCCGTCTTATTCCTCTTCGGCCTGGTGGCTGGTGTGCTTTATTGGCAAGGCCGCCGGAGGGACTCTGGTGGCGTGTCTCGTCAACGCCATGCCCCAGGCCGCGAGAAGACTGGTGAGCAATCCGAAGCAGTTTATTGCCATCAATGCGGACGGCGCGCCCAGCTGGGCGACGTTTTCTGTCGTGCCTGTGGCATACGCATACGCCGCGGCGAGCAATAATCCTCCAGGGATTGGCGAGGCATCCCGGTGAGCATTCCCCCAATCAGCCTGATTTATTTCTTCTACGGCCTGGCTTTTTTCAGCATGGGTTTGCTGGTGATGGTCGAAGGTGGGCGTTCTTTGGATACCCGCCTCCGGCGCGCCCTGCGCCCGCTGGCAGCCTTTGGCCTGATCCATGCGGCCAATGAATGGCTCGAAATGTACCAGGGCGTCGCCGTGCTCCTCGGGCAGCCCATACCTGCCTGGCTATTTGGCGTGCACCTGGCAATGTTGGCCTTTTCGTTCGTCTCGTTGGCGGCCTTTGGTAGTTACTTGCTTGCCGTTTCCCCGACTGCCTCGCGTCTGATCTTAGTTGTTCCCCTTGGTTTGGAAACCGTATGGGTGTTTGGCCTTTTTATTCTGAAAGGACACTATCCGGCCCCCCTCATCTGGAATGTAGCCGATGTGTGGACGCGTTATTCGCTTGCCATCCCGGCTGCGCTATTGGCCGCCATCGGGTTGGTCATTCAGCAGCGCGTCTTCCGTCAGGCCGGGCTGGTCTCCTTCGGCCGGGATGCACTGTGGGCCGCAGTGGCGTTTGGCTGGTATGGCTTGATCGGTCAGTTGTTCGTCCAGATGACCACCTTACCGCCCTCGAATGTCATTAACCAAACCCTGTTCGAAAATCTATTCGGGTTCCCGGTGCAGTTGTTCCGCGCCGCGATAGCGGTGTTGGCATCCTTCTTTGTGATCCGCTTCCTGCGGGCTTTCCAGGTGGAAATCGAACGCCAGATTACCAGTCTACAGGAAGCGCGCCTGAAGGAAGCCGAGCAGCGCGAGGCGATGCGCGGGCAACTCTTCAAACGCGTGGTGGCTGCCCAAGAGAGCGAGCGCCAACGCATCGCCCGCGAGCTGCACGACGAGACCGGTCAGGCTTTGACAGCCATCGGCATGGGTTTACGCGGCCTGGCGACGAGGGTAGAGAATGACGATAAAGGCCGCGCCAACCAGACCTTGAGACAATTGCAGGAACTGGCCGCCCATTCCCTGGACGAGCTGCAGCGACTGATCGCCGACCTGCGCCCGTCCCATCTGGACGATTTGGGCCTTCCGGCGGCCTTGCGCTGGTACGCCCACGATGTGCAGGAACGCGCCCATTTGTACGTGCGGGTGGAGATCAACGGGAAGGAACGGCCTGTCGCTTCGGCAGTGAAAACCGCCTTGTTCCGCATCGCCCAGGAAGCGCTGACCAACGTGGTCAAGCACGCCAATGCCAGGAACGCCAGTATCAACCTGACTTACGGCCCCAACGCGGTACGGGTGCAAGTAACGGACGACGGTCGTGGTTTCGATGCCCGCTCGATGGCCTCCTCCGAACGGCCTTCCTGGGGCCTGACGGGTATGCAAGAGCGCGCCACTCTGTTGGGCGGCAAGTTCACCTTGAGTTCGCGCTTGGGGGAGGGGGCCAGGGTCGAGGTTTCCATCCCCTATCAAGAGGATACAGAGGTGTCCGATGAAAATCCGTCTCCTGCTGGTGGATGACCATCAAGTCGTCCGTTCGGGTCTGCGCATGTTGCTGGGCGGTGAAAGCGACGTGGAGATCGTCGGCGAGGCCGGCACGGCCAAAGAGGCGCTCGAGGCGGCGCCGAAGTTAAGGCCGAACATCGTTCTGATGGATATTGGCCTGCCGGATATGTCCGGCATCGAGGCGACGAGCGAGATCAAGCGCCTTTACCCGGAAATTGCGGTCGTGGCATTGACCATCCACGAGGACGAGGAATATTTCTTCAAAATGCTCGAAGTCGGGGCGAATGGCTACGTGCCCAAGCGCGCCGCGCCGGAAGAACTATTGACTGCCATCCGGGCCGCGGCGGCTGGCGAGGTTTACCTCTATCCTTCCCTGGCGAAGCTGCTCGTCAAGGATTTCCTGGCTCAAGAGCGGACCAGCGGTGAAGCTGCCGGCCTCGACGGTCTGACCGACCGTGAGCAGGAAGTGTTGAAATACCTGGCCGACGGCGCCAACAACGACGAGATCGCCGAAGTGCTGGTCATCAGTCCGAAGACGATTGCCCGTCACCGCGAAAATATCATGAGCAAGCTCAACCTGCACTCTCGTGCTGATTTGGTGCGTTACGCCATCCGCAAAGGGATCATCGAGCCTTGAGGCTTCCAACAGACCTCCGAGTTCTGAGAGAACTCGGAGGTCTGTACGTCTGTCATGACGCTTTCCTACTCAGGCGGATGCCAGCCGGCTTCGACCCAGATGGCTCGGGCGCGCACGCGCAATTCGTCATTGAGGGATAAAGCTTTCACTGTGGAACGACCTGTCGGTGTTTGCCCGATGACGTGTGTGCTGTCCTCACTCCAGGCGAAATGATCCGCCCAAATCTGGAGCCTGGGATTGAAGAGGGGTACAGTTGCGCCACTCTCTGGATCAATGGCCTCGGTCAACATACCTTTGGCTTCATTGCATAGACGGCAAGAAAGCCACAGGTTCTCCTCGACGGTTTGGCCATCTCTAGCGGTGGGGATGATGTGCTCCACCGTCAGCGCTACCCCACTGACAATTTCCTGTGTCAGGCAGTAGCCGCAGCGGTAGCGCGCTTGCTCTGCGATGCGCCGTCGCCTTGCCGGGGTAAGGGCCATTTGGATTGCTCCAATTCCTGGAGAGTTGGCAAACGATAGCCGCGTCTTTTGAGCAGAACTGCCGCATAACCCCGCCGAAACGTCAACACGTCTGCTTCGCGTCGGAGCGTTGCCAAAAGCTCTTCTTCCGCGCTCGTCAGTGCGCCGGTCTTTTTCCTAGCGAGCAGCGCTTCGTACTCTACCCAACGTTCCGATGGAAAAGTGCGACTCATTTCGCTTTGTAGCTCAGCATCAGTCATCTGTAAAAGCGGGAACACATCCGGTTGATACTGGAAGGGAATCTCTTCGAGCAAGGGGGGCAAACTGTGCGCCAAACTTTGCGCGATGAGGGTTTCGGTTGGCTGGCGAAACAATTCGGCAGCGCGTTTCAACTGGCCAAACAACGTATCGGGAAGCTGGATAGTGATCGTTTGAGACATGGTGCACCTCACTTTTCCTGTGGCTGGTATTATACCCTCATTGTTCCTGCTGTTTGGAGCCAACAACTATGCTCGGGTGGTTGTCAGTTCTGGGGCGAGTTTCCCAAAATAGCCTGACCGGAGTCCAAAATCTTCGCGAAGCACCCTGCGGGCCAGATTTTGGCGTTTTTCTGGCCGTTTGCGCTCCACCGTCGGAGACGTTGGACTCCGTTGCCACCAAACTGACATACGCCCACTATGCTCTAAGATGACTGTCGCTGCGCCGTCATTATGGGCATGGCAGATTGCAAAAGGGTGGTGGTATATAAGTAGCACCATGTTATCGCTACTGGGGCATTCGACTCAATAACCACCCAATCCATCCTCGTCGCTATGGGGCGGCAAGAGTAGAGAGCTAAAGTTTCGGGGGACAATATGGGACAGCAGTCCCATAGAAAAGATTGGCTGTGCGCCGGATTTACTTCGCGCCCTGGAATGGCTAAACTGAAGATGACCGAATCGAACGACTCTCGAAAGGAGGCTGCCATGACAAGCGCGTTGATCGTGATCGCTCTGATGATCTTGAGAGTGGGAGTACCCGCAGCCGTGCTGCTGGTGATTGGCGAAGCAGTTCGACGCCATGACGAGAGGCCCGGCAATCTGCGAGGCGCCTGATGGAGTGGTTGAACACCATCCTTACCATCATTCTCGGCCTGCTCTTGCGGATCGGCATCCCGTTGGCCGTGACCGCCGGGATTATCTACCTTCTCCACCGCCTTGACCAACGCTGGCAGGAAGAGGCCTCTTCCGCGCCGCTGGCTGCTCCAGGCGGGAAACCCTGCTGGGAGGTCAAAGAATGCCCCGAGGCGAGGCATAAGGCCTGCCCGGCGGCTGCCCAGCCCGGGGTCCCGTGCTGGCAGTTCTTCCGGTCGAAAAGCGGCGTCTTACGCGAGGATTGCCTGAACTGCGAGGTGTTCCGCCAGGCATCCGTGCCGGTGTTCATCTAGATCCAAACGAGGAGATACAACAATGTCAAAACTCGAACGTCTGATCATCGCGGTCATGTTTGCGCTGCTGGCGGCCGGCGTTACGCTGGCGGCGGCCCAGGCCCAGACCCCCCAGCCGCCGCAGCCGACTAATAGTATAACAGGAGATAGCTGCGTTGCCTGCCACAAAGATATTTATGACACGTGGCAGGGCGGTGCTCATGGCCAGTCGCTTACCGATCCCGTATTTGCTGAGGCCTGGAATGCCCAGGGCAAGCCAGGCGCCTGCCTGGTATGCCACGCGACCGGTTATGATCCTGCGACCGGTGAATTGAAGGCTGAAGGGGTTGTTTGCACGGCCTGCCATAGCCCGATCCCGACCAATCATCCCACCGATAACATGCCGATTGATGCGTCTCCCAATCTGTGCGGTAGATGCCACAGCGACCCCCGCTTTGTGACCGAAAATTGGAAACTGAGCGCGCATTACCAGCGCAGCATGACGTGCTCGGTGTGTCACGACCCGCACAGCGCCGGGATGAAATCTGTTGCAGGCGCGATTAATACCCGCGCGGATGCTTCGGATCTATGCGCGAACTGCCACAAAGGTGTGATGCAGAACTTCCCGACATCCAAACACGCCGAAGCGGGTGTGACCTGCGTCAACTGTCACCTCGGTTTCAACGTGGGAACCACGGATATCACAGACTTTGTTTCTGCTCACAAGGCTCCTGACCACAGTTTCGTGCCCACATTGGCTACCTGCAACAAATGTCATGCCAACCAGATGCACGCTCCGGGCGAATCGGTCGCTGCGGCCGCAATCGCCATCGAAGAGAGCGGCGGGACGCCTACGCCTCTGCCCACGCCTGTAGCAACACCTATCCCACTCGTGACCAGCCAACCAGCTCCGGTCAGCCCGGCCGGGTTTGCTGGCCTGGCCGGCCTGCTTGGGCTGGCGGTCGGCATGGTGCTCTCCCCCTGGCTGGAAAGGTTATATCGCCGCATGAATACAGGCCGTATGAACACAACTGGGAGGAAGAAATGAGCAATCCAAAGGTTGATCGGCGCGATTTCCTGAAGATCACGGCAATTGGCGTCACGGCGCTGGCCGGCGCGCAGGTGATCCGCCGTGCGGAAGCCTCCGAACCGACCCCATCCGGCGGGCGGCAATGGGCAATGGTCGTTGACCAATCCCTGTGCAATGGCTGCGGGTATTGCGTCATGGCCTGCCGCGCCCATAATGATGTTTCGCCAGAGATCACCTGGAATCCCGTGCTCGAGGCGGGCCAGGTGGGCGACAAGAAAATCTACCTGCCGCGGCCTTGTATGCAGTGCAGCCAGGCGCCCTGCGTGGATGTCTGCCCGGTCAAGGCCAGCTACTACCGTCCGGATGGCATCGTGATGATAGACTACGACCGCTGCATTGGTTGCCGCTATTGTGAAGTGGCCTGTCCCTACGGGGCGCGCGCATTCAATTGGAAAGCGTTTACTGAGCAAAATCCGGCCGTGCCGGAGTGGGGGCAGCCCGAAGTGGCGCGCCGCCCGCGCGGCGTGGTCGAGAAGTGCGCTTTCTGCTACCAGCGGATTGACCGCGGCCTGGCCCTGGGCATGACCCCCGGCGTGGATCCGGACGCCACCCCGGCCTGCGTGGTGGTTTGCCCGGTGGGGGCGCGCTTTTTCGGCGACCTGAATGACCCGGGATCCAACGTCAGCAAATTGCTCAAAGCGCGCACTTCATATCGTTTGCGCGCAGATATGGGAACGGGGCCGCGGGTTTATTATTTGTCTGCGACCGAGGAGAATGCGTAGCCATGAAGATTCGTCCGAAACTATCGAAACTATCTCCCTGGTTGGCCTGGTTGATTGGCCTGGGCGTCGTCATTGCGGCTGGCGTCGGCGCGGGCCTGATCGTCTTCTGGAAGGGCTTGTGGATCACCCACCTGACCGACCTGATCCCCTGGGGGCTGTGGATCACGATTGACCTGTCCTCGATTGCCGTGAGCGCCGGGGCTTTCTCATTGTGCGCCGCGGTTTACCTGTTGGGGCTGAAGCGCTTCCAACCGGTGGCGCGCACAGCTACGTTCATCGGCCTGATCGGCTACAGCATGGCTCTCCTGACCCTCTTGATGGATATTGGCCGCCCCGACCGCTTCTGGTACGCGGTCGTCTACTGGAACAAGCACTCCCTGCTCTGGGAAGTGACCATGTGCGTCACGCTCTATCTGACAGTGCTGGTGCTGGAAAGCCTGCCGATCTTCGCTCAGTTCGAGTGGCTGAAGATGCGCTGGCCGAAACTGGCCGAGAAGATGTCGCACGTGCATCATTATGCGCCCTACCTGGCGGTGATCGGCCTGGGGCTTTCGATGCTGCACCAGTCCTCGCTGGGGGCGGTGTATGGGGTGCTCAAGGCCCGTCCATTCTGGTACCGGCCGGATATCTCGGTGTTGTTCATCATCTCGGCTGTGGCGGGCGGCATGGCGCTGACCGTTTTCGCCTCCATGCTCTCGGCGCGATTGACCCGGCGCGCCAGCGTGGACGACGGCCTGCTGGATCGCGTCGCTTACTTCATCGGCTGGACGCTGGTGCTCTACCTGTACTTCCGCTTCTGGGACGCCCTCTCGATGACCTACACCTATCAGCCGGGCCGCACCGAAGGTTTGCAGCTATTGACCCAAGGGCCGCTGTCCTTCAACTTTTGGGTTGGCGAGATACTGCTGGGCATCGTCACGCCGATGATACTGTTGTTATACCGCCCTACGCGGACGAGTCAACTGTGGCGCATGGTTGCCTTAGCCCTGGTGGTGGGTGGTGTGGTGGCTTACCGTTGGGACACCAATATTTCCGGCCTGATGATTGTCCTTTCGTATCTGCCAGGGGAACCGACCGTCGAATATGCTCACTATGTCCCCTCATTGATCGAGATTCTCAGCGGCGCCGGTGTGGTTGCCTTTGGGTTATTGGCTTTCTCGTTGGGGGTACGTTACTTGAAAGTGGTGAATCACAGCCTGACGGTCGAGGAACACGAGAATCGGAAAGTTGAAGCAAAGAAGCCTGCTCCGGCATAGTCCGTCATACGACGTTCATTTGAAACGAATGGCTCCGCGCTCTCCCCTCAGCGCGGAGCCATTCGTTTTCCATATGATGAGTCCACTGCAATAACTTGCACTTTACCAACCGATCGTCACTCTTTGCGGCTGCAACTGGCCCAGGAAAGCAGCCAGGATGGCTTTGGAAAAAGAAAAAATGGGGATGCCCACCCCTTCTTGGG
>Ga0210036_1003156_pt1 | contig 16515 bp, 8 predicted proteins | sample CryGeymeta201515_FD_185469 | JGI IMG/M metagenome (GOLD analysis project Ga0210036, IMG submission 185469) | Groundwater microbial communities from Crystal Geyser aquifers in Utah, USA - Crystal Geyser metaG 2015-15 (SPAdes) (version 2) | ecosystem: Environmental > Aquatic > Deep subsurface >...
ATTTAATTCATTATTCGAATAAACGTATACGATCTCCAATAATGTCATTATACGAATAAACGTATTCGTCTATTCGTGTATTAAAATAAAATGGTCAAGCCCTTTTAAGCTAGCATTTAACAGGTAGCTGCTGAACCCCTTTAATTTAATTCATTATTCGAATAAACGTAAAATATTATACGATCTCCAATAATGTCATTATACGAATTCCTCATTACTAAAATAAAATGGCCAAGCCCTTTTAAGCTAGTATTTAACAGGTAGCTGCTGAACCCATTAATTTAATTCATTATTCGAATAAACGTTAAATATTATATGATCTCCAATAATGTCATTATACGAATTTATTAAAATAAAATGGAATATTTGCACCTCTAACGGTAAAATACTAGTCCCCACTCCCCCACCCAGCTGAACAGACACATAAGTAAAAAAAAGGAGTAGTAGGAACTACAGAAAAAGTGAGACAATGTGAATTTTTAATTACCCATACTGTACCACTATAGAAATAAGCTGTACAAAACTAAGAAAAGTCAAGACAACGCTCATCTAAATACGATGTAACATTAAACTATTCATTCTGAATATGAGCATTATATATATCCCATGATTTTCCAATATCCCGGAATTGGTGATTCGAAAAGCGTCAAACAAGCCCGGGATATGGATATCCCGGAAATTTGGAAACACAGCCCCGGGATAAATCCATATCCCGGGAATGGTGGTAACATATTATTTGTTCACAATTTTCTTTGAGTAGAGTCGCACACGAGACCCTGTCTTCACGAGACGAGAACAACGTTAGTTCTTGTTCATTATTTTTCGATTTTTTCATCTCACCCGCTTGCTTCAATTGGCTAATGTGACTGCCTATGATCGACTACCTTTCTTCCTTCGATTTGCTAAAAATTGGCTGTGTCTTAGGCTTTACCAATCTGCAGGAAATTTTTTCCCAATCGGGTTGCACGCTGAGCGTTAGGCTGAACATTTTCTGTTTCATTCAATGTCACAGAAATAAGGTCCTCGTCCTCGTCGCCGTCGTAACTTTCATCATAAGAGCTTTCAATGTACACACCATTTATGTTGTCTTTGTTGCGACAAACCTCCCTTTCAGTTTGGCTGGATTCGGCTGTGTAGTCAGTGCGCGCTGGCATGATTTCGTTCGGAGGGAGCTTCTCGTGCCAACCAACTTGGCCGTGCGGATAGTTCAAGTCGGAGCTCAAATTGGATCTCGAATGAGAGGAAGCAGTCGAGGAGGGACTGATTCCTTGTGGAGAATCTGGATTGTCAATCGAAGAGGCTGTCTTTTGGAAGACAGCTAAAACTTCAATAGATTCAGATTGATCCAGCATTGAAGGGAGGGATGCTGCCGCCATAACGCCCGTGTTGGAACACTTAATCGACAGATAGTCAACCATGGAGGGGGTCTGTTCTATGGAAGAGGCAGGGTTATTAGGAGCATCTAATTCCCAAACCACGCTATGGTGAGGGTCCAATGACGGCGCATCTATGAGGCCATCTTCTGGTTTCTCTGCATCCTGCTCGCCGACACCATTATTTCCGGTTTCTACTCCAGACTCGGCGTCACGGCCTTCATCCTGTCTATCTTCATCGCTATTCGAATCCTTGCCCTGGTCAGTATGCCCGTCAGTAATGTCGGAATTTTCAAACTGCTCTTGGTCGCTTTGATTTCCATGGTCGCTTGATCCACCACCCTTAGAGTCATCATCGCTCTTGCTTCTTGGTTCATCGTCGAATTCCGTTTCACCGTCGAATTCCGTTTCATCATTTTGTTTCGAATTATTCTCTTCCTCATTTTCCTCTCTTGTTCCTTTGTTAGCGGAATCGGGAACGCGGCAAGTGGGATCGTATGAACTTTCCATAGGAAAGCCGCTGTTGATACCCGCGTCCTGTGGAGCCGGAGGAGGAAAGTGTCCAGAAGAATGCAACCCCAAAAGGAGTTGTTGCTGTTGCATAACCAGTGCCATAGTCTCCATTTGTCGTTGCATTATAATTTGTTGCTGCTCCACAAGTGTATGGATGGTGCGTTGCTGACTTAAAACAGTGGACTCGAGGGATGAAATTCTTTCTTGAGTAGCGCGTTCATGCTGCTGAAGGGAACTTTGGACTTGTTGGAGTGTGGCTTGACCTTCCGATCTCACCAGAAAACTCATCCCAGCAATAATGGCTTCACTTGTATTGGTAGACATGCTGTTATTGGGAGCTGCCTGGTGGTTGTTGCTGTTGGGGGTAGCATAAGATGTTGTTTGTTGCGATCGAGGAGTCGGTTGCCATGATGTGCCAGCTAATTGACTTCTCGAAATATTTGTACTGGCTGGTGTAGTCAAAGGCGGAGATGTCCCCATCATTTGTGGTGTCAAGGAGGCAGCTTGTGGTCTTCTATCGCCGTCCACAGAATTGGGTGACGAAAAGGGATGACGGGGTGTCGAACCACTCGCCATTGGAGTTGACGCCTGAAACAAGCCTGTAGAAGGTGTGGCACCACCACCATTCGCCATCATCATCATTTGTTGCATCATCATAGCTGAAGAAGGAGTCATTTGCTGCAAAGCTTTCGTAGATTTCGGTGTCTCTTCATGTTGCTGAAAGTCGGGCAATCTTCCTGTCAACTGAATCGAGACAAGCTTGGTGGTGGCGGCGGTTTCATTTGTCGTGTTATTGTCGGGCATGAGTTTCAAATGGAGTTGCGAGACGGGACGTGGACCACCAGGAACTACTGAAAATACTTTATAGCAATCGGAATTCTCCGTCTTGGAAGCATCACGGACAGGAATGCCACGGCAAGTCATTAGCAGTTCCTTCTCTTTTGAGCCTTGGCGAATGACACGAACTTCAACCTGGCGGGCTGTGCTAACGAGTTGAAAACCACCCAAGAAGAAATAACCTTCCCCAGCAGCGTCGGCTGTGGCACTTTCTTCGCTTTCTTTCACATACTCAATGAAACAGTCACAGGGGGAGCGAGGAATGACTTGAAAATCTGATGATGAATCCAAAACAAACGAGGATCGTTTTCCTTGGTTCTGCTTGAACCATAGAGTCTCTTCTTTGAGAACTGCTGTCTCAGTTAGTGGGCTTTGAAAGGAGCACCTTAGACGACCGTCGTGGTTGGTAATGGAGGAAGGAGACGCCATTACTTGAAATTTGTATCGTTTTGAATAAATAAGTGGCGAGTATGCGTATGCTTGAGGTTTTTTAATGGGGGGGAAAATGAATGAGCTACCGAATTTATCTACTGTGATTATCACGTAGTTTAAGAGAAACTGTGCGTCTCAACAATAAATCCAGAAGCGACCAACGTCTATAAAATGACACTGTGTCGTACTTCGCAACACACTTCCACACCAAGTAACGAGCAACCAACATGCACACATTGACAACATGCGTCTTGTACTTGAACCACCTACCCAGCTACACACTCTATTACTCAGGTGTCGCTTAGAAGTAAATATAAAAATGGCAATTTTATTGCAGCACAAGTGTCCGCAAATACCTTTGGCGGATATCCCACGCGATACCATCACCTCATAACCCCAGAAATTCTGCAAACGGTCCCTCGTAGTTGCTCACTATTTTGTAACTTACCAGCGTGTTTTTTTTTTCGATGCTGCTTTTCGCTACTCAGCGTGTTGCAACACGATGATTGACTCCCTCGCTACCAGTTTTGTTTGTCACGGCGTAGGAGCTGCCTGATGGTTTCATTATTTCCATACAGAACATCTAAAACGAAACGAATTCGTTCAAGTATATTCTATTGATTGAAACAACACAATGTTATCCACAACAACAATGACAATGCAACCACAAAACGACTTTCATCATCGCCCCTCAATTGTGCCCGGTGTCTATGTGATTCGAGACGGAAGCGAGAATCACATTGAGAGTTACGATGAGAATCAAATCGAAACAACTCCCCTATTCTCTCTCTCTTCCATCTCAAATACCCACGACACTCTCAAGATCACTAATCGAAAGCGTTTGCGAGCCACAGAGCTCTTCTTGAAATGCAAACTTCGTCTTACAAGTCACAATACGTTGCAAGCCAAGCTCTTGCGTCGACGTCACCGTGCACAACAGCGATTTCATCGCCAGTTTCGTTTATCGAGAACCGAAAAACGGATTGCCGCCCGGATTCAAGCCAGTATCGGGGATTATGACGATGTTTATGAAGCCTTGATCGAACAGAAAAAGAAAGAACGTCAACGCAAGTTCCAGTACTCTCAAATCGGCCCCCTGCATCCGACTGTTACCGATGCACTCGATGGATCGCGCGCTTTTCAAGATATTGGCAAGTGGGTTTTGGGAAATGAACTATTGGGCGATGGGGCCTTTGGATGTGTCTATGCCGCCAAAAAGAAGAAGAACAGACGCAACGTGGCCGTCAAGTGCATTAAATTACTTTCTTTTTTCGAGCGCAATCACCATTTGAATTGTGACGTCCAAAAGGCAAGTATCAATTCGGAGATTCGGCTCATGTGGGACCACGGCCATCATCCCAATATCATCGAGATCCATGGGGTCGTTCATTCACCATCGTCCGTTTACATTGTCATGGAGCGAGCCACCACCAGCTTGCAACAATTGATGAACGGTGAAAGCGAAAACATTAGCCTCGAAGAAGTCACGGTGGGCGTCTTGAATGCACTCCAGTATTTGCATCAACGTGGTGTCGCGCACTTGGACATCAAGCCTTCCAACATCCTTATACAGCAACGCAAGGGCCGTCGAATCCAGGCCAAAGATGTTCGTCTCGCCGATTTTGGATTGTCGGCTGTATCCTCTAATTACCATGTTGACAAGATGACAGAGATTTCATCGAGCGAGCACTACCTCCCCCAGTCGCTGGCCGTTCATTTGGAGCCAGGACTCGTCGGCACGGCAGATTTTGCAGCACCAGAGATTTTGTTTGGATGTGATGGTCGGGTTGCTGACATGTGGTCGGTCGGTGCCATGCTGTTGCAAATGACCTGTCCGCAGACTCATCTACTGGAATGGGATGGGTGTTACGGATATTTGATGCGAAGTGCTCGACGAGGACCTGGGTTTTACCACACCATTCAAGACGCTCTGGAAAAACTCCAGCGTGTATGGAAGCCCGATGGCGGTGACGAACTGCAAGATCTCTTGTTCCAGGATCTCTTGGTGATGGACGTCTCCAAAAGAGCCACAGCTGCTCGAGCCTTGCAGCACCCGTGGTTCCGCTCGATCTCATGGAGATCCAACTTAATCTTTCCTCGTAAACAGAAGTAGCTACAAAGTCGATGTCAAACACTAGTATACTAGATTTCATTCATCATAAATTAGATTTGAACTTAAGTAATTATTCCACTCTTTTCTCGTACTTACATAATTCACACTAGTATTAGCTTTTTTCGTAGCTTGTCGTGTTGTCAACATTAGCCCAATTTTCCCACCTTACCTCTGGACTTTTGTGCGTGAAAAGGTCAAGAAGCAAATATGATTTACGGAGACCATGTCGAAGCATTGTCGGACAACTCCCAGGTCGTTCCGTCCTGCTCTGTCAACGTGCGAAGCATGGTGCTTTCGTTGAGCGTTGCGTAATGGTGATTCGGATCCGAATGGGGAATGATGATGGCAGTATCGAGGAAGTCACGCCACATCCAATCCAATTCACACCCAGAAGATAGCTCGACTTTGACGTACAGAGTACCAGGAGGATTCATTTGAACGTAAAAGATGGTTGTTCCGTTCAAGTGAAAGACCCGACGTCCAGATTTCTCTAGTGCTTCGATCTCAAAGAATTGACGAGGGAATCCTTTGGCAGGATCAATGCTCGTGACAAAGTTTTTGGGAGCACCACCCTCGAATTCCTTGGTTGAAGAAGGGGACTTGACTTCGTCCGTATCCTTTGTAGATTGTTGCTGAATATCTCCGCCAATGACACCCTCATCCTTCTGCTTGGAGAAGCACGTGAACAGTGACTGGAGCTTTTTGGTCTTTTGAGCTTTGGATCGACCGATCACTTCTCGCTTCTTTTTGAACATGGTTGCTTGGGTCGATTTTATTGTTGATTTGACAAAGACTGCAATATGGAGGGTTGGAGCAGGCTATTCTGCAAAAGGGTTTCCAGATCCGGAAGCTACAGGACGGCATTAGACAAGCAAAAAGACAGTGACGGGGACAGTGGTAAGTCAATGTACTTACTGTTTTCGAACAAAGTTCTTTGTTTGGTGAATTCTTGAAAACTGTCGCTCGCTCTCAGTAAAAGCTGTTTGTCACTGGCACTTCACGAACGAGACCCTCTTGTTGCCGTACTTGGAAACACCTATTAGTTGATGGAAGGCTGTTGAATATGGTTTGACATGCAAATGAAGTGAATGCGCACATGGCTGATGTGGGGTATCCGCCGTTGCCGCGAGATCACCCATGGGAGTCGTTTAAAATGTTAAGAAGCAAATAAGCGTCCATAGGTATCGCATTGAGAGCCCCAACCATCCATTCATCACAACTGCACAAAACATCTTTTCTTATTTTTCCCATATAAAACATATTATTTTTTGCATTTTCCTTTTTACAAGTTCATCACAAGCGTCGTAGACGTCCAACCAAAATCACCAACATTGCTCAGTGTGACATATTCAAGAATATGAAACGGAAAGAATCCTCAGGATCAACACGAACAAGCGCAAATGCCTCACCGTACGCAGCTGCGGCCACTTTGCTTTCTCAGATAATCGAAGATAAGAAATCCTTCAAAAAGCTTGTCTACGGCAAGGATGGAGAACTCACATGTAGCAAGACAACTTACGCTCAAGTATGCCAAGCTCTTTCGTACAAGACCATTTTGGATCAGATTTTAGAACAAGTTCCGAAGCTTCAGAAAGATGTTCGAAACGCAGGCTTGTTGCACGTCTGTGTCTACGAGTTGCTGTTTGGACCCAACCAGAAAATCAAAGGAGGAGGTGCCGTCAAACGAAAAATTCTTCAGCACTACAAGGACTTATTACGGGCACTGGAAACTGAAGAAATTGCTAAACAACTGTCAACGTTTCAAGTTCACCGACAACATTGCTTTCCGAAGTATGCACGGATTAATACACTCACGACAACTGCTGACGAAGTTTGTGAGAGTCTCTTGGCGGAAACACAAAAGGCTGCTGATGATGAACCGTCGCTAGAATTCTACATGGATCCACATGTTCCAAATCTACTCGTACTTCCGCCTTCCATCTTGGCGTTTGTTATGGCCACGGACAAGGAAAGGAGCGAGACGCCAAATACGGTGCTTCATCGGCAACAAAAACGCATCAAATCTCTCATGGAATCGGGAAAGTTGATTTTGCAAGACAAAAGCTCTTGTTTCTCAGCCTTATGTCTGGCTCAAGGCTATGACAATCAGGGTGTTGCGGGGAAAGAAGCACATGATTACATGGATGCTTGTGCCGCTCCAGGGAACAAAACACAGCACTTGGCAACTTTAATTGCGAGTCAACGCAAACCTCGTTCAAAAAAGAAGAATGTAAAAGGATCGACTATCGTGCCTACTGTGTTCGCCATGGACCGATCTCCCGAACGACTCGCAGCACTCTCAAAACGCATGGAAGAACTAATCCCTAGCGATAATATTGGTGTCGCGGTGAGTACCAGGGAAGCAGACTTTTTGGAAACCAAGCCCGAGGACTTTACATCAGTCGGAGCGATCATACTGGATCCCAGTTGTTCAGGGAGCGGAATTTACACAGCACCAGATCGCTGGACGGAAAGCAACGAGAAAACCGACGACCGGATTGAACCTTTGGCGAATTTTCAAGAAAAGGCGCTTCGTCATGCCATGTCCTTTCCGTCCGTCTTTAGAATCGTTTATTCTACTTGCTCATTACACGACCGAGAGAACGAAATTGTGGTTATGAAAGCACTGCAGAAGTTCAACGACGGTGAAAAAGAGACCGAGTTTCAATGGCACATTGTTGCCCCCAAGTGCTTGAAACATTGGAAACGACGAGGACACGTAGTAGAAGGTTTGACCGCCGAGGATGCCAAGTGCATGATCCGTGCTACCAATCAAGACGAAACAAACGGCTTTTTTGTTTGCTGCTTCGAAAAGAGAGCAAAAGATGGTGCTTGCGGTAAAAGAAAAGAGATGACGGGTGCACCTCAATTGGTGGTTCCCAAAGGGGTTGAGATTTACAACGGCCAGTTCTTTGAATTGGCCCACACCATTGTACCACGAAAATCCACAGGTCAATCAGAAAAAACATCTGCGTCGAAGATTTCTCCAAGAGCAAAACCTAGCCAGACTCCAGAGGCAAAGGACAAGAAAAACGAACAGCAGCCAACAGCGAAGCCATCTTCCGACAAGGCCTCCAAGAAGCGTGATAAGAAGTTAGCTTGGAAGAAGCGACAAATGGAGCAAAAACAGGAACGTGTACAAAAGAAAAAGCTTAAGATTTCTGATGGCGCCAACGAAAAAAGTAGTCTACCAGTAGGTAAATAATAACAACATGATAATAATATTATTATTATTAGCTACTATTGTAAATTGAGTACTGTAGACCACTACTAGTACTCTAGTAGTAGTAGTACTAGTAGTAGTACACTGCTACCACCCCCAGTACTAGTACTACTACTACTACTACTACTACTACTACTACTACTACTAGTAGTAGTACTTAGCTACTACTAGCTACTACGGTAGTAGTAACAAGTAGTAGGGTCTAGTAGTCAAGTTGACGCATCTTATCCTCTGACGACTAGCACGTGACTCGTGAGTCAACGGATGCGAATACAAAGTGAAAACCAACAACAACAGAACAACATCTTAAAAAATCATAATAACATCTCTGCCTTCTGCCTGCCGCTGCCAATTTGATTACCCACGAGCATTCAAAGACATTTACTCAACCTTACTCCTTCCTTGAAATCCTGAAAAATGATGGTTCAAGGGCTTTCTCGTTGGAGTTTCCTGGCAGTAATAATCTTGTTAAATCGCATCCACGTGGCTATAGCAGAAGATACTACGAAGGTGGAGTTTGAAATCCAACTGGCTCCTGGAAAGAGCGGCACTTTTCAGATTGAGGTAAGAAGAGGGAATTGCGTGAAAAAAATCTTGCTAAAAGTGCATTACTATTTGTTCCAACTCATGATCTCACCCATTGCATACCTGCTTAACTTTTGGCTTACATTATAGGTTCATCCAGAATGGGCACCCAAAGGAGCTGAACGATTTCTTGAGCTGGTAGATGAAGGCGAGAAATTTTGGAAGGGTGTTCGTTTCTTTCGGGTTATTGAAGGCTTCATGGCCCAATTTGGTATCGCTGGCAAGCCAGAGGTGGCCGCGGCGTGGCAGGCCAAAACGATTGAAGATGATGAGGTTGTACAAAGCAACGAAAGAGGTTACGTCTCCTTTGCCACATCTGGAAAGGACAGTCGAACTACACAAATGTTTATCAATCTAGTCAACAATGCTAACCTTGACGATATGGGGTGCGTTAGAGTATCGCATTATTTGCTGTCGATTTCTGTTGCAGCAGCGTTCTCACGTTGGTTCTCTGTGTTCTTATTACACACTGTAGGTTCGCTCCATTCGCCAAGGTCCTAGGGGACGGCATGAAAGTGGTCGATCAAATATACTCGGGCTACGGAGAAGGTGCTCCAGGAGGCAATGGACCAGCACAGGGCCGTATTCAGTCTGAGGGTAACAGGTACGTTTTTTGCATGCAGTTTTGTTGTTTCCTTTTTTCCTTTAGCGGAGGGTCTTCTCATTATTTCTCTTGGTCGATTGCATTTCTCTGCCTTTCAAAAGATATTTGAAGATTCAATTTCCAAAGCTGTCATATGTAAAGTCTGTGCGGCGCGTTGACGGGGAGGAGAAAGAGTTGTAAATTTGTAGCTCGGTTGAATGATGCTCTCAATCACCTTGGAAAGCGTCAAGTGCTGTGGCCCCTTCAATCTCATTAATTTGATAGTTGTATAACATCATATCGTAGTATTGCTACAAAATTGTAAAGTGAGCAGCCTTAGTATGGAGTCTTCATCTGTAGCGCGAGCTATGTGGAGTTGCGTCGTTTGTCTCAAAGAAAGGCCACCTCCTCTGATTACCCTAACCCTACTGTGCTACCAGTTGCATGTCAAACTTTCCTTTTCTTTGCCACAACAAATTTTGTTTCTGTTTTCACCTTTTCGAATGGACATCACTCAAGACAGCATATTCCATAGAATCGACGAGCAACATGTCCACTTCTTCCCCTGTACCATTCCATTGCTTGTCACACTCGTCGACGAACGATTTGTGTAAGCCAATCGTTATTGTTTTTGTCCCATTATTATGTCGCTAAGCGTCGTCGTTTGCTTACTGTTGATTGTTGATGCTTCTCCTCCTTTCACGCCCAGCAGCAACCGGATCGACATTCACTCCCGATGACCCCAAGTATGATCTCATTGGAGTGGTCTTCGCCAGCGTGACGAAGAAAATCGACGACGGTGTCAATATAGGTGGTAGAGTCTCAAAAGAAGGTGGCGCGGTTGTCGTCCAGGGCGACGATTCTATGAAGAGCAACGGTTTGTTTCTGAGCGAACACTTTTTTTCTTCTTCTTTTCCTCTTTCAAATGAAGTCTCACAAAGCCCTCATTGATTTCATTCCCTATGTATTGTAGTCACTCGGGCCGACGACAAAGCGGGCGACTTCGCCAATGACGATCACGTGCTCAAAGAAGAAGCCACTTCGAAAGAAACAAGCCAGAAGAACGGCACAAACACAAAAGCAAAACTCAAAGCTATTGCAAAACAAACAATCAATGCTATCAAGACGGTTGTGACGGTTCCAATGGTAGCTCTTAATTGCGCCACCATCACGGAAAAGAAGCCGGACTCTCCAACAACAATATACAATTTCTTCGTTCAAGAGGAAACTACTCTCTCGAGCGGTAAGCTTGTGTACCGTCTTTGCAAAGTGGCCATCAAAGGCGAACGCATCGGGGGCTGGATCGGAACGAACGTTTACTATGTCCAGGAACAAAACGAAACGGATGAAGTATTTCCATTCTTTCAAGCCTTTGTCGTGGATAACAATGGTACACTCGATCGTGAGTGGGTGGAAGACGTCTTGACCAAGCCTCACGATGGCCATCCGTACGACCACAATGCGGTGCTCGTGTGGGAACATGGACCGCCAGCCATTATAGACTTGGATCTCGAGAAAGCCTTTCGCATTCTCCACGGCAAGATGCCAAAAAATCCACCCGCCCCCGTCTGGCTTCACGAGATTCTCAAGGAAGTCGAGTAAGCAGAAATTATTTCGATCAGAGGGATGAGACGACGGATCAAAAGCTGCCTCTGTCTGGATTCACGAGATTACCAAGGAAGTCGCGAAAGCAGGAATTATTTTAACGCCGAGGGATGAGATAGTATCAAAAGCGTACAGCTAGAGTGCTAAAATACCGAGTAGTCGAGTCAGTCACAGACGAACGATTGTACGCTTGATTGAATCGCTCTTGGACTCACCTTCTATCCGCCACATCATGAATAGCACTAGTTAGACGCGTAAAATGAATGTACAATTTTGGATGTTGGTGATGTGCTGCCGCTGAGTATTGCTAGGTGAGAAATCTGGGACCATTTCTGTCCTAAAAAGACTGTTTTTACCCGTAAGAGCGCAAAACAGAAAAATATCTTCACGAAGACAATGGCTACTTTGACAGTGTCCCCATCCGTGGCAATTACCAGGCATAGGATTAGTACTTTCAAATTTGAGATACACTTGGCAACAAAACGTTGGATTTCCTCTCGCTCGCTGTTGCTGGATTTCGTCATTCGGCTTCCAATATGACTATATCCCGAAAAGCAGCCGCAACAAATGGAACTTGTTCTCAACCATTTGTGCTTTTTCTTCGTCTCTCTTAGGTGAATACAGGAAGGTTGACATCAGCTCAAGAACGAGTAAAATAGTGATTCAGAATAATTGAAATTCAGTCGGTAGTACAGTAGACTTCTCGGAGTTCGGAGTAAACCCTCTAGCCTAGCAGTAGTCTAGTAGTCTAGCTAGTACTACTAGTCTAGCTAGTAGTGTGTTTGCTATTAGTATGCGTGTTGATGAGTCGTGCTTTTAATTTCATACCGGTCTGTCCTTCGTCCGCATGTAGATATTTCGATGTTGACGCCACACAATCAAAAAAATATTCCGATGAACCGAAGTTTGCGCAATCAAAGGCTGGTGTATTGCCTGTCATCTTCAACATCCCATAAAGTTTAATAACACGACTCGACACTCGACAGCAGCTCTTTCTTCAATCTACCAAATTTTGGTTACTGCAGTATTGAATATTCGATCCAGTTCATAGGACTATGAAGTTACTGGCACCGCCACCATTCCTGCTCTTCTTTCTTCCATTCACAGCAGTAGTCGCGTTCCTTCCTGCTGGTACACGAACTGCACCTAGTAGTAGTAGTAGGCACGCACCAACACCAGAATACAAACCATCGACCAGTACATCACTCAATCTTCTTTTGGATGTTCCTGATGGATTTTTTACTGTTACCATGTTTGGTTCAGGACTGATTCTGAGTTTTGCCAAGTCCTTTGGTCGTCTTCGCATGGAAGAACGAGCGTGGGAACAACGTCTGGAGGAAGGACGAAGACGTCGGCTCGAGAGGGATCCAACCTTAACAGAGTTGGACCTTCGACGCAAGGAAGCTGCATTGGAATGGTCAGCATATGGCAAACCACGAATGGAAGCAGAACAAGCGTATGTAGAAGAACAAAATAATAGGAAACGGGGCAACAGTCGAGTTCGTGTCATGGAACGAGAAGACGACGATGAGGAGGAGGACCGCAGAGAAAATCGCATGACAGATCAAGAAATTGATCAATTCGAAAGAGAGTTTGGCATTGATTACGATCCGTATTATGATGATCCCTACGAGGAAGATGAGTTGCCAACTGGAAAGTACAAAGTCGACAAGCGACACGGGGATAGATTCTATGAAGATGGAGAAGTATTTTACAAGGATGCTGACACAGGCCTTTTTTACCGACAAGGAGCCAAACCTAGATCTATTAGCTTTTTTTAGACAGCAAAGATTGAAATGTTGGATTTGCGCCAAATCAGAAGGCACAGAGTCAACCAATCATTTGATTACTGCTAATTTAAAATTTCAAGCTGCAGCATGCATTCGAAATGTATGATGCTGATTCATACATTGAATGAGGAATCCGCGAAGCTGATTCATACATTGAATGAGGAATGAGGAATCCGCGACTCTACTTATTATTTATTCCTGAAAAAAGAAAGGATGATGCAATACACCATAATACATACACTACAGCACGGCTCATAGGGGGGCCTATTGCATCTAATTCACGATTAATTCAAGTGCTGCTCGATCAACTCCGTGCTCTCGTGGTTTTGTTAATAATTACATATCATCTTCATCTGGCCCATCATTATCGATAATTCCAGGCAAGATTTCTTCTCCTTCTGCTGATTCGTCAACTCCTTCATTTTCATCTGCCACTCGCTGTTCCTGCGCCGGAATATGCATACTAGATTCCACTTTTGGAACAGTTGTTGGAAGAAAATTGGCCTCGTTATGTTTCAAGTTTGTTGCTTCGTCTGACTTCCTAGTAAGTTGGTCAGCGTGAGCTTTCTTCCGCTCGTTAGATTCGCGTTCTTGACTCTGTCGGCGTTCGGTGTAATCGGCTACTTTTCTCCGCTTCGCTTCTTGCTCTTCTTGCAAATCATCTGCTAACCTAGCAGCCCGTTCCTTTTGCTCGCACTCTGCCGATTGCGTATCATCTGCTAATGCAATAGCACATGTTGGAGAAATCTCGCTCGTGAGGTCGTGTCTTTTTGTATCCACGTATAATGCTGGAACACGTGGAGTTGCAACAATGTCGCACAATCTCAAAGCTGCGGCGGCAGCCACGCTCGTGTTTGTATCAAGCATCTGACAGTGTTGAGCGGACCTTCGAAGCTGCTCCATGATGGAGGAAGAAGTCCCAATTGGCCACGGTGAGGAGAGGCATGCCGAACCAAGTTCGAGCGCGGCAACCTTTACGGAAGAATCTGCGATAATGGGACCATCAGCGCCACTGACAATGGTATAAAGACACGATGCTGCAATAGAATCTAGAAGACAACGCACTGGTAAAGCCATAAAGCCTCCACAAGAGGTAACAATGACGTTCAAGGATTGAATGGCCTCCAGTCTGATGGAAAATGTGGCAAGTGAAAATAGTTAGAGCATTTCGATTGTGGCTATATCACTTCATTTGCAAGATGAAAGTTCCGCCTGTACTTACGCCAAGACAAGGCGCTCTTCCAGCGTTCCCCAGTCCATCGATTCTATTCCATTCCACCGCAATTGCTCTAAAAGACAGCCACCGATGAGTGTCACCGATTGTTCCGCACTCGATGATTTCTGCGATGGAACCCATGATGACGCATCGGAAGCCCTGCTTCGAGCAGGCTCCAGCCCAAACATAGAAATAGCCCCCGAAAAGCTTCGAATAGCTTCCGTTCTCAAGACTATAGAGGTATGCAGCCATCGTTTTTTCTTGTCGTCCAAGTGGTTGCTAACTTTGGAAGAATCAACAACTTTGCGCAAAGAGATTGACGATGATGACACCACGGCACCAGAGACCATTCGAAGAATACGCTTCGAATGTGGGAGCAGCGGCGAAAATCCCATGGAACTCATGAATACATTGATTATTTTGTGTCCCATCAGCTGTACATACCCGGCAACTTCTGTCACTAGTGTGGTTGGATTTACAATGCCTCCCTCCATTCGTTCAAACCTAAGTCGTTTCTTTGTCGCATTGTAGATACGTTCCGACGCACTCGCAAATGTAAGCATATACTCCATTAGAGCCAGGATTTCCTGCGTTGGGATCTGTGCATCCACGAGAACACCAATGCTGTTGCTTTTGGCACCCTCTCGCTTCAAAAGAGACATTATCAGCTGAGAAAAGCCGAAGACCAAAAAACAGCACGCAGAAGACAAACGTTTTTCCTCCATATCATCCCGATGACGTTGAAAGAAGGAAGCTAGATCTTCCAAAAACCACGTTGTGTTTTGAGAACTGTTAGTAGTTGTCGCGTCCCCTCCTTGTTGGTTAAAATTTGGTGTCATGGTGCTCAGTATACGGGCAAGAGTCGTTGTACTGTCTAAAAAGCATTGGCTCCATTGCTCAGATGGTGTTGTTTTCGATCCTCCTCCGTCTTTCTTATCTTGCAAAGCACCGGAAAGTGGCAGGTTGGCCAACAGTTGCGAAGCAGCATATTGCACGTCGTTCTGGGGGGCTGTCAGAGCCGTCCACCCTATCCGTCGCAACTCTGTCATGAGCCCGAAACTTCGTGACAGTTTGGTACCAAACAATGCAACCAGCGTGGCAGCTGCTCGGAAACACGCCTTCAACGCCTGTACTACTTCTTCTTCTTCATTTTCAGTGGCAGCATTCAACAAGATGGTAGATCGGTCTTGCGAATGCAATGCTTGTGGAAATATTTGTTCTAGAAAACGTTGAATAGTTTTGGAAATTCCCTTCAAGAGTGGAATACCAGACAGTGACAGTACCTCCAGTTCGGCTTTTCCAATTCGATTCCTGGTAGACGATGCAAGATGCATCGATATTGCCGTAAGGACATTGGCACTCAATCTCACCATATCTGGCAATACCGACGGCAATAGTTTGGTAGCATCTTCCGTACCACCCAAGATTCGCAGCAACGCCGTAATCACCAAGGTTTCATCTGATACCGTAGTGCTTGCCACTGACGGCGATGCTGTAGCCTCCGCTTGATTTGCGTTGTTGCTGCTGCGTCGGCCCCGTTTCTTTTTTAGGCTTAATTCTGACTGGTTTCCATTGCCAGCACCACCCGCATCATCATTACATGCCAAGATTGCATCAGCTCTTGCTGCAATTCCTAACAAAAGTCCTCGTCGGGAGTACAAGTGAATTAGTTGCTGAAGATCGGTTAGAATTTCGTAAGACAATTCTTCCTTTCGTTGTACATCTTCTTCCTTTTCCATGTAACGAATGAGACCCAACAGCTTTTGTCCAAGTTTCGAATTGTCCTCTGTTGGTACTATCGATGACGAAACGTTGGGTGGGGACACATGTGTCCAGCGTTCAGATTCCATAATAGTGTCTACTGATGATTTCATTGTATCGAAGTCTGTCAAGCAGATTATCTCTGCTAACTGAATTGACAATTGACAATGATAAAAAGCCAATGGTTTTTTGCAATTTTTTTGTTGTTGTTGCGAATTGAGATTTTGGTTGGTGCTAGAAGCTCTGTGTATCATCGTAAAAAGCTAGTGTGGAGACTCATGAATATTAGAGTAAATATTGAATATTATGATAATAGTAGGAGCAAACTAGTGGTGTGTGTGTGTATACAGAGCAGGCTAGGCACACGACCTAATAGAGTAACACCTAACTCCTGAGTCCTATCACAGGAGACAAGGTAAACTGCCGTAGTCCACCTGGGCTTAATTTGGTCCCCTTGATTCATATATCCAAGTCTTGGAGATAG